>Ga0208568_1000153_pt1 | contig 29272 bp, 33 predicted proteins | sample DeeseametaMP2969_FD_184165 | JGI IMG/M metagenome (GOLD analysis project Ga0208568, IMG submission 184165) | Marine microbial communities from the Deep Atlantic Ocean - MP2969 (SPAdes) | ecosystem: Environmental > Aquatic > Marine > Oceanic | place: South of Funchal, North Atlantic Ocean... | reverse complement strand
TAACTCCGATGACGAAGAGCCTAAGAAGTCTGGACTCTCCGATGAGGGAAGGGCCGAAATCGAAGTTATTCTTGAGCAGTTGCATACAAACCATGGCTACACTAAAAGAGGTGCCATAAACTGTTTGAAACACCTGTTAAAAAAGAGATATGATACCGCCCAATAGATTATGGGCGAAATAAAGAAAAAATTTACATCAGAGCTATTTGAGGCCATTTTGGAAGTAGAAGAAGACCAAACTGGCCTAAGGCTTGATCAGTTCCTAATGGACTATCTAGCTAGCTTTTCAAGGCAACAGATAAAGAAGAAAATTCAAATAGGACAGGTTAGAATTCACAATCGTCCTTTCCCCCACAAGCCAAGCGTAAAGGTGTATGAGGGGGAGAAAATTACTGTCAGCACACCAAGGGGTGATCTTGAAGACGAGTACTGGCGAGGTGAAAAGTTAGAACTCGATCTAGTACCTGATATTATTTTTGAAGACGAAAACCTTGTGGCAATATCTAAACCGGCCTACATGACCACCCACCCCACAGGGAAAAGGCTTTTTAACTGTGCAACCGTCTATTTGGAAACAAAGTATAATAAGACAATTCACTCCATACATCGTCTTGACCGAGAAACAAGTGGAGCTCTTCTACTTGGAAAAAATCCTAAGGCCGCACAACTTTGTGGAGAACTATTTGAAAAAGAAAAAGTTCAAAAATGCTATTTTTTCATGGCACATAAAAGACAAGAAAATGAATTTCCTTTTGTTGCCAACGAACGCTTAGGACAAGAAGATGACTTTGTCCCAAGACTTTATGTCCACTGCTATGATGAAAAATCAACTAAAGGTAAAAAAGCAAAAACAACATTCTTAAAAGTTGAGGAGAATGAAAAATACCTGCTGGGGCTTGCATTTCCCAAAACAGGCAGACAACATCAAATTCGCGCTCATGCCGCCCACTATGGCCTGCCATTAATTGGCGACAAACTCTACAGTGGTGACCCAAGTGTTTTTGGACGATTCAAAGATGGAGTCGCCACAGAGCAGGATCATGATTTAATGCAAATCTCAAGACATGCCCTTCACGCGATGGCGTTGGTAATGGCCTACCCTAGCGAGAACGACTCTCTATTATTGGAAACTAAAATTCCTAATGACTTTATTCCCTGGATTGAGAAGAATTTTGAGTCTTTAAGTATTGATGGTTTAAATCTAAAAATCGATGCTCTGATTAAAGATTTCTTTAAGGTGGTTTAAAACACCAAATGCGCCGGCGTTTTCTTTTCCTTCCAAAATAATTTTCGGCTTGTGGTAAAGCTCATCCAAGACACTAATAATATTTGAGACGCCAACAGTGTTTGGAAAGCTCTCAAACATAGATTCATCATTTAGAGAATCACCGTAAAAGATAGTTTCTTCAATTTTTAGATGTGGGCAATAGTTTTTAAGAAAGTAGTTCACTGCATAGTTCTTTGATATATCGCCATACCAAAAGTTCACATGAACATTACTTCTTGAGAAGTTGGCCTTCTCTTTTAATAAATAACTTTCTGCCTTTTCCACATCAGATTGTTTCATTTGAGGGAATTCAATTGCTCGATCCGACTTTCGTCCAAAACTGTCTACACTTAGAATAGTTTCAGGTACATCTCTTTGAAGTTTGACTGTCAGATCCTGCAGCCTTTGAAGTTCACCTTCACTAACCAAAAACTCTTCGGATATAACACCGTCCACATTTTTAGTAAGAATAACTCCCCCGCCTTCCATGATGGCATGCTTTAGAGGAAAGTGAGTTAAGAGAAAATGTCCCCACGATAAGCTTCGACCGGAAACGATTACAAGCTCAGAGTTGTTTTTTTCTATTATATCAAGAAGCTCAAAAAAAACGGCACCCAATTTACCGTTTACAGTTAGGGTGCCGTCGAAGTCGGAAAATACTATTTTCATATTTTTATTGTAGAGGCATTGATAGACCCATTACTAGGGCCGTATAGCTGTTTCTTAGGTTAAAGTTTGTCTCAATATTGCCCACTAGGCTTTCAAAACCTCTAACAGGTAGTCTTCCAGTGATACCAGCTGAAAGGGCAGTAATTGTTTCATAAGTCCCTTCGTTTGTGTTTAGGCCAACGCTCATTGGAAGAGCAACGAATGGAAACGCTTCCTTTCCATAAATAGAGAAACCTTTAGAAAGGGTTGGAGCAAATCCCAAGGAGTTAATTCTATCTCCGTCTACTTCGTTTGTTTCAAGAAGTGACTTAATTGAAACTCTTGGCTGTCTTCCGTAATCAGGAAAAAGTTCATAATCTGCACCAGCAAAAAGTCTATTTGCCCTGTCACCGTCAGTCACACCGAAACCAGCGTCAAAGTTAACGCGACTGTTAACTCTCTGAAAATACTTGGCAGTAATTCCCATACCATCGCCAGACGACAGGTAAGAATTAAACTCTGTAGTCACAACGCTTTTATTCATAGTGAATGGATGGGTAGAAAGGCCAACAGTTGTAGCAAAACTAGCAGTAGAAACCATCATGGCAACAGCTAAAATAATTCTTTTCATAAACTCCCTCTTACATTTTTGTAGAATGATTATTTTAGACAAGTTTAAGCTAAAAAGATGCCACTCGTCAAAATAGAGTTTGAAAATCAAGCGCTTAAATCAACAAGTAAAAACTACAACGCAAGGCAAAACAAATAATTTCCAATTGACTAAATGCCAAAAGATACTTATAAAACTAGAACTGAATTTATTGTGGTGGGCGTAGTTCAGTTGGTAGAGCAGCAGATTGTGGTTCTGTTTGTCGTGGGTTCGAGTCCCATCGTCCACCCCATTTTAAAAGCCTTTCTTCGGAAAGGCTTTTTTTTTCCTAAACTTTTAGAACCACTACAAACCTAGACTCCAATAATTAACGATAGATTACTTACACTCGCCAAGCGACTTGGAAGGAATAATGCTTTCTCCGTCAATCATCTTTAATCCCCGTTTAATTCCATCTTCGGTGCAAATAAGATCTTCAAACAGCTTGTCGCCTAGAATCTCGCTTAGAATATGGGTATCACCTTTTATGAGTTCTTCAACATAGAAATCCACATTGAAGTAGGTTTCTCTAATCGAACAATGATCAAGCTCATTCAGTATCTTGACTGAGGGGGTTAGAACTTTACGCAGATAATCTTTGTTGTGTGTGGTGTAGAAATCACTCCAAACTTCAGGGTGATTTTGTTTTAGCAGTCTTAAATATAGGTTGAAGTTGTAGATGAAATACATCACGCCATCTAATTGGCTAGGAATCTTAGCATATGGACTATCCATCGAATGCTGATTTCCCAGGTCATCCGTAAAAGTAACCGAATTTGGTAGCAATGGAAGAATACGTGCCTGAATTCTCGCTCCGTGAGTATAACCATTCAGTTCTGATGCCAGCCCATGAATCACTTTAGATGCCAGAGCCTCTTCATCCGCGATATAGCCATCATGCATGCTCATAAAAGCAGAGTCGGCCTCAAGGAACTCAGGCTTCTCCTTCTCAATATAAGGGATAACGATGTCCCTTACCTTTGGAAGACTTTTGTAGTTCTCGAAGTTTCCAAGGTGTTCACCATCTATCGTAAAATAGTTAAATTCATCCAATGAGTTTGGAAATCCTTCTTCATCCCACCCCAGGTCTTCAAAATGGGCTGCCTCATGAATAAAAGCAAAGGCTCCATAAGTATGAAGAGCATTTCCAAAGTCGCCATCTTCACAAGAAAGTTGAAATATATCGAAAACACTTGCATTTGATTTTAGGAGATAAAACTCTGACTTTGTCTCCAATAGATTTTTCAACTTCTTGAGACAAGCATCTCCTTGAGCAAAGCTCAGGGATGAAAAAAGCAAAGATACAAATAAAAGAAGCAATTTCATTCAATCTCCAACGTCTGAATTATAGTCATTGTAGATAAAGTTTACGAATTAACCCCCTATAACCCATGAAACTTAGGTAAAAAATTTATATTCGGACTTATTTAATGCAGTAATAGTGCCAATCACTAAGTTGTTTATTTTCAATGAGTTAGAGCCCAATTTCAATTTGATATGGCAGGCTTAAGTTCAAGCCTGTCATCAGCACCAAAAGGGCTTTTTTAATTTCATCAACTAATTTAAATCACTTACGAACAGAGCCATAGTTTTGGTCAGAGCCTTTGCGACCAATGGACTACAATCCATACCTTAGGTGATTCAAATTTTTACTTCAATCTCATTGGGATTCGGGTGAAAACTTCACTTCCAAAGTAAAGAACTTTTTATCACCTACAACCTAGAGTCACCCCTCTGATGTTTGATTATTAGGAAAAATACACTCAATCATTTCGGCCAAATACTCAGAATAGGTAACCTTCTCTAAGCTAATACTATATTCAATATACGAGTCCGGTCGAATCAAAAGCGCTTGCCCATGATAGGGAGCTGTTTTAGACCAATATCCACCATTGTTCCTAAAGGATTTTACTTTTAGGCAATTTATCCTTTCAGGTAAATGCATAGGAAGCTCAACATCGCCACAAATTAAAAGTGTGTATTTTCTGTAGTCTAAAAGAGAATACAGCCGTGTTTTTTCTGCCTCACGAAAAATTTCAAAGTCAAAGACCCTTGTTCCTCTGAGTCCACTTTCTCCATATCGAATTCCCATACCCGTAATATTTCCAGAACGCTTTTCCACAATTTTCACATAATCTTGGGCATGGGTTCCACGCTCTGAAAACTTTGTTGCTCTAACTAACTCTCCCGAGGACTCAATTACACTTTGAGCAACTGGCCTTCTCTCCGACTCATAACTGTTTAAAAGATCACTGGATGCTTCTCCCTTTAATACCAAATTCAATTTCCAAATAAGATTAAAAGCATCCGCCAGGCCGGTATTTAGTCCTTGACCTCCATTAACAGAATGAACATGACACGAATCACCTGCGAGAAAAACTCTATCTTGAGTGCAAAATGATTCAGCTACAGACTCCTTGACCGAAAAATGTGAAAACCATTCAACCTCTTTAAAAGTTAAATAATTTGGAAATATTGCATTGTTAATTTTTTCAAGCACTTCTTCTTGAGTAAAGTCTATTCTGTCCATTCTTACATAAAATCTATCAATTTCTCCTTCCCTCGGAATCCATGCCACGTCCGAAGTTTCAGCTTGAAAAACTACTATCTCAGGGACTTTTTTAAAATCAGTATCAACCACACCATCTATAACGGCCCAAGTAATTTTAGGTCTAATAAGTTCGAAAGGGATCTTGAAATGGTTTCGTACAAATGATCTTGAACCGTCAGCTCCAATCACAAACTTTGACTTAATCACCTCTCCAGTTGATAACGTTGTCAAACATCCCTCAGTAGTTGCCACAATGTTTTCTATCTCAGTTTTTCTTAAGACTTTATTGCTAGTCCTGTTTAGCTTTTGATCCAGCAATTTCTCTATGTGTGACTGGCCAAGCATTAGAAAGTGCTTGTGAAAACAACCTTCTATTTCATCCCACCAGGATGACTGTCTTGAAATAAATCTCCCATTGGACCAAACGGAAGAAGTATTACAAATTTTTCCTTTAGGGTATAACTCTTTGAATAACCCTGCTAATTCCAAAAGCTGGAGTGTTCTTGCGTTTAATGCATCGGCTCTTCCAACTTTCAGTGCTCCATCATTTTTATCGACTGCTACAATGTTCAAACCACAAATCTCTCCAAGATATGAGCACATTAGTCCAACAGGGCCTGCACCAACGACTACAATGTCCACTTCTTTATTAATCATTTAAGTGTCTCCAGATGTGGATTGTCGAAAGGGGGATTACTTAAAACTTGTACTCTTTGAATGTGCCTTGGAGCATTGGATTTAAACGCTTCTCTACCATGTAGAAGAGTAAAGTTATCAGCTATAACGATGTCTGCATCTCTCCATTCATGGGCGTAAGAACTTTTGGAGTTATAAAGAAACTTATTTAAGTCTTTAAAAACCTTTACAAGCTCTTTCTCTTTTAGTCCTGTGAAACTTATATCAGGTATGTTTATAAGTTTACCTCTATCAGGGTTATGAACCTCATTATAACGGATAACATCATAATTTCGATAAGGGTGCCTTGTGATCAAAGGTGATATAATCTTGCTATTATAAAACTCCATTTTTCTCTTGTATATTCCTGATATGCTTTTCCAATTCTCTCTCATATCTTGTGATAAATTTTCTAAAACCTTAATCGTATTAGAAAATATAGTTCTTCCACCTTGTCCTGGTGAAGGAGCTTTTACACAATGAAATATTTGATATTCAGGAACTTGGGTTCTGTACATCCCATCCCAATGAAGCGGCACATAACTGTTATCAAAGATGTGGTCTAGTGGTTCGTCTTGTTGAACTAACTCCAACACTTTTCCAAAGGGCCAAATACTAATCTCTCCAAATTGTTCACAGTATTTGGAGAAGGCATCAGAATTGGCAAATCCCTGAAAGCCTCGAATCAATACAAGTTGTTCCTGCAAAAATAGTTCACGAATGACTTCAATATTAAGTTCACCGATGTTTAAACCTGGCATTGCAGATTCAATCAAAGCACCAAATGGTTCTAACTTAGTTATTTTATATTTCATAACTTACTCTCTATGAACGCCGGTAGGTCAGAATCTAGAAGTTGATAAAAAGATGGACGTCCTAAAGAGTCATAAATCAATCTAGCTCCAAGCTCCTCTGCCTCACTTCGTTTAACTAATATATGCCCCTTAGGTGTTTCCATAGCAACTCCATGCCAAGGCGTCATCCAAGATTCGTTACCAACTAAACGAATTCCTAATTTTTTTGAGCCACAGACCTGTGGGTGAATTGAGAGGCGGACAGCTTCAGGAAATAACTCCTCAATTAGTTCACTCCAAGCATTACTTCTTCTTATTACCTCATATGCTTTCGACTTAGCATCTCTTTGAATTGCTGCCCGACTTTTCCTTTGGCCAGGAAACAATGAATCTTCAAATAAAAAACGTGTTATTCCGCAATACATTCTATTAGCCTCTACCTCCTCCAGGGTAGCTCCAGGCCTAGCACCACTTTTAATTTTATGTTTTAAGAACTCTGATGATTTACCATATGTCTTCATCAATTCAGCCCTCATTTGGGCAAAGCTTAAATTTTTATAAATATCATCTAAGTTAAAAGTTGAAATATCCTTTAATGACATCTCATCAATTAACCTATCCAATTCCGCTTGATATGAAGTTACATGACTTTCCTGCATTCCCACCACATCACTAAAGACTCTTCCATCTGAACAAATAATTATTTGGATGCCTGGAGAATAAATTGTTTTAACTCTCTTACAAAGACTTTGCAGAAAAGATAAAGATATCTTTTCTGCAAAGTCAGGCACCATCCCAACAACCTTGTTTAAATTTGGTGACTTACCAGGGAATGCGGGTAAAACAAAACTCACAGGCCTTCTATTTTTAACAGCGTAAACTATTTTAGGTAAATAAATCGATGCACAAGACTCACATTTTGAGTCACGGCAAGGTTTAACTTTTTCGGGTGAACGTCGATAACTCATTACTTCGGCCAGAATTTTTATTGAAGTCTCTATTACAGGGTCTTTGTCATGCAAAACTTCAGAAGATGAGGACTTTATTGGTGTGCTTACAGATTTCAGGTCATTTATCATTTTTTTCATATCTCCCTCCTATTAAAACCCTAGGAAACAGACTGAGATAAATAAAATGACTTATTTCAGTGACTGTGATAAAACTTACTTATGTCTTTAATGATGGATGACGTTAAGTATTTTATTGCAGTGAGTGAGACCCTCAATATAACGAGGGCATCTGAAATAATTGGTATTTCTCAACCTGCTCTTAGTTATGCAATTAAAAGACTGGAAAATGAACTTGGAGGTCAGCTTTTAATTAGATTGAAAAATGGTATTCAATTAACAAAACTTGGCGAAGAGTTCAAAGTTCGCTCCCGAAGACTAATATATGAATGGGAGCAGGCCCAAAACCTAGCAAACCCTGAGACAGGCCTAATCCAGGGAAGCTATACCTTTGCCATACACCCCTCGGTTGCCCTTTATGCTACTGAGTTTTTCATTGGAAACCTGCAAGTAGAATTCCCAGGATTAGATTTTAATTTTACACATGGTCTTTCTAGGGAGATGACAGAAAAAGTAATCAGTTGGGAAGCTGACTTCGGTGTAATTGTTAATCCTATTAAACATCCGGACCTTGTCATCAAAAAGCTTTATACTGATGAAGTAACCATTTTTTACACCAAAGACACCCAAGACAAACTTATTTATGACCAGAATTTGGCCCAATCACAATTCATACTTAAAAAACTTGGAAAGAAGATAAAGTTTTCCGGGGAACTAAAGTCAGGAAATCTTGAACTTGTAGCGAAGCTCACAGCTCTAGGACTTGGATATGGTCTTTTACCTGCAACTATTGCCTCTCAATATAGCAATCTTAAAAGATTGGGTGGCTCTCCAATCTTCAAAGATGAAATTTGTTTGGTTTATAGGCCAGAGAAACATAATAACCAGATTAGTAAAAAAATCATTCAGACCATAAAGAGTTCTAATTTCTAACCCACTCCAGGCTACCCAAAAAACTTTATATTAAATAAAAAAGCCCAGCGATATGCTGGGCTTTTTTATACTAAATCTATTAGTTTAAATCTATTCTTCGAAATTGTGATCAATAATCACTTTTCCGGTTTCTGCGTTAAAATTGCAGTCTTCTGGAACAGGAACAAAGATCTTTTTAGTATAGTCCATACAATTATCAGCGTATGTAGTTCTATAATAGGTCGGCGCAATGATGATTTCATTTTCATCACAAGACTTAAGATTAGGCTTAAAGTTTTTAAGCCCCAAGATGAATGCCATATCAGACAGGCCTAAAGTAGCTACACAACCTCTAACCTCAACACTAACACCTGTTTTTCATCTCCATTCACATCCAATCTTTCGTGATCTTTTACACTCATGATTGATCCACCGAAACTATCCCAATAACTTTGCCATTCATTAGCGTAAGAAGAAATACTTCCCATTAGCAATAGCCCTGTAATTAGTAATTTCATACATCCTCCAATGCTTAAAGTTTGTTGCTGCGTGTTTACAACAACTATTCGCACCGCACAATAGAAAGTGTAAAAACTGGTAATAGTTATACATTGGCTATTTGGGATATGACTTTTCCTAGGCATAAGACTTCTTTAATTAGTCCTTAAATACTGGGCGAACTTGTACGTTTTTATAATGTTTTTTTTATTCAAAACTCGCACCATTCACAGTTCATGGTGTTGCATGACTTCAAAAACCTCTGCGTACCTTCCCATGCCAGACATTGCTCCTCGGTACATACCTAGTCCTTTCACTCCATCTAAATAATTAATACCTGTGACTTGGGATTTGTGCTTTTTCAATGCATCCAACTTTAATTCCATAAAATCTGATACATCAACAGCTAATTGGAACCTATTAATCGGGTTCCACACTTCATAGCCATAAACTTTTCTAACGAAATGAGCAGAACCGCCTGCTTCTGAATACCAGGGACCAGCGGCAACTTGAATGGAATCTAGAACTAAAGATCGCACAATTTGATGATCATTAAACTTATCATCGCTTGCATGAATAAAAATGGTATCTGGTTTAATTGTTCTAATCATTTCAATCATTTTAAGCTTGTCGTCTCTAGAATAACTTACAAGGCCATCAGCTAAGTCAAAAAAAATTAAATTGTGAACACCCAGCACTTTCGCTGATTTTTTTGCCTCATTTTGCCTCAATTTCACAAGCTTCAAACTGTCGTGTTCCAAGCTCCCAGCTCTTCCATCTGTTATAATTAAAACGGTAACTTTCTCCCCCTGACTTATTAGCTTGGCCAAAGTTCCACCGCAACCAATCTCAATATCGTCAGGATGTGCACCAATAGCTAAGATAGACATACAGCCTCCTCTCTAAGAGCTACAAAATTCTGTATAACTTTGATGATTTTTTCAGAAACTGAATTAACATAAAGGCGATTTTTGTTTTTTAATTCCGAAGGATTATTAACTAGTTCAGTAATTCGGGCCGATAGTTTGTTTAAATCAGTTCCAATTAATTCAACTCCTGAGTCTAAACCATTTAAGCGCTCCGTATGATTCCTATAGATAAGGGCCTTAATGCCAAGCAAACTGACTTCTTCCTGAACACCTCCAGAGTCGGTAATTATAAACCTACAACTCTGGATACGGTCCAAAAAACTAGAATGGTTCATTGAATATAGAAATTTTATTCGGGGATATTTCTTAGTATCAATCAACCCTTCTACAGAAGGGTGAATTAAATACTCAAATTTTGCCTCACCTAAAGAGAATGATAAATTATGAACTCTATCAAGAAGGTCTTTCAATTTTTCTCTATTCTCCCTCCTATGAACTGAAATTAGAATATTATTTTTCTTTTTAAAATCCGTTTTTTTCCTAGAGAATAAGGAGTCAGCGATTGTGTTTCCCACTACAAATATTCTTCTTTCATCTACTCCTTCAGATAAGAGGTTATCCCTCTCTGATTGAGTTGGTGCAAAGTTTAAACTAGCCATTTTAGAGATTGATTGACGATAGAACTCTTCAGGAAAAGGAGACATTAGATTTTTACTCCTCAGACCTGATTCAATATGTGCAATTGGTATTTGAAATTGAAATGCGAATAATGCTGTTGAGAAGGCCGTCGCCGTGTCACCATGGACTAAAATTAAGTCTGGTTTTTCGTCCAGTCTTGAGAAGTCATACAGTTTTCTAAATATCAACCCCTGCAATTCATTTAGATCGCCGAACCTGCGCTGAATATCTAAATTGGCATCTGGAGAGAATGACTCTTCAAGATGGACCTGTTCTAGAAGGTCGGTATGCTGACCTGTAGAAATAACTTGTAACTTAAAATGTTTATTTTTTTTTAAAGCCTTAATTAATGGATATAGCTTTATAAACTCAGGACGCGTCCCATAAACGATCGTAATCTTTTTCATAAGATCTCCACAAAGGATTATAAATTTAATGAAATAAAAGGGTATTGATGCTTAACAACACCAAAGAAGATTACGAATGAATGGCCAACGGAACATTGATCTCATGACTTCTATCTAGCAAGCTTCACACTATTAATCAATTTTATTTTCAATGTCTGTTAGGCTTAAACTACTCTTAGAGAAGGTTAGTGTTTAACAATTTTTGTAGTTAGATCTATAAGCGATGAAAATGGCCCTTCAAAAAGGGCCATAATATATTTCTCTTTTGGAAGCTAAACTATAGGGCCTTGCAGTTAGAAAGATATACTCTTCCGTCTGCGTCTCTTATTTGAGAAGCTAGTTGGCCAGGATAATTCATCAAAATATTTACATAAACATGATCATCATTTTGATCAACAGAGTAGGCCCTGTATGCAAGGAAGTCCCCTGTTACAGGATCTGTAACTCGCTCTAATGTCACATTCCTAACTACTTCTGTATTCACGCTAGTCAAACCGTTATCTCCAGCACTTCTAGTCTCTACATCGTAAGTAATGGTTCTTGATTGAGTGTCCACAGAACCTTCCATTGAGAAGCTGTTCACATAGACGGCATCTGTTCCATGACATTCAAAGTCAAAAGAATCAGCAAAAACACTGAAAGAAGAAATAGCAATTAATAATAAAAGTTTCATTTGATCTCCAAATTTTTATTAATAAAAATCGTTTATCCTATTTAACTCGGATTCGGCCATTTTTAACACTTTTATGCAGGTATTGTAAAAACTATACCTTTAGTCTATCAACGCAGCTCATTATTCAAGCTTTACAAATAAGACAACTCTTACTCCCAAAGGTTAATCATTAAGAAAAACAAAAGTTTGCCTATAAATAAGGACTCCTCCAATGGTTACACATTACTTTCACAGATCAACTCGAATACATATCTAGCAATAGCTTAAAGAATAAAGTGATAGGCTTGTTGTAGAAGTCCCTTTCCCATAAGAAAAGGATATATGGAAAAGTTCGATAAACATCTTAAATTAAGCGACGTCTACGCGATCTGCCTTGGGGCCATGTTTAGCTCAGGGTTCTTTTTATTGCCAGGACTTGCTGCTAGTGAAACAGGGCCATCGGTTGTTTTGGCCTACGTCTTGGCTGCTCTACTTGTATTGCCTTCTCTGATGAGCATAGCCGAACTCTCCACAGCGATGCCAAAAGCAAGTGGGGTTTTCTTTTTTATTGATAGAGCTTTAGGCCCACTTATGAGTACTGTGGGTGGGATAAGCATGTGGCTTGCCTTGTCATTCAAGGGAGCATTTGCCTTTATAGGCATGCAGGCCTATACCAGCTTGTTTTTTGAAGCTGACATTACTCCATATGCAATTGGACTGACCGTCATTTTCGGATTCTTAAACCTCTTTGGGGCCAAAGAAACAGCTGGACTGCAAAAGGTTTTGGTAGCAGGTCTTGTAACGATTCTAAGCTATTTTCTAATAGAATCTGGTTTCACCGTTTTTTCCAAGGCTTCAGTTGTTGAAATCAAGCAAAACTTCTCACCCTTTTTTAAAAACGGAGTTGAGGGAATCATGCAGGCAACTGCAATAGTATTTGTCGCTTTCTTGGGTGTATCTCAACTTGCAAGTGTTGCAGAAGAAATAAAAGATCCAGCACGCGACATTCCAAGAGGCATCCTTTATGCCGTCTTAACTGCACTTATTCTAATGGTGCTTGGGGTATTTTTTGTCGTCTACTTTATTGACTTAGACGCACTTTCCAAAGACCTCTCACCCATTGCAACAGCTTCCGAGATGGCATTTAGCTTTCTTCCGGCCAAATGGGGCCTTTATTTGATATTTACAGCAGCTTTCGCGGCGTTCGCCTCCACCGCCAATGCAAGTATTATGAGTGCCTCAAGATTCCCACTTGCCATGGGTAGAGATAAGGTCTTTCCATCCTTTTTCAAAAAACTAAACCGCTTTAACACTCCCACTCTCTCCATCGCCGTTACCGTGGCCTTAATGATAGCCTTTCAACTTATGTTATCACCTATGGGTGTTGCAAAGTTTGCAAGCGTTGTTCAACTGATTGTCTTCATACTAGTTAACTGTGCTCTTATTGTTATGAGAGAGAGTAAGATTGAGCATTACAGCCCAGGGTTTAAATCACCACTTTATCCATGGATGCAGATCTTTGGAGTTTTCACTTCATTCCTTCTTCTTTTCTATTTAGGGAAGCGACCTTTTTATATCTCTCTTTGCCTGACTATTTTTTGCTTAATTTGGTTTTTGTTCTACGTTAAAAATAGAGTCGAAAGAAAGGGTGCCATTTTCCATATCTTCTACCATTTGGGCAGACACAAAGACGAAAAAATCCATCGTGACTTGAGAACTATAAACAAAGAAAAAGGAACCACTTAGGAAAGACTTGATCATTTAAGTTTTTCTAAGGCCTCTAGAACAGCGGCATTTGTGGCCTTCCAAGCATTGTCCCCGCCAATATTTGATACACCAATGATACTTGTTTTGATTTTTGGAGCTATCCATACATTGGAGTAGTTTAGAGTATTTGAGCCAGTGTGAGTGAATACGTGCCCCTTGGCCCACTTCCTGTCTAGTCTTCTCCAAGCTCCATAAGTGTAGGTTTCCCCCTCTTCAGGGTATGGAGCATGCAACTTCTTGAAAGAAGAAATCTTTATAATGGATTCAATTCCGTTGTAACCATCAATATGAATACTAAGAAACTTGTTCCAGTCTTTCATTGGGCAATGAACCGTGCCAGCTGGCCCATAGAAAGGGGCATTGTCACCCTGAAGAGGAACTATTGAATTATTTCCTCTTAGGTGCCCCCAGGGCTGTGTTGGGATTTTTTCTTCATTGGAGCTTGTTATGCCAAATCCGCAATTCATCCCAAGTGGAGAGAAAAGTCTGTCCTCCATGAGCACTTCCCAACTCTTACCGCTAATTCTTTCTAAGATATGGCCTGCGATAATATAACCTACATTGCTGTAATGGTAGGTTCCGACTTTAAATTCAGGTTTTATGAGCAGAAAACTTTTAGCAAGCTCCCTTCTCGCTTCACTAATATCGAGGCTACTCAGACGATTATAAAAATCAGGGCCTGGGTTTGCAGGGAGTCCAGCTCTATGAACAAGCAAATCTTCAAATTTGACGTTTTCGAGTGATTTATGAATTGAAATTTCAGGAAAGAGATTCTTTAAAGTGCTCGACCATTCTAGCTTCTTCTCTTCGATAAAAGTGGCCGCCAAGGTGGATGTCATGGCCTTGGTACAAGAGCCTAAGTGAAACTTATCATCAATCGTCACCTCTTCAATAAAACCAAGCTTTCTTTTTCCTGTGGCCGCAATCGATTTAATTCCATTGGAAGTTGAGATCATCGCAGCTATTGCAGGCAAGTTAAACTGATTTCTAATTCCTTCTAAAGAGGTTTGAAAGTCAACGCCTTCAGTAAAAGTGCTTGTGACAAAAAGTAATAGGAAAATCCAGACCCTTGATAACATAATTCCCTTTATCCCAAATAGGCAGCCTGAAAAAGTGGAAATCTCTAACTATGTAATTTTTCTTTATTCATTGGCACTTTCCTATGCCTTTTGTCAATGTAGGCATACTCGCGCTTTTCACTGGGAAAATGAAATAACCTTTAATCCATCCCCCTTTTATTACTTGGCTAATTTGGCGCTGGCGAAAGTTAATATCGAACTTAGGCCTTGTCATGAATATTTAAAGTTAGGAGTCTACGAATCATTCTTCGCCATAGCAATTTCGAAGAACTTCACCATAGTTGGCCTCAATAGTTTTAAACTCTTTTTCGGATAGCTTTTTATTTTTAAATTGTAGAAATTGGAGGAATTCACAAACCATGTAATCGTTAAGTTTTTTTTGCCCAATTTGCAACAGCCCAAAATTCACATAGTTTTCATATTGATATTTCTCTCCAGACTTCGAAAATCCTAAAGGATAAAACTGATTTTCATCCGAATCTTTAAAGTTTATGACTTCACCACTCTCTTTAATTCCACTTTCCATGTCTTGGATATCTCGAATCCCTTTTCTTAATGAACTTAATTTTTCAATTAAAATCTCCTTAGCAGGATCCCCATGTTTCATCTCACTTATTTGATAGTCCATAACGTCCAAGACACTTGTGATAGAAGACAAATTATTGCTTCCAACAACTTCCTGGCCTTTAAAGGCTTTATTAAGAATGCAAGAGACACTCATTAAGCTTTTCTTTAGGTTGTGGTTGATTTTACTCTCAAACAGTTCATCAATTTTTGAACAGCGATGTGCCTCCGTGTAGAGTTCGCAATCACTTTCATTTAGGTGGCATTTTAAACTAACTTGGTACTTTTTTAAGACACTATCAAGATTTGCAAATGTATAAGGTTTAGAGGCATCTCCATTTTCCTTATTAAAGACTCCAAAGCTCGTTAAATATGTAAAACCGTGCAGCTCCTGTACTCTTCCACTACTTGATCGTTTTTTGATTGTCACAATATCGCCAGGCCTTAGCTCACTAACCTTTTCACAGATTGGTGAATTAAGAATTATTTTGAGTTCGGAATCATCCATGTAACGAATACTTTTAGTTGATCCAGCGCCAAGCAAGGCTGCATTCCAGCAATTTGGACCTTCATACTTTAAGTTTCGATCGAGAAGTTCTTTATAAATCTTGGGCATAACAGAGCCTAATTCAACAGTGCATTTTGAACCAAGCTCACATGAGCAGTTTGCTCTCCTTTTGATTTTGCTCATTTGCGACAAAGCACTATACTGGGCCACAAGTTTTTCACAGGAATTCGCTTCTGCGAAAATTTTTCCATCAACTCTATGGATTTCAATATCTTGGGCAAATGCCCAGGAAAAAAGCAATGTAAAAAGAATTAGTTTGGCCATCGCCAACTTATCGACTCTTTAGCCTTTAGATTAAATAAATTATAAAAAATTAAGCTTTTGGCGTATTTTTCGATTAGTCTCTTACCATGAGAGATAAACTACTTCCAATATTCACCCTTTTACTAGCAATGGCGTCCATTCAATACGGCGCTTCTGTGGCAAAAAATCTATTTCCAATAGCTGGAGTAGCAGGAGCATCCACACTCCGATTGATGGTCGCAGCAGTCGCATTGTGTGCAATATTCAAGCCTTGGAAAAGCGTGTTCTCAAGTGGTGCAAAGAAAGATCTTTTCTTTTATGGAGCATCCTTGGGACTTATGAATCTTTCTTTTTATTTCGCTTTGGCAAAAATCCCTCTAGGCATAGCGGTGGCCCTTGAGTTTACTGGGCCACTAGCAGTGGCGGTTCTCGGAGGAACAAGGAAGTTAGACTTTTTATGGGCCGTTCTTGCTGGTATAGGAATCTTTCTACTTTTGCCAATGGAGGGAGCCGAAACAAAGTTGGATCCTCTTGGTGTTTTTTTAGCATTGGTTGCAGGGCTTTTTTGGGCACTTTATATTGTATTTGGTAAAAGGCTTGGGTCCCAAGTAAAAGGCCCTATAGCGGCCAGTGCAGGCATGGCCATTGCGGCAATAATAGTCGCACCCTGGGGATTAGTTCTAAACGCTTCTGAAATGATTAACCTCGAGGCCTTACCAATGGGAATCTTTGTAGGACTCTTTAGCAGTGCAATTCCCTACTCATTAGAAATGAGTGCATTAAAAAGAATTCCCTCTCAAACATTCAGTGTCTTAATGAGCCTGGAGCCCGCCTTTGCCAGTGTCATAGGACTTGTGTTTTTAGGCGAAAGCCTTACAAATATTCAATGGCTTGCAATCATCTGCGTTATTGTCGCCTCCCAAGGTAGCTCGTTTACTCCAAAGATTCCCCTCGCGAAAGGTAAGCAAAAGATTTAACGCACATGTACATCCCTTTAATTCTTTTAAAAGAATAATCTGAGTAATAGAATTCTATAATTCAAACAAGGAGATTTAAATGAAAGCATTTATTGGATTGTTCGCTGTTATTCTTTTATCGTCATGTGCCCATCACAGAGATGTAAGGCCGTCAGAGTCTGGAAATCATACTGTTGTATTTAAAACAGATAAAAAAGATGAAGGCTATAAGAATGCCAAGTCTCAAGCAGATCACTTTTGTGAAAAGCAAAGTAAAATTGCCTATATCAAAGCTGAAGAATCCAAATATACTGGAAATATGAAACAAGATGACTATGAAAGCAGAAAGACTGCCGCTAAAGTCGCTCAAGGAGTTGGCTCTGGGGTATTTGCTTTTGGTGGAAAGAAAGAGTCCGATCTAGGCGGGATTGCCGCACTTGGTGGCTCTATTGCTGATGAAGCAATTGGCAAGGGTTATACATATAAGATGAATTTTGTTTGTAAGTAAGTCTATAAGCAATGAGAGCTTCTAATTAGAAGCTCTCATTGCGAAAGTCCTAGATCGTATAACTTAGACCAAAAAACATTACTGTATTCTCGGCCTTGTCAGCACTAGAGCTGCTTGAGCTATCACCCTCAACCTGCATAACTCTTACATTGGCCGAAAATTTTTCAGCAAAGGTATAGCCGTATTCAAGACTTCCTTCACGTGTGTTGTTGTCATAAAGGTTTTCACTATCTGAGTGCAAGGTATCGACCAAACTAAGGGTGAATAGGTGTTTATTTACAGCATAAGAAAATCTAAGTGCCAGCGGTATTTGTGCGGTAAATTTTCTAGTAAAATAAGTCTCCTCGCCTGTAAAGTGGGCGTCATAAGAGAGCCTTCCACTTTCGAGTCCCACTTTGAACTGTTCATTAACGGCATAATCCACCTTAAAAAGATAACTAATATCCCCTGGCCCAATGTCTCCCGTATCATCGATAGAGCTTGTTTCAAACTCAGACCTTCCTGACACTGCTGTATAAAGACCTAACGAGTACTCAAGTGCAAATGCACTGCTAGAAGAGAGGATAAGAAGAATAAGAGTAAGATTTTTCATAGCAGGGTTCCTTTTTTAGTTGCTAGAGATTATCTGCAAAATTTGTTTACTGGCTTTTAAATTTTCATGTCACTACACTGACTAAAATCTATTCATGTGTAGATGCTATTAGACACCCTTAAAGTGCATAAATAGCTAAAATTATAAGCACTTCTTATAGCTTTCCTTGATAGGTGCACTATGTATGCCAATATTGACTCTCAGGAGATAAGGTCATATATAATTAGCAAGTTCAACTTTCTAAACAAAGACTCTTAAGCTTTCCTGCTTTGTTTTCTTAATGGTTGTGCGATGAAGGCTCCAAATTAAAAAAAGGAGTCATTATGTCCCATCAAAACAAACACCTAGAATTTTTAAACCAAACCCTGGCCCTTGCAACGACCGCTGTTAAAAGAGGCAATCACCCATTTGGTGCATTACTAGTTAAAAACGGTAAAGTCGTCGCAACAAGTGAAAATGAAGTCGTCTCCATTAGTGACATCACTGCCCATGCTGAGTTGAGACTTATCCAGAAAGCACAGAAGAAACTAACAATGGATGAGCTTGCCGAGTGTGTTCTTTATTCATCAACAGAGCCTTGTGCCATGTGCTCTGGTGCTATTTATTGGGCAGGCATAACTAAAGTGGTATATGGATGTTCTACTAAACAGCTATTTGAGATTGTTAAGTCAGGACTCTACATCCAGGCCAAAGAAATATATTCAAAAGCAACAACGGACGTGGAGGTTTTGGATTATTCTCATGAAGAAAAATTCATCAATCTTCATGAGAGCTTCTGGAGATAAAGGTTTTTACATTTTAAAACCTCTATTGAAGAATAATTAAAAAGGAGACTTTCGTATGCGTGTTATTTTTGCCTTTTTATTGGCCTCATTCTCCGTTTTTGCAGATCATCACTGCTGGGTGGAAAAGACTAGATTAATTTGGGACTCAGAAAATAGACAGATGATTGTCGAACAGGCCAAAACAAAAGCTTTTCCAGTGATCAAAGAAGAGCACCAAGATGAATTTAGCCTTAAGCTTTTAAAAGAGGACGGCTCAACTTGGGGAAAAGTAGAAGTATCTACTGCTACTCATATCGTTGGGGATGACGAAACATTTCTATGTCAGGCATCAATCTCGGGGGAAGACTCTAAACTGCAGGCCTATATTACGTTAATGGCAGGTATAGATTCAAACTTTGCCAAGAGCTCAACGATTATGAATGTTGATGGATTTCCGCCAAGCCTAAGCATTATTTGCAAAAGAAACAACCTTTAATGAACGACTTCATTGCCATCAATTTTTACAAACTTTGATGGCCTCTCCTTCTCCTGCTTAAATCGCAACACCGCCTCATCAATATCATTTTTAGATTTAGTCACCAGAAGAACTCTATCATGTTCTAAGAAGCTTGTAGAACCATCTGGTATTACAAAAGAACCATCTCGTTTTATAAAAAGCACTAGGCATCCATTTGGAAGATTTAAGTCAACGACCCTTTTCTCAATTGCATGATCGCCAGGCTCCACAACTATTTCTTTTATGCCATTCTTTGTTTTTTCTAAAACCTCGAAATCTATTGGAAAACTTGGATCTTCTATCGCCTCATAAAGAAGTCCTAACTTCTTAGCAACGGCCTTCATTGTTACGCCTTGAATTAGAGCCGAAACAAGTACAACAAAGAACACAACATCAAATAAAATGTGTGCGCGATCACCAATCTTAACAGCAGCAAGGCTTGCAAAGACAATTGGAGTTGCACCCTTTAGCCCAGCCCAAGAGATGAAGATTTTGTCTTTAAAATTAAAGCGGCTGAAGGCCAAGCAGAGAAAAATGGTCACAGGCCTTGCAACTAAAATCAAGAAACCTGCAATAACAAGTCCTTCAGGGGCAATATTCATAAGACGGCTTGGAAAAACCAAAAGCCCAAGCATTACAAACAGTCCGATTTGGGAAAGCCAGGAGACTCCGTCGTAAAAGCTATACAAGAATGTTTTATGCAATATTTTCTTACTGCTTATTAAAAGCCCAAATACATAGATCGCAAGAAAGCCATTTCCACCAAACTGCACGGCCAAAGAATAGTTAAGAAATAGAAATGAAAGCGTCAAGGCCGGATAAAGTCCTATAAACTCCAAATTTATTACATTATTCAGTGAGATAAATGCTTTTGATAGAAGCCAGCCCACCAAGAGTCCAACTGCAGGGTTTAAAAACAGGCTTAATCCCAAATCAAATGAGTCAAAGTTGCCACTCTCTATAAGACCCAAAATGATCGTGACCAAAAAGTAGGCCATGGGGTCGTTACTACCAGACTCGAACTTTAATAAATTTTTATTCGGTGCAACAACTTGTGCTTTCTTGTCTTTAAACACTGCAAAAACGGCTGCGGCATCAGTTGCAGAGAGAATTGCTCCTACAAGCATAGACTCAAGTAGGCTTATCTTTAATAGGAAGTGAACAAATATGCCCACAACCCCTGTGGTTATTAGTACTCCGATGGAAGACAGGGCAACTCCCCTGCCTAGGTTGCCCCTTATATCCTTCATTTCAGTTTCAATACCGCCTGAGAATATGATTAGGCACAATGCGATCAAGCTTAGAGAGTGTGTCAGTTCGTAGTTTTCAAAGTGTATGCCACCAATCCCCTCACTTCCAGAGAGCATCCCTATTACCATAAATACAATTAGAATGGGCAACCCAAAGCGGCTGGAGGACTTACTTAGCAAAACGCTAAAAAGAAGAATTACAGAGCCTGCAAGCAGGAAGTTATTGAGAAAAATTTCCATATTCTATCTCGTTTTTTTATGGCCTATTATATTACAAGCTCAAACCTGTGAAAAGAAAGCAATTTTTACGAGACAAACCCTCTATATGTCCTTCAATCTTGCTTCAAATTTATTTCACTTGTTCTAGAAAGATACAACATTAAAGAGAAGACAAAGCACTTCTTTAACATAAAATATCTCATAAGATTTAATCATGTGTACTTATAAGTTCAAGGAAGTTAATCATGAGTTTAGACGCAATAGGTATTGCTTGCGAGAACATCGAAAAATCATCTCAGTTTTACATGCTATTTGGCCTGGAATTTAAAAAATTTGGAGATGACCACATGGAAGGAAGCACTTCGAGTGGTGTACGAATTATGTTGGACTCATTTAAACTTTTACAAAAGATTGACCCAGATTGGAAAAAGCCTATTCAACCTGGGCTGACTTTATGCTTCAAACAATCATCACCAAAAGAGGTGGATTTGCTTGTCCAAAAGATAAAATCTAATGGATATCAGGTGGTCAAAGAGCCATGGGATGCATTCTGGAATCAGAGATATGCATCGGTTTTAGATGTGGATGGCAATAAGGTTGATATCTTTTCGGATCTTTAATTATGATAAGACACTTGTTAGTCAAAAATTAAAAAGCTGCCTCTTTAAATAAAAAGATACAAGTTCACATGAAGGTGTGACAAAATCGTTTAAAATGAAAAAGATGCGAGAAAACCACAAAAAACAATTTTTAGGTCTAGGATTACTTCACTGGATTGTGGTTTTAGCTTCGGCAACACTTACATTGGTAGCATGGCACGTTTCTCAAACTCAATATCAGGCCCGAATAGAGGCCCGCTTTGACCAGCAAGCACAAACCACAGTCAATTTAATTGAAGAGCGAATCAGAAGCTACGCCGATGGCCTATGGGCCGGTGTGGCCTTCTATAATGCCAATAAATCTCAAATTACCTATAATGAGTGGAAAGTTTTTGCTCAAAGCTTAAAGCTTCCAGAAAAATACCCTGGAATAAATGGGCTTGGCGTAATTTTTAATATAGACCCAAAAGAGCTACCACAATTTTTAAAAGATCAAAGATCATACAGACCAAATTTTGGCCTTCACCATTCAAAAGATGAAATCTATTACCCAATAACATATATAGAACCAGAGAAAGGAAATGAAGAGGCCATAGGTCTGGATATCAGCTTTGAAAAAAATAGACTTAAGGCTGCAATCGAGGCCGAAGACTCTGGAAAGGCCAGAATGACAGGCCCAATTATCTTAGTTCAGGATGAAAGACAAAAACCTGGATTCTTGTTTTATGCTCCTTTCTATGAAGGCCAGAAAGATTCAAACATAGAGGAGAGAAGAGAAAACTTTAAGGGAATGGTCTATGCTCCCTTCATTGTGGAAAAACTTGTCTACGGTGTGCTTTCCCCACAAGAGAGGCTGGTGGACATAAGCGTCTCTGATAATGATATCCTTCTTTACAATGAACATAAAGACCCTAACCACACGCCTCTATTTCAAAAGGAAATTTCAAAAGAAATTTACGGCAGAAAATGGAACTTTCAAATAAAGTCCAATAAAGAATTTAAGAAGGCCTTGGGTTCAGATCAGTCTAGTTACTTTTTATTAAGCGGTATTGTAATTGATTTTCTTTTAATCATTCTATTTCTAAATCTCTCAAAAGCACAAAACAAAGCAGTCAAACTTGCAAGAAAGATGGCCGAAGAAGCAAAAATTCACAGACGTAGTGCTGAACATGCTTCAAAGCTTGCAGCATTGGGAGAAATGGCCGCGGGGATTGCTCACGAAATAAATAATCCACTAAGTGTGATTCTGGGATATTCGGCCCTACTAAGCGAAATGGAGAAATCAGATGATTTAAACAAACACTCCAGCGATATAAAGAAAGCAACCAATAAAATTGAGAGCTCAGTAAAAAGGATTACCAATATAACTAACGGGCTTCGAGAATTTGCAAGAAACGAGTCAGGAGAAAATAGACAAATTGAAAGTTTAAATTCAATTATATCAGAGACCGTAGAGTTTGCTAAAGAAGGATTTAAGATAAAGGATTTAAATATAACTTTGAATCTAGGCTCAGACACAAAAATAAATTGCAATAAAGTCCAAATATCTCAAGTCTTAATAAACTTACTAAGTAACGCCCAGATTGAAGCTCAAAAATCGAATGAAAAAGAAATAGAGGTTTTCACAAAGCTAAACCATAAAAGAAAAACAACATCTATAGGCATCTCAAACACGGGAGATAAAATCCCTGAGGAAATTCAGGAAAAAATTTTCCAACCATTTTTTACCACGAAAAAGGCTGGAGAAGGCACAGGTATTGGTTTGAGTATCAGTAAAAACCTCGTTGAGGCCCACGGCGGCCAGTTGTACCTAGACAAAGAGAAAGAAAGAACTACTTTTGTAATAGAACTTCCGGTGGTATAGATCATTTGTACAGAAAAATGGAGGCATTATCATGACAAATAAAATTACAGCATCCCATATACTAGTTGATCAAAAATTCGAGGCCCAAGACATTCTAAAAAAATTAAACGACGGTCAGTCTTTTGAAAAACTAGCACAAGACTACTCTAATTGCGGTTCAGCAAAACAAGGTGGAAGTCTTGGAGAATTTGGTAAAGGAATGATGGTAGCTCCTTTTGAACAAGCGGCATTCGCCCTTAACCCTGGCGAGATAAGCGATATTGTTCAAACTCAATTTGGATACCACATTATAAAAAGAGACAAATAAGTCATTTCATGAGAGTGGATGAGAAAAGGCTTCTAACAATAAAAGAAAAGCTTGCACTTGGGCTCTCTGCTCAAGATCATGTTTACGAGTTTATGCTTGATAGAGTGATTGAAGAGAGGTGCGATGAATTTGATTACGAACTGGAAGAAGAAGGTTTTGAAATAATCAATAGAGACTTGGAGCCTATAGCCACGAGTATCTTTAGATACAGAGTCGTGGCCTTAAAAGAAAGTTAGGCGCAAAGTTGAGCGTTATAAATTTCAGATTCAACTTCAAATAGCATAATATCCTTTACTGTACTCCAGCCCTCTCCAATGTGTTTTAAAAATTTGGCACTTATAAACTCTCCTCCCCAATTAAAGTTGACCTCTTCACTGCAAGCGACAGACAACTCGTCCTCTTTAGCGAAACAATAAAATGGTTGTAGATTCTCGCCAACGAAAGTTAGAGCAACAAAGCCTTCATTTTTTAGTTCATTGAGCTTTTTTACACTTAAATTTAACGGTCTTGCTTTTAGTTTTACCATCAGATCCCTCCTTGGGTTATCACAACGATATCGAACTTGTGGCCAGAAATAATCTATATCACCTTACATTTTGGTAAAAAAAAATTTATTTCCTATTAACTCGGTAGGGTTTAGAAATAAAAAAAGGCCCTAGGGAATGGGCCTTTTTTTGCGTTCAGGGAAAGGAAGGGTTAGAAACCTAGGGGAGATTTCTTGATATATTTTTACCCCGAAATATCTGCATCGAATATTAACAGTGTAAGTTTTACACCTTAATTGCACCTTAAATATTATTCCATTAGGAAAAATTATAGGTAATGTTTGAGTACTAAGTACCTCAAAAAAGGTGATCAACGTGTTGTAAAGCATTGATTCCACAACGAATTTCAGATTCGATTATTTTTTTAAATATATTCTGAAGAAAATCTAAACAACACCTTTATTAGGGCCATGGAAAATGCGAAAATAGGCCTATGAAACACAATGAAAATGCTCCAAAGCCTATAGATGTAAACTCTATTGACCTCGATAAGCTAAAGGAAAAAACAGCAGATCTCCCCTCATTGCTTGAGTACGCCCATAGCGTGGGTGGTTTTTCGGTGGCTCCTACAAATGAAGGGGCCATTAAAGGCAATGCCCGCATGGCAATGGAAGAGCAAACTCAGATGCAACTTGATCAGATTTTTGAGCAAATGAGTTTACTGGCAAAGCAGGCAAGAGAAATTAAAAAACGTGCAGATGTGTCAGTTCAAATCTATGAAGCGAAAATGAGTTTTAAACCAATAGTTGGAAAAAATTATTATCTATATGAGAAAAGTGACAACACCAAGTCCCTATCTATTGTTTCTCCTGAAGAGTGGGGAGAAAAACTGCCTTTTAAAAGTTTCATAGCAAAAGTAAAACTTTTGGCCGATCACACCTGGAAGGTTATTGTCTAGTTGACCTATTTTGTGCCTTTAGATAGTTGAGAAACTCTTCTTCACCCTGGACCAAATCTTTTAGGTATTGAGGAAATTCTGGAGGAGTCAACATCCCTGGAGAGGCCGCCTTTAAAACCTTTAAGGGCTCAAGTCTTTTGCCACTTTTAATAAAGGTAGCTCTAACAATGGCACTAGCAACAATAAAATCATCTTTTACAAACTTTTGTTCCATGTAAAACCACTTATCATCCCAGGCAATCAGTTTTGTTCTAAGCGTATAGTTGTCAAAAAGATTTAATGGTCTGAGATATACTACATTTATCGCAGTTGCAACGGCACCCCACTTTTGTTTGATCATAAGCTTATGCAGATCCAACTTCATCGTGAAATCAGTTCTCCCCAAGTCCATAATAGTCAAGTATCTTCCATTGTTCATATGCATGTTTAAATCCAAGTCATTTGGGAGCACTTTAAGCTCAATTGCACTCTCCTCAAAGATATCAAGCTTCTTGGGGAAGATAAGGTTCCTTAGCACTAAAAGTAAAAAGCGAAAGTAAAGATTCATCAAATTCTCCCCAGCACGCCTCATTCATTTCAAGAATATAAACATTTAACTCTTTTCCAAAGGCGCTATAATTATATAGGCAATAAGGAGAATTATCATGTCTGAAGTAAAAAAAGTCTGCATTGTCGCAAGCAAGCGTATTCCATTTATGAAATCTGGTACAAGGTACACTCGCCTATCCAATAATCAACTTATGGTTCCGGCACTAAAAACATTAGTTCGAGATTTGGGACTTGAAGGAAAAGAAGTTGGAGAAGTGGTTTTGGGTGCGGTGAACAAACATGCTTATCAATTCTCATTGGCCAGGGAATGTGTCATGGATTCAGGATTATCCCCACACACTCCAGCAACTGACATACAAAAAGCATGCGGGACATCGCTTGAGGCAGCAATTATCGTTGCAAATAAGATTGCTCTAGGACAAATAGACTGTGGTATTGCTGGTGGAGTTGACACCAACAGCGATGTGCCAATCGAATTTAAAAAGAGCTTCAGCGACAGACTTGTTGCAATCTCAAATTCAAAAACACTTTCACAAAAACTTTCAGCCTTTAAGGGATTTAACCCAATGGAGCTTTTGCCACAACTTCCGGCGATAAAAGAACCCCGTACAGGAAAGTCCATGGGAGAGAGCTGCGAAGAGATGGCACAGCGATGGAACATTGCCCGAGAGGATCAGGATAAACTTGCTTTAATGAGTCACCAAAATGCTGTATCAGCATATAAAGAGGGCTTTTATGATGAGCTTGTAGTTGAATTCAAGGGTGCTAAAAGAGACGGAACAATACGAAGTGACGGCTCGCTTGAAAAGCTTTCCAAGTTAAGGCCCGCGTTTGATAAGGAAAGCGGCAAGGGAACTTTAACTGCAGCAAACAGCACCGCTTTGACAGATGGAGCCGCTTGCGTTTTTTTGTGCTCTGAAGAATACGCTAAAGAGAATGATTATGAAGTGCTTGCATACTTAAGCTATGCTCAGTCCTTTGGAGTTAACTATATTGATGACGAGGGGTTATTAATGGCACCGGCATACGCCGTACCTAAAATGCTTAAACGAGCTGGCCTATCCCTCCAAGACTTTGACTATTATGAAATTCATGAGGCCTTCGCCGCACAGGTACTATGTACTCTGGAGGCATGGAAGTCGGAAGAGTTTTGTAAAGAAAAGCTTGGCCTTGATCAAGCACTTGGTGAAATTGATATGTCTAAGCTAAATGTTAAAGGTGGCTCTTTGGCAATGGGGCATCCTTTTGCGGCCACAGGTGCAAGAATTGTCGGAAGTCTCTCCAAGATACTAAATGAAAATGGAAAAGGTCGAGGCCTTGTGTCTATTTGTACTGCTGGAGGCATGGGCGTCACTGCAATAATAGAAAAATAAAGGTGAGGGCCGCAGGCCCTCTAACCTGCTTTAGCGAATTTATTTTTTATAAAGTGAAACTTCAATAGCTGTAGTGGATGTTTATTCCCAAGAGGGACATAGGACTTAGCAAGTTTGTTTAGATAAGCGTCAAATTGCATTCCATGAGGCGCAACAATCAGCTTTCCCCTTTTTAAAATTATTTTCAAGACATATGTTGCAGCTATAGAAGCACACGTTTTTACTCCCATCGGAGTTGAAGGCCCTTTGCCAGCGTCAAGATCAACCACACCTTTAATCAAATAGCTATATGATAAAAACTTTGGAGCAAGGCCAACCATAAATTTTGCATACCTCTCGGTGTCGCTTTTACAGTCGTTGAAACGAAAATATTTTTCAAAGCTCATCTGCCCAGGTATGAAACATAAGAACGCACATCCCATCCCTATTGGAGCAGCAGTCACAACTGGAATGTTTTTTTCTTCGCACTTTTTAAATAAAAGAATTCGAGCATCAATTGCAAAAAAGTCCAAACTATCCACATAGATATCAACATCTTTGAGAAACTCATCAACATTGCTTGCATTAATCCCATCATCAAATCTTATGACGTCGGCATTCGGGTTGATGTCTTTCACAACTTCGGCCATGACTTCACACTTAGCTCGTCCAATGGCCGACATGAATGCTCCGGCCTGCCTATTAAAATTGTGGATTTCAAACTCATCGAAGTCTGAAATATTAAATTTTTGAATACCAAGTCTTGAAAGAGTCACTAGGTGTTCTCCTCCAACTCCTCCGGCACCAGCAATCGCGACTCTCTTGCTCGAAAGAGTCTCCTGCTCGTGTTCTGTAACCCAACCAATATTTCTTGAAAACGCTGCTTTGTAATTGAATCCCACTTCCAAACTAAATCCTATGCTGCTGTTATAGTTTTTTCTTTTTCAATAACGCTATTATAAACATAATTTAGAATCCGCAGTTGCTCAGGCCTAATTTTCTCTGTATTAAAACTACTGCTAAACAAAAACGGTGCCCTCAAGCCATTGAATTCATGAAAGTCAGCAACTCTGAAACTTTCAATTCCCGATATTTTCAAGGCCCTTGCAAGTCTCTCTTCCATCATAGAATAGGCCCCTATTTCATAATGTTTACAATAAGTTAGACAACCGTAAAACAATGCCATTGATATCATTGGAAAACATTTAATCTCCTCAGAGCTAAAGTTTAGCTTAAGCTTGTCATCAAGTTTTCTTTTACGAAACTCTGTAGGCACTGCGAGTCTAGACACTTCACACATCCTATTCTTCTTTAGTCGTGCAACGTTAATATCTTCTACATTTTCTTTGAAATTTTTTAAAAGTCTCCTAAACGGCAGCTCCTGTTGGTCACTATCAAATACCAATCTAACCGTGCCAGCAAAGATCCCACTTTTTTTATGAATAACGCACAAGTGAACAGCTCTGGTGTCATATTCATCATATTCAAGTCCTGATTCTCGAATAGGTTCATAGCCTAGCTCTTCACAATAAACTTTGTGTCTAAGACTAAAGCTCTTCTTCAGAGAATGTTCATCTGTAATCTTCTTTATCTCAAAATATTTTTCAAACTTAGACATTGAGGGTCTAGAAATTTCACCTGTTCCACTAAATTCGCCATCGCCTATAATTCTTTTCACAAATCCCCCTTGAGTAGCATTCAACTTAACGGCATAATTCCCGACTACTTTAGTAAGTCTTAAGAAAACTCCTCTTTTCAAGCACTTAGAACTTAAAGAGTAACTAGATATAAAAGGATTATGAGAAAAATATTTGTCATAATAAAAGCTGAGGCCTTGTTTTCATATAGAAACCAAGGATATGCGGCCATCGAAAAGAATAGAAACCCTATTGTTAACTTTAATTGGAGATCCATTCGTTTGGTACTCTCCCAACCTGCGATAGACTTTCCAATTACAGGAATTTTAAATAAGGCCATGTGAAGAGACTTTGAGCTGTGGGAGAAAAAATATGCAGCACCCACAAAGAAAATTATTCCCGGCATAACCGGCAAAATCACACCGATTACACCAAGCAGCGTAAATAGGATTCCAAAAATAAAAAAAACAATTCTTTTCATAAGTTAAATCAATGTGTTTCTTTGATTTTTTAAACGATATAATGAAGGCATGCAATTAAAAATCCTTACGTACAATATTCATAAAGGTTTTAACTGGAGAAATTCACAAGTAACTATCAGAAAAATCAAAAAGGCCATTGAGCAGACTGAAGTCGATCTCGTCTTTCTTCAAGAAATTGTCGGCGAAAATAAACTATTGTCTAAGGAAAATGAAGACTGGATTGATGCTCAACATGAGTACCTGGCCGACAGCCTATGGAATGACTACGCTTATGCCAAAAACGCTGTGTATGACCATCGCCATCATGGAAACGCCATATTAAGTAAATACCCTATAAAAAGCTGG
>Ga0208568_1000146_pt1 | contig 30625 bp, 25 predicted proteins | sample DeeseametaMP2969_FD_184165 | JGI IMG/M metagenome (GOLD analysis project Ga0208568, IMG submission 184165) | Marine microbial communities from the Deep Atlantic Ocean - MP2969 (SPAdes) | ecosystem: Environmental > Aquatic > Marine > Oceanic | place: South of Funchal, North Atlantic Ocean... | reverse complement strand
GGTTCTAGAAACTTTTCATCATAGTTGGGTTGCCAATCAACAGTCTCTTTATCGATGTCTTTTAACATTTCCTCAGCAAGTTTTTTCATTCTTACTTCGGTGTACCTCATTGCTGCAGCATTATCTCCATCAATAGATCCAAAGTTACCCTGGCCATCTACGACTGGATATCGCATAGAAAAATCCTGTGCCAAACGAACAATTGCTCCATATACAGCTGAGTCACCATGTGGGTGATATTTACCAATTACGTCGCCTACAACCCTTGCTGACTTTAAAAAAGGCTTGTTGTGATAATTGTTCAACATATGCATGGCATAGAGAACTCTTCTATGTACAGGCTTTAGTCCATCCTTTACGTCCGGAAGCGCACGACTCACGATTACTGACATCGCATAGTCTAAGAAACACTCTCTCATTTCATCTTGTATTAGAAGAGGAGCAATATTTCCGTGATTGTGGTTTGGTGTGTTGTTATTTTCGTCGCTCATTTTTAACTATCCTCTTAAATATCCAAGTTTCTAACATTTAATGCATTGTTTTCAACAAATTCCCTACGTGGCTCAACATTGTCGCCCATCAAGACTGAAAAGACTTGGTCTGCATCAATGGTGTCCTCAATAGTTACTTGCATTAATGTTCTATTTTCTGGATTCATAGTGGTTTCCCACAATTGATCAGGATTCATTTCTCCAAGACCCTTATAACGCTGAATGTATGCACCCTGCTTGGCAAGGGCCACAACGAATTCAGAGAATTCATTTAAATTTTCAAATGTGTCTTCGCTTTTTTCAGTTTTAATTTCAAATTTTGAGGTTAAATGTTTCTTAATGCCCTCAAAGTGATTGATTAAATCTTGATACTCGGCCGAATCAACAAAATTGGAAGTTATTTTAAACTTTTTAGTTCTCAATGAGTTAGATACTGACACAATCAAAAAGTGTGAGTCATGTTTAGGATCTTCTTGAATTTCAAATTTGTATTTCTTTAAAGATGTTTTTTCAGTCTTTGAGAAGTGCTCACTTAGTTCTGCCACTATTTTTTGAAGCATTTCTTTTGACTTCATAGATTGCACATCTAAAGTTTTTTGTTCAATGATCTTGCTCAAAAAATCTTTATCGAAATGTCTATCGTAAGAATTAATATGCGAATAGTAAGATTTGTACTTATTAAGAAGCTTTTTCACTTCATCTACTGGCTCGTCTTTACCATCGATTTCTACAGTTGCATCATCTAAAGCAACAGCGATTAAATACTTCTCAAGGGCTTTTTCATCTTTTAAATATCTTTCTGTTTTGCCCTTCTTATATTTAAACAATGGTGGTTGGGCAATGTAGATGTAGCCTCTTTCTATTAATTCTGGAAATTGTCTATAAAGTAGAGTTAGAAGTAGGGTACGGATATGGCTTCCATCGACGTCTGCATCAGTCATAATTACTATCTTGTGATAGCGAAGTTTTGAAACATCGAAATTGTCTTTTCCAATTCCCGTCCCCAAGGCCTGAACCAGCATTTTTATTTCATCGTTTCCAAGCATTTTGTCATATCGTGCTTTTTCAACGTTCAAGATCTTTCCTTTCAAAGGTAAAACCGCTTGATGCTTTCTATCTCTACCTTGCTTAGCCGAACCACCTGCTGAATCACCCTCGACTATGTAGATTTCAGAAAGTTCAGGTTTTTTTGACTGGCAATCAGCCATTTTGCCTGGAAGACCTGCAAAATCCAAAGCGGATTTTCTTCTAGTAAGTTCACGTGCCTTTCTTGCAGCTTCTCTAGCAGCAGCAGCGTCTGCTGATTTTTTTAAGATAGTTTTTGCTACGCCAGGATTTTCTTCAAGATATATTTTTAATTTTTCACCAACTAGTGAATTTACAATTCCCTCGACTTCAGAAGAACCTAATTTGTCCTTTGTTTGGCCCTCAAATTGTGGATTGGCCAACTTTGCTGAAACAATTGCAGTAAGACCTTCTCTCATATCATCGCCGGTTAGAGTTGTTTTTCCCTTAAAAACATTATTCTCTTTGGCGTAGGCATTCATAACTCTTGTTAAAGCCGTTTTAAAACCGGAAATGTGAGTACCACCCCCTGGGGTGTTAATATTGTTGGCGTATCCAGTAAGTGTTTCAGAATAGCTATCAGTCCACTGCATAGCAATTTCTACTTCGTAGTCATCTTTTGAGTGGAAAAAATAAATTGGTTTTTTATGAACAGCTGTTTTAGCTCTATTTAGATAAGTGACAAATTCGGCTAAACCACCTTCAAAGTGAAATGTTTCTTTTTTGTCATTTCGTTCATCTTTTATGGCGATTTTTAGGCCTCTATTCAAAAATGCCATTTCTCTAAATCGGTTAGCCAATCTGTCGTAATCAAATTCCTGAATCTCAAAAAGAGATGGATCTAGCTTAAAAGTTACAGCTGTTCCTGTATCCCCTTCGTCGCACTCACCAATTACTTTTAAAGGAGCTTTAACAACGCCTGCATTAAATTCCACAGCATGTACTTTTCCATGCTTTTTTATTTCTAGTTTAAGCCATGAAGACATTGCATTAACTACGGCTGCACCTACACCATGAAGACCGCCTGAGACCTTATACGCTCCACCTTCTTCATTAAATTTTCCACCAGCATGCAGCTTCGTATAAACAATCTCAGCAGCAGAAACGCCTTCACCAGAATGAATATCAACAGGTATTCCTCTACCATCATCAACAACTGTAACTGAGTTATCTACGTGGATTATTATCTTAATCTCGTTACAAAACCCTGCAAGAGCCTCATCGACAGCGTTATCGACAATCTCATAGACACAGTGGTGGAAACCCCTTACTCCTGTGTCACCGATATACATACCAGGTCTTTTTCTTACTGCCTCTAGGCCTTCCAAGACTTTAATCTTGTCAGCACCATACTCTGAATTTACCTTTGAAATTGATTCAGGCGTCTGATCCATGTGTTGAACTCCCTCTCTTCCCGTGGATTAAAGATTTCCTATTGATCCACTATCAACATAAATTTTGTTGGAATTTTTAATTTTTTCCAATTCTTGTTTAAAATTTTCATTAGCTGTCGTGATTATTACTTGAAAGTTTTTTGCTTCCAAGTACTCAATTAAGTTCTTCCACCGACGGCTATCCAACTCCCCAGAAACATCGTCAATTAATACAATAGGGTAGGAGCTAAATTTATATCTAAAAAGCTCTATATAGGCAAATATGAGGCTCAAATAGCTCATTTTTTGTTGGCCCAAAGAGCAGAATTCAAATGAATTGAAACCATCAAAAAGAAACATATAATCATCTAAGTGAATTCCATAGGTTGTACGCCCATTAATGTCATCCTTTTGTAGGTTTCTTCTATAGTAGTCCCTAATTTCTTCTTGCGTTGCTCCAATAAATTCCGATTGTAGCTGCAGTTGCAGATCATGCACTTGTTCAAAAATAATTTTAAAAGTCATCTTACAATATGGACGCAGCTGATCCACAAATTCCATCCTTAAATCAGTTACAATCTTTGAGTAATAGGCCAATTGATCATCAATGGCCTCCACTTGTTGAAGGTAACTAGAGGGCTTTTTAGATAACAGTTGATTTCTAAATTTTAAAGATTGGTTGTAACGAGATAGTACGTCTTTATACTCTTTGGAAATCAAAGAAAGGTGTTGATCCACCCAATTCCTACGAAAAGAAGCTGTAGTATGAAAACCGTACGAGTCAAACGGGTTAATAAAAACAGAAGCTATCTTTGGCTTTGATTTTATCGGACGTGAGTTTAGATTCCAAACAGAGCTTTCTGAAGAAACTTTGCCAGATAGTGAAAACTTTTGCTCATTATCTGTTAACCAAACTGAATTAAATAATATTTCGGATTTTTCACATTCGACGCTTAATATTTGTGGAAAACTAGTGTTTTTACGAAAAGATTTCTTATTACAAAGAAAAAATATAGCCTCTAAAATATTAGTTTTACCATTTCCATTCTCGCCAAATATACAATTTATAGTCGGCGAAAAATCAATTACGTTTGAGTTCAAGTTTCGAAAATTATCAACTTGTAACTTCTCTAATTTATAAAACTCCATCTAGAGCTTTAGAGGCATTATAATTCCAAGAAAGTCTGGTTCAGCGTCAGATCTAACAACCACCGGACTTAGTTCATTGTTAAATTCATATATAACTTCATCAACATCCAAAACCATTAAAGATTCAATCATATACTTTGCATTGAACCCTATTTCCATTTCTTCACCCTCGTATTCAACAGGGACAGTTTCCTTTGCATGTCCAAGAGAAGGGTGGTTAGCTGAAACTGTTAGGAGTCCGTTGGAGACACCTACTTTAATTCCATTAGTTTTTTCATTTGAGAGGATCTTAATTCTTTTAACTGCGTTCAAAAGGGCATTTTTATCCACAATCATAGAATAAGAAGTCTTTGATGGAATAACTGTTTGGTACTTAGGATATTCCCTAGCAATTAATCGTACAGATAAAAAGTATTCATCGTTAGCTGACAAGTATAGAAAAGATTCATCTAAAGATACTGTAAGCGTACTTTCAGCAAATGCATCAGCTATTTTTTTAATTTCAGAAATTCCCTTTCTAGGGATAATCACACCATCAAGCAAGCTTTGATTTTCAGAGTGAAAATCATGCACGTCTAACAACGCGAGCCTATGTCCATCAATAGCAACAGTTCTTAATTTTCCATCGATTTGTTGTGCATAAATTCCGTTTAAGTTTATACGAGTTTCATCATTAGAAATTGCATGAGATGTCTTGCTAATAATATTTGAAAAATCTCTCGATTTTAATTGAAAGGGTTTTCCACTATTTTCAAAGTTGACTTGTGGATATTCATCAGAATTAGTTATTAAAAGTGAATAATTAATTTTCTCACAATTTAATTCTAAAATATTATTTTCCTGATTAATGTCCATTTCTACATCAGCATTAGGTAATTCTTTTAGAATTTCGTAAAAGTTCTTAGTGTTGATGCAAAAGCTACCATCCTCTGAAATCTTTGAGTCCAAAATTACTTTTGCTGTTACCTCTAGATCTGTAGCTACCAGTTCTAGCCTGCCATTTTCAGCATTAATCAAACAATTAGTTAGAATTGGTCTTGCATTTTTTTTATCAATTACGGTTAAAACTTTATTTAAACCATCTCTCAAAACACTTGAATTAATATTTATTTTCATAAACTCACTCTACCTTTTCAATACAGGTTATAAGCCGAAAGACAATAGATTTGCAAGGCAGGATTAGCGAAGCTTTTCTTATATATCTTTATATATATATATAATTGATTATTATAAGAGATGTGGATTGTTAATAAGTTTATAAAGTCCAATAATTTTAATTATTTAGAACGTTAGGTTTTCCAGCCCTATCTTGAAAAGATCGTAACTAGGATGTATTTAGCGCGTATATTCTTACAGTTTTCTTTTTTATAAATGGTTATTAACGGCCTTTCCACATAGTTATCAACATATAATTAAAATGAGTTTAATAGCGCCAAGTCGTTTGGACATTTTGAGGTACTTTTTCCACAAGTTTTCAAGATTGTGGAAAAGCAAAACTTTTTTTTACACAAATACTTTTCCACATCGTGTGGATTTGTTGAAAACACGGTGTGAGTATCCATTTTGCCTAGCCATGATAAAAAAAAAGCGGCTTGTTGTAAGCCGCTTTATGTTTAAAAATTGTAAAAGAATTTTTACAAGTTTGATTCAATCTCATAAATTTGCTGAGTTATTTTAGAGTCTCTTTTAGAGAGATCCTCTATTTTTTTCACTCCATGGATAACTGTCGAATGGTCTCTGTTATCGAAATAATCTCCAATTTCTTCAAGAGTCAGTTTTAATATTTTATGGCTCATATGCATTGCTATGTGTCTCGCAAGGGCAACTTCTTTCTTACGGGTTTTTCCTCTTATATCGCCTAAAGGAAGCGAGAAATAGGCTGCTACAGCTTCGGTTATGCCTACTATGTCTAAAACCTTCTCTTCATTAAAGTTGTGAAGGTTTAGCTGTTGCTTGGCTATTTCTAGGTCGATATCCACGTTCATGAGGTCAGAGTATGCTCCAAGTTTAACTAGCTTTCCTTCAAGTTCTCTAACATTGCTTTTTACAGAACTTGCAATGAGATTAATTACTTCATCATCTAAGAATATATCTTTTTCAAAAGCTTTCTTTTTTAAAATAGCAATTCGTGTTTCAAGATCAGGTTGCTGGATATCGACTAAGAGTGCTGAGTTAAGCCTCGTTCGAATTCTATCCTCAAGCTTGTCTATTTCTTTTGGTGGTTTATCAGATGTAAAAATAAGTTGTTTTTTCTTTGCTTGTAATTCATTGAAGACATGAAAAAACTCAGCTTGCGTTCTAGCTTTACCTTGGAGCTCATGAATATCGTCGATAATGAGGACATCAACCAGGTCGGTGTATTTTCTTCTAAATTCTGCAAATCTATCTTGGCCAGATTTATTATTTTGTATGGCCATAATCATCTCTGACATAAAGTCTGTGGCAGTGGTTAAGCAAATTCGATATCTGGGATTGCTATCTTTAATATGATTACAAATAGCGTGTAAGAGGTGAGTCTTGCCCAGTCCAGAATTACCGTAGATGTAAAGTTGTGGATAAACTCGGCCAGGTTCCTTTGCTACTGCTACTGAGAATGCGTGTGCCATATTATTGGATGGACCGACTATGAAGTTACTAAATGTTTTTTTGCCGTCTATCTTGTGACCAAAACTATTGTTAAGAGTCTTACGAACCTCACTATTAACTTCATCTAAGATTTCATTCTTTGTTTGAGGCATACTTCCTATCTTAAAGGATGTTGCTCGCACAGAATTTGTTGGTTTTGTGTCAGGCTTTGAGCTGCCAAAAACTTCATCTGTGAAGCTTATTTTTTTTGATTCGTTCACAGTATTTAAAATATTTGCATTGTTTGAGGAGAGGCTCCTTTTACTATTCATTACATTGATTGAAATCTCATATTCTGAGCCCAGTAATTCTTGAACTGCTTGTTTCAGGGCCAAATAATAGAAGTTTTCAATCATCTTCTTAATGAATGGGGTGGTAACTGAAAATCCAACGTGGTCCCCATCTAGGGATGATACAGTAAAAGTGTTTTCAAAATATGTTTTAAATTTATGTGGTTGTATATTTTGTTTTAGGATGGACAGTATTTCATCCGTTATACTTTTTAACTCCTCTAATTCCATCTCGGCTTCATTAGAGGTGTCATTAAATTGACTCTTAGTCATTTTTTTGTCGGTCTGAACTGAGGTGCTGAATGATCTTTCTAGGAAGTCATTGCTCTCAGTTTCGTGATCAAAAACGTTATTACTTTTCTCTAAGTTTTTGAAATTGTTATTGTTTTTCTGAGTGAAAAAGTGATTTATTGGAAAATTCTCTGACATAACTGGTCTTCCCTCTGGCTCTCGTGTGTGTGGAAAAGAAAACTAGCATGTGGAAAAGTTATTTTCAATATACTTAAAATTTTTATGAGTATTTCAATCATTTATATTGACCCATAGCGCTTTATCCTATAAATATAACAACCTTTAGAACTTAAAAATAGGAATTGCATATGAGTAAAAGAACTTGGCAACCAAAGAAACTAAAAAGACTTAAAAAGCATGGATTTCTTAAAAGAATGAGCTCTCCAGGTGGAAAAAACGTAATCAAAGCCAGAAGAAAGAAAGGTAGAAAGCGTTTAAGTGTAACGACTGGAACTAAATAATTCATTGAAATTTAATTTTCCAAAAAATAATAGACTGCTTAGTGCAAAAGATTTTTCTTATCTAAAAGAAGAAGCGTTATTTGTACGAAGCGGTCTTTTCTTGTTTTTTCATAAAACATCTCAAAAATCCGACGGTAAAACTAGAATTGGTATATCTATCTCTTCAAAGAATTGTAACGCTGTTAAACGGAACCTTTTAAAGAGAAAGATTAGAGAGTTCTTTCGACATAGCGAGTTTAGAGATCTCAATAGAGATATTGTAATTGTTCTCAATAAGAGACGTTTCAAATCAGTTGAAGACTCTCTCTTAAAGATTGAGGCTGATTTAAATGCTGGGTTTAAAAATATCTCGAAATCATGACATCTTCCAAATTCTTTGATAGAAAATGCAAAATCTTAATCAAGGAAAATCATAAATGGCACAAGATCAGAAGCGGGCTTTGTTGGCGGTCGTATTATCAGGGTTAATTCTTTTTGGATGGCAATATTTTTTTGCTCCACCTCAAACCTATGATGTAAAGCAGACTGATAGCACAATCAATGAAAACAAGGATTCGAAAAATATAAGTTCTAATGTTCGCAATGGTTCTGAAGAGAAAGTAGTAAAGGCCGTAGCAGTAGAAGAAATCATTCTTGAAAATGAGCTTAATAGCTATGTAATTAACAGTCAGTTAACAGTGGTAAGCGGAGTTTATAAAGAAACAGGCTCTAAGTTTGATGAGATCTTTACTGCCAAAAATAACAGTGTCTTATTTCTTTTAGACAGCGAATATAAAAGTGTGGATTTCCGATTTACCAATGTTGCTAAGGATAGGGCGGAGTTTACAAGTGGTGTCGGTCTATCAGGAATTGTTTTTGTAAATGATAAAGGTTTTGTTGAATATTCAATAAGCTCCTCTAAGCCTTTTGGTTATAAATTTATATTTAAAGAGAGCATAGATGATGACAGTACCGGCAGCTTAATGGCTATGGGTGGCGCTGTAACCAAACAGTTCGGTTATTACTCTGACGAATTTAATACACTTGGCCTTGAAAGTGACGAGAAAGGTGAGGCCACTCTTAAATATGCAAATGTAGAAAACGATTACCACTTATTTGCTAATGTTTTTAAAGACAAAAAGCTTTTAGTTTATAAAACCAATGAAGCTGGATCCTTTGTTTTAAGAGGCCCAGAGAAAACTTTAAGCCTTGATTATAAACAAATTTTTGTAAGAAAAGAGTATGATCACCTAGGTGCTCTTGGCCATAATTTGCAGCAATCAATTGATTTCGGAATTTGGGCTGTGATTGCAGTACCAATACTTCGTGGTCTACAATTTTTCTACTCAATATTCCCAAATTATGGAATTTCCATCATTCTTCTTACAATCATAATTAGGATGCTTACTTTTCCACTCCAATACAAGTCTTTTAAATCTATGAAGAAAATGCAGGAGATACAACCTGATCTTACAAAGTTAAGGGAAAAGTATAAGGACAATCCGCAAAAAATGCAGCAAGAGACAATGGCCTTGTTTAAAAGAGCTGGAGCTAACCCATTGGGGGGCTGCCTTCCAATGCTGCTACAGATGCCTGTATTTTTCGCATTCTATAGAGTTTTGTATAGCTCTGTAGAGTTGGTAGATGCACCTTTTTATTTTTGGATTTATGATCTTTCCGAGAAAGACCCGTATTACGTTCTTCCTATTTTAATGGGTCTTGCAATGGTTCTTAACCAGAAGTTAATGCCATCCACCGTCAGCGATCCAATGCAAAAGAAAGTCATGCTTTTTATGCCATTAATTTTTGCTATTTTCATGAAAGATTTTCCAGCTGGTCTTACTCTATACATCGTAGTTTCAACGATAATGGGTATGGCTCAACAGCTATATGTTTATAAACGTGCTTAGTGATGGAATTTCTTTATGACGATAACCCTATTGTAGCTTGTAGTAGTGGTAACACTTCCAACTGCGCAATAGCGGTTATCCGCTTTTCTGGCTTTAATAATCTAAATATATTCTCTAAATTTTTATCAATACCAGTTGCTAAGATTAAACCAAGAAAAGCTCATTTCTGTGATCTTATTTATGAAGAACAATTGATCGACCAAGTTGTTGCAGTATTCTTTAAAGGACCCAATAGTTATAATGGTGAGAATGTACTTGAACTTTCAGTTCATGGAAATGTCTTAAATGTTGATAGGATTTTAGATTTATTTATTAATAATGCTGGGTTTCGTCTTGCTTATCCAGGTGAGTTTTCCTACAGGGCTCTTAAAAATAAAAAATTGAATTTATCCCAAGTAGAAGGCCTTGATCTTTTACTAAATGCCAACTCCAACTTTTCTTTGCAGCAGGGTTTTTCCTTAATGAGTGGGAGTCTTCAGAAGAGTTATTTAGATCTGCATGAAAAGTATCTTAATCATCGCTCAAGTGTGGAGCTTAGCATTGATTTCCTTGAGGACATCGGTGAACAAGAGGGGAATAGACAATTATTTGAAAGTTTTTCTAATTTAATGAAAAGTATAAATAAGCTTTGTGACAGGATAAAAGGTGATTCTGCTAAACTTTTAAATCCAGAGATTGTCCTTGTTGGCCAGCCAAACTCTGGAAAAAGCACTTTTTTCAACGCTTTATTAGGGGAGGAAAGATCCATTGTTACCAATATTGCTGGTACTACTCGTGATTTTATTTCTGAGACAGTCCATCTTGAAGGCGTAAATTTTCGCTTAATAGATACTGCAGGCATTCGTAACTCAGAGGATGCTATCGAAATGGAAGGAGTTAAAAGGGCTTTAGATCTCGTAGCGAATAGTTTTCTTAAGGTATTGTTAGTCAATCCATTTGAGTTTAATGCTAAGTACTTTGAGATTTTGAATGGAATCCAATTTGATCATATATTTATCACCCATTCCGATCTAACTGGGTATGAGCTTGCAATCAAAAATTTATTAGAAACTGAATCATTTCTTGTACTTTTGAGTAATTCTAACCTTGTCGAGTCAGCCAATAGCCCTTATGACAAAGGTTTTGGACACGGACAAAAAGTTACTGGTCCTATGGGGGCAGAAAAAGCTGGTCCTATGGGGGCAGAAAAAACTGGTCCTATGGGGGCAAAAAAAACTAGTCCTATGGAGGGAAAGAACTCGAATTTTAATGGGCTGGATATCTCTAAAGAATTTGATATAAGTAGTTATAATCTCATAGGGGATGTTCAGTTTTGCTCCTTAAAGATAGGTCTCGATAACGTTGTTTCTATACTTTCTCAGCAAGCTAGCAGGAAATATTCGAATGCTGTTTCTGAAGAGCCGATATTACTAAAAAGGCATAAACAAAAGATATTTGAAATTGCTAAGGAGGTTGATCAGTATGGTCAACTTCTTGAAGAAGAATCTGATATTTCCATAATTTCGTCTGAACTTAATAACATTGGCCATTGTATTTCAGAATTGATTGGTATAGTGTCACCCGACGACGTTTTGCACAATATTTTTGATAATTTTTGTATCGGAAAGTAACTACTTGTTCTACGTGGAACATTTTTATGGAAAAATTCTTTGATATTATCGTTATTGGTGGTGGGCACGCAGGTGTAGAAGCTGCACATATCGCTAGTCAATTTAATAATTTGCGTATTGGTATTATAACTTTGCCCGGGCTAGGTTTAGCCTCAGCACCATGTAATCCAAGTGTTGGTGGTGTTGGTAAAGGACAAGTTGTAAGGGAGCTGGATGCTTTAGGTGGACTTATGCCTAAACTTGCAGATATGGCTGGAATTCAATACCGGACATTGAATGAAAGTAAAGGTTATGCTGTTCAATCTACAAGAGTTCAAATAGATAAAACTTATTATTCCGATTCAGCAGAGGCACTGATTGCAGAAATCAACAATATTTCTGTAATTAGGGAGAAGGTGGTCTCTGTTTTAGAAACAATTGGTGGCTTTACGGTAAAAACGAATTGTTCCACGTGGAACTGTAAGAAACTGATTGTCACAGTAGGTACATTTCTCAATGGAAAACTCCATGTTGGTCGCGAGCAATCTGCAGGAGGACGATACGGTAGTGATGTATCTGGTGAGTTAACCAGTATATTTGAAAAGGTTAAAACAGCACCTAAGCGTTTTAAAACTGGCACTCCACCGAGACTTAATAAGAATACTATAGATTTTTCTAAGTTAGATGAACAACCAAGTGACGATTTCGTCAGAAACTTTCACTTTTCAAATACTCCATACGATAGGAACCTTCAGCAGGTTTCTTGTTTTCTTGCACGGACAAATAAAGATACAATTAACGCAATTAAAGAGAATATGCATGATAGTCCAATGTATAACGGCCAAATCAATGCAGTAGGTGCTCGTTATTGCCCAAGTATTGAGGATAAAGTAAACAGATATCCTGACAAGAGTAATCATCACGTTTTTGTGGAACCTGAAGGGCTCAATGAGATCACAATGTACCCTAGTGGTATTAGTTCATCCTTGCCAAAACCAGCTCAGGATCGAATGATTAAATCAATTGAAGGTCTGGAGAATGCCCAAATTGAACTCTATGGATATGCAGTAGAGTATGATGTAGTAGATACAACCGAATTAACGTATGGACTAGAGTATGAGACGATCCCTGGTCTATATTTTGCTGGGCAAGTGAATGGCACCTCCGGTTATGAAGAGGCAGCCGGTCAGGGCTTTATTGCTGGTGTCAATGCTGCTTTAGCGATTCAGGGTAGAGACATATTTATCCTTTCTAGAAATGAATCCTATATAGGTGTTATGGTTGAAGACCTTATTTCAAATCTTAGAGATGAGCCATATAGACTTTTTACCGCACGTTCTGAAAATCGATTATACATAAGAGAAGATAATTCAGTGCTAAGATTGCATGCTAAAAGAGCTTCTTTAGGGCTCAGTGAGAATGTGGACAAATATAATGAAAGTTTTGTTTTTGCTTTTGAGACAGTATTCCCACTACTAAAGGATTACTTTATTGATAATAATCATGATTTTATAAAGGGCCTTGGTTTGAATTTACCGCGTAGAATGTCCTTATCCGAAGTTTTAAAGCAGTCCAAACTCAACCCAGTTGAAATTTTCAAAAGATTCTTAGAATTCTTAGATTTGGAAGCATCAGAAGCACTAATTTGGTGTATATCAGTAAGTAACAAATATGAAGGGTATATTTCTAAGTCAAATGAGCACAATGAAAAACTTAAGAGGTTGGATAATATGAAGATTAATTGGCTTGAGTTAATTGAGTCCGACAATATTTCCTTCGAATGTAAAAGGCGAATTGAGCGCATTAGACCAGTTTCTTTTGGACAACTTAAACTTATTGAAGGTATTCGACCAGCAACCCTAGCTGCAGTCGCAGGAAAATCTATATAATGAAATCAATGGAAAGGTTTGCAAAAGAGTACTTCGACTTACTTGTTGGTGAGTATGGTGGCATTAATCTTACAAGAATTAAAGAGTTTGATGAGTTTTACAATAAACAAATTCTCGATTCAATTGAACCTTTGAAGCAGAGTAGTAAGTTTTTGAATGATATAGAATCTAAGGGTGTTTTTATAGACGTGGGTTTTGGTGGCGGGTTTCCTTTACTTCCACTAGCTAAATATCTTCCACATATACAGTTTTACGGTGTCGAAACAAGAAACAAGAAGGTTCGTGTTGTATCAGAGATTGCTGCTAAGTTAGGCCTCAACAATATAAAGTTTTTACACTCTAGAATAGAGAATGTTTTAATTGACACAAGTGCGGTATGTAGTCTGAAAGCAGTAGGAAAGGTTCATGATTTTTTAATCAAATTTAATAGTGCGAAGAAGATATCTGTGTATTTCTATAAAGGTCCAAATTTTTATGAAATAGAAAAATCCCAAATTTATGAAGCAAAAAAAGATTGGAACATTATAGAAGAAGTCGAAGTAAAGATTCCTAGTACAGAGAAAAGGTATCTAATAGGCTTTGAGCCTAAAAAAGTTCCATGTGGAACAAAAAGAATCAAACAACTTGTCAAAGTTTCTGATATTACTTAAAAATATTGGAAAATATATGGAGAGAGGTATAAATGGCTAGAATAATTGCAATTGCAAACCAAAAAGGCGGCGTTGGTAAGACTACAACTACAGTTAATCTCGCTGCTTGTTTAGCTGCCGCAGAAAGAAGAACACTAATAGTTGACTTAGATCCTCAGGGTAATGCTAGTGTCGGTTTAGGAGTAGATAAAGAATCATTTACTAAAGCTAATGTTTATCACGCCATGATTGGCGAAGAAAATATTGAGAGTTGCATTTACAAAACAGAATTGGACCATCTTGATATTTGTCCATCTGACAACAACCTAATTGGTGCTGAGGTTGAATTAATGCAGGCGTTTGCGAGGGAATCAAAGTTAAAAAGTTCCTTGGAGGCTGTAGAGTCTAAGTATGATTACATCTTGATTGACTGCCCACCCTCGTTAAGTCTTTTGACTGTAAATGGCCTTAATTCAGCGGACTCATATATAGTTCCAATGCAAACTGAATACTATGCAATGGAAGGTTTGGCCCAATTACTTAATACAGTAAAGCTTATACAGCAAAATTTGAATCCTAAGCTTGAAAGAGAAGGGATTCTTTTAACTATGTATGATGGAAGAAATAATCTTGCGAAACTTGTAGCACAGGAAATAAAGGAACATTTTCCAGAAGATACATTTAGAACCATAATTCCTAGAAACGTTAAGCTTTCTGAATGCCCAAGTCATGGAAAGCCAATTATTATTTACGACATCACATCTAAAGGCAGTGAAGCCTATTTGAATATGGCCAAGGAAATAATTCTTAAAGAAAAAGAACGAGAAATTAGTTCTCAAGAAAATCTTTCTCTAATGGATCAGGTCATCGATAAAAAGCCGAGGGATAACTTTGAAATCCCAAGTTTTGATGATTACCAGGTTTAAAATTTAAGAGAGGGAAATATGAAAGAGACGACAAAATCAAAAACTGCACTAGGTAAAGGAATGGGAGCTCTATTAGGGAGTGGAGCTTCACCAATCAAAAACCAGCCAACTGATAGCACTTTAACTAAGGCATCGTTGCATAGTCCAACCCTTTTACCTATATCTAAGATCAAGCCAAACAAAGAGCAGCCAAGAAAAATTTTTAAGGACAAGGAACTTGCTGAATTGTCTGCATCTATCAAAGAAAATGGTATTATTCAGCCATTAACTGTTCAGGCTAGTGACGACGGAACTTTTTTGTTAATTGCAGGTGAACGACGCCTTAGAGCAGCAAAGCTGGCCGGTTTAGAACAAGTACCTGTAACAGTTAAGAAAACTACAAAGAAAGAAGTACTTGTCATGGCCATAATTGAGAACGTTCAACGTTCCGATTTGAACTGTGTCGAAGAGGCTTTAGCTTATTATCAGTTGATGAATGAGTTTGATTTGACTCAGGAAGAAGTTGCTAAAAAAATTGGAAAAGAAAGATCAACAATTGCAAACTTTTTAAGAATTTTAAAGCTACCAAGAGAGGTTATTCAACATCTTCAGAAGGAAAGTTTAACTTTTGGTCATGCCAAGGTATTGGCTGCTGTAAAAGATGATGAGAAGGCCAAGAGATTGTCTCGTGAAGCAATCGACAACAATTGGTCTGTAAGAGAGCTTGAAAAGAATATTAAGGCATCTAAAAAGCCTTCTTCAAGAGAAGTATCAAATCCGTATTTTGATGAAAAACTAGACTCAATCAAGAGGAAACTAGAGGAAAAAACTGGCTATCACTTCGATTTAAAGACAAAGTCAAGTGGTGCTGGTACAATAACGATTAAATATAGCAATGAAGCTGAGTTTAATGATATTTTCGAATATCTAGTTTCAAAATAATATTTATTTAAGGTCAGGGAGAGATCTTAATGAGTTCAAAAAATGAAATCTGCGCAATAATTGAGGAAGGTTGCCGCTTTGAAGGCAACCTTTCATTTAATGGAATAGTTAGGATCTCCGGGGTAGTAACGGGAAGTATATTTTCAAACGATACTCTTGTTGTTTCCGAAGGTGCTGTTATCAATGCAGACATCAATGCAAGCGTAATACTTATCTCTGGCACTGTTAAAGGTAACATTAAGGCTACTTCTAGGGTAGAAATAAGAAAACCTGCCAGATTCGAGGGAACTGTAACTTCACCAAGTCTTATAGTTGAAGAGGGAGTTATCTTTCATGGAATTACTAAAATGAAGGATAAAAAATAAGAACTTCTTGACTAATTTTCTGGTTCAGAATATTCAATAACACTGTCAAAAACTAAATTTCATTAAGGTACTTTTATGGACGCGTTTGTCGCTATTTTCCAACAACTTGGAGCAAATGAATCACTCGTTTATCAATTTGTAATTTTTGTCATCGTTTTTCTGATTGCAAAGTTTGGTTTTTTTAACCACCTACAAAAGATGCTAGATACGAGAGAAGAAAAAACTGTAAAACTCGAAAGTAATGCTGAAGCTAAATTTGAAGAAATTAATAAGCTATCTGCTGAGTACAAGGACAAAATCCAAACGGCCAACAAAGAGGCGAAAGCAAAAGTGGATGCTGGAAAAATGGATATCGTTAAAACGGAAGAGGCTCGTTACCGTCAACATGAAAATGAAGTGAACGAATACGTTGAATCCTCTCGCTCTGAAGTTCAAAAAGAAGTTCAGGCAAAAAGAGAAGAGGTTATGAGCGAAGCTGAGCAATTGGCAAATACACTTGTTCAAAAAATAACTAAAGGATAAAAATGAAGTTGTTCTTACTTACAGGCTTATTGATGGCAAACAATGTGGTTTTTGCTGCTGGCAAGGGCACTGGATCCCCAGCGGATTTAATACCAGCATTTATTAATCTTTTTATTTTGTTGAGCTTTTTAATTTGGATCCTAAAAAAGCCCGCACAGAATTACTACAGAGAAAAATCTGATGGGGTTAAAAACTTACTGGAGAGGGCAAGTGTAAAAGCTAAAGAATCTCAAATGATGATGGATGCACAAAAGAAGAAAATTGATAATGTTGCTGAGGAAATAGATACGATCTTTTTGGACGCTGACAAGTCTATCACTAAGTTTGAAACTGACTATAAAAATGAAGTTTCTGAAAGAATAGAAAAAATGAAGCAAGATGCAGCTGCAAAGATCGAAGCAGAGAAAAAACAAGCATTTAATAAATTGAATAATAACTTTTTAGATGAAGTGATTGGTAAAGCGAAAACTTATATTAAAGGTAATCCTGAACTTGCTTCAAAAGCAACTGATAGCGCTTTAGAGGGGCTTAAGTAATGAAAGAACAAAATATCTCAAAGGTATATGCTGACTCATTTTTAGAGCTAGGCAAAGAAAACAATATTGATATCGCTGAAGAAATGACTAAGTTAACTGAAGTCATCAATACCTCTAATGAGCTTGAAAACCTCTTATTCTTGGATGTTTTCACCATCGAAGAGAAAACATTGGTATTTGAAGATATTTCTAAAAAAATCGGCCTGTCTAACTTATTAGTTTCAGCTGTGAAGTATCTAATAGATCAAAAAAGAATTGGTCTTTTCCCGCTGATCTTTAAAGAGGTCATTGTCAGGGACGATATGGAAAAAGGCTTTTTAAGAGGGGAAATTTTAGGCTCTGAGAGTGATCTTTCCGAAGACCATAAAGAAAAATTGTTAGCTTCAATTAAAAAATACATTGGTGATAAAAAACCAATTTTAACATATAAGCAATCAGATGAAGTAACTGCAGGATATAAGGTGAAAATCGAGGATCTCCAATTAGATGCTTCTCTAGACAATCAATTAAAGCATTTCAAAGAATCAATTATAGGTGAATAACTAATAAAGGAAAAATGAATGAGCACGACAATGAGACCTGAAGAAATTACGGGAATAATTAAGGACAGAATCGCGAATTTCGAATCAAGACTTGATGTAAGCGAAGTTGGTACAGTCCTTACCATTGGTGACGGTGTTGCCAGAGTTTTTGGGCTTAAAAATGTTTTGGCCGGCGAACTTGTAGAGTTTGAAAACGGTGTTAAAGGAATGGTTTTGAACCTAGAGACCAACAACGTTGGTATCGCAGTTCTTGGTGATTTCTCTGAGATTAAAGAGGGTTCAACTGTTAAAAGAACTGAAAAAATCGTTCAGGTTCCAGTTGGAGACGCTTTACTTGGTAGAGTAGTAAATTCAATCGGTGAGCCAATTGATGGTCAGGGCGAGCTTAAAACAAATGAATTTAGAAATATTGAAATTAAAGCTCCTGGTATCATTCAAAGAAAACCGGTACATGAACCAATGCAAACAGGTATTAAAGCAATCGACTCTATGATTCCAATTGGTAGAGGACAAAGAGAGCTTATCATTGGTGATAGAAAAACTGGTAAAACAGCCGTTGCAATTGATACAATCATCAACCAGAAAGGAAAAGATGTTGTTTGTATTTACGTAGCAATTGGTCAAAAACAATCAACTGTTAGGCAAGTATACCAAAAGCTTAAAGAAGCTGGTGCACTTGATTATACAATCATCGTTTCAGCTACTGCGTCTCAATCAGCACCTCTTCAATATATTGCGCCATACTCTGGTTGTACTATGGGTGAGTTCTATAGAGATAGTGGTAAACACGCTTTGATCGTTTATGATGATCTTACAAAGCAATCGCAAGCATATAGACAATTGTCTTTATTGCTTAGAAGACCTCCTGGACGTGAAGCATTCCCAGGAGATGTATTCTATGTGCACTCAAGACTACTTGAGAGAGCTGCAAAAATGAGTGACGAGCAAGGTGCAGGATCCCTAACAGCACTACCTGTAATTGAAACTCAGGAAGGCGATGTTTCGGCATATATTCCAACCAACGTTATTTCAATCACTGATGGTCAAATCTATCTAGAGTCTGATTTGTTTAATGCTGGTGTAAGACCAGCTGTAAACGTAGGTATCTCAGTATCGAGGGTTGGTGGGTCTGCTCAAATTAAAGCTATGAAAAAAGTTTCAGGTACTTTAAGACTTGACCTTGCACAGTATAGAGAACTCGCAGCTTTTTCTCAGTTTGCATCAGACTTGGATGAAGCTACAAGAAGACAATTGGAAAGAGGTGAGAGACTCGTAGAGCTTTTAAAGCAACAACAATATAGTCCTATGGGTGTAGAAGATCAGGTTATTTCTATCTATGCAGCTACAAAAGGCTACTTTGATAGTGTTGAAAAAGCAAAAGTTCAAGAAGCTGAAAAAGGTTTACTAGAATTTATAGCAACCAAGCACTCTGCAGTTAGAGATTCAATTAGAGAAGCAAAGCAAATAACTGCTGAAAACGAAGCGAAACTAAACGAAGCGATTCAAAGCTTTATCTCGACAAATTATTAATAAGTAGAGGCTTAAATGGCGAATATAAAAGAATTAAAGAAGCGAATTAAGAGTACTAAAAGTACTCTTAAGATCACAAGCGCCATGAAACTTGTGTCCGCCGCAAAACTTGCAAAAGCTCAGGCCAGGATCCAAGGTTTTAAACCATATTCAAACGAATTGGATAAAACTGTTAGAACTGCGTCAGCATTGGCGAAAGATTATAGCCATGAGTTTTTAAAGGAATCTGACTCTAAGAATGCTGCTATACTTATAGTATCTTCAGAGAAAGGTCTGTGTGGCGGCTACAACTCTCAACTCTTTAAGCAGGTTAAAAACTTCATTTCAGAAAATAAAGATATGAACTTTAAGTTTTATTTTATTGGAAGAAAAGTTAAGGAGCTGCTTTCAAGAGAAGGCGTTAGTGAGGAGAAGTCTTTCTCCTTTGCAAAAGCTGAACCGGAATTTGAAGAAGTTAAAAAAGTCTCTAAAGAACTTGCAAACCTTTTTGTAAGTGGACAAGTTGGTAACCTATTCATTGCTTATAACTCTTTCCTCTCTGCGATTGAATTTGAGTCTCGAGTATCACAGGTACTTCCTATGACCGTATCAGATGAAGAGAAGGAAAAGTTGGCTGAAGAGTTTCCAGTAGACTTTAAATACGAGCCGAGTGCAGAAGTTATCCTGGATAACTTAGTGCCAGAGGTTTTTAACACTACTGTTTTCACAAGCATTTTGGATGCGGTTGCAGCTGAGCATGGCTCAAGAATGACAGCAATGGATAATGCGACAACAAACAGTAAAGATATGATTAGAAATTTAACATTAACAGCTAATAAATTGAGACAAGCGGCCATTACAACGGAATTAACAGAAATCGTTTCTGGCGCTGAATCTCTAAACTCTTAAGGAGCATACACAATGTCTGGAGTAAATGTAGGTACAATTAGGCAAGTTATGGGGCCGGTAATCGACGTTGAATTTGCCAATGGCAAATTGCCGGAACTTAATAACGCTTTAAAAATCACAAATAAGGCAATCTCTGATAGCGATTGGAACCTTGTAGTTGAAGTTGCAGCTCACCTTGGAAATAACATGGTTAGAACAATTGCAATGGATTCCACTGAAGGTTTAGCACGTGGTCAAGAAGTTCAAGATACTGGTAAGCCGATTCAAGCACCAGTTGGTAGAGAAGTTTTGGGCAGAATTATTAACGTAACTGGTGAGCCAGTTGATGAAGCCGGTCCAGTAAATGCTAAGAAATTTTATGACATTCACAAACCAGCTCCAACTTTTGCTGATCAATCTACAAAATTAGAGCCATTCTACACTGGGATTAAAGTTATTGACCTTCTTGCTCCTTATCTTAAAGGTGGAAAGATTGGTTTATTTGGTGGTGCAGGTGTTGGTAAGACGGTTCTTATTATGGAATTGATTAACAACATTGCTACCCAACATGGTGGTCTATCTGTATTTGCGGGTGTTGGAGAGAGAACTAGAGAAGGAAGAGACCTTTTTGATGAAATGACAGAGTCTGGAGTAATTGATAAAACAGCTCTAGTATATGGTCAGATGAATGAGCCACCAGGAGCAAGAGCAAGAGTTGCACTAACTGGCCTTTCTGTTGCTGAATACTTCAGAGACGAAGAGAAACAAGACGTACTTTTCTTTGTGGATAATATCTTTAGATTTACCCAAGCTGGTTCTGAAGTTTCGGCACTACTTGGTCGTATTCCTTCGGCGGTTGGATACCAACCAACACTTGGTACTGAAATGGGTGCTCTTCAGGAGAGAATTACTTCAACAAAAGATGGTTCAATTACATCTATTCAGGCCGTTTACGTTCCTGCAGATGATTATACTGATCCAGCTCCAGCTACGACTTTTGCTCACTTGGATGCAACAACAGAACTTTCAAGAACTATCGCTTCTTTGGGTATTTACCCAGCAGTTGACCCACTAACTTCTTCTTCTACAATTTTATCTCCTGATATTGTTGGTGAAGATCACTACAAAACAGCAAGAAGGGTGCAAGAGGTTCTTCAAAAATATAATGAACTTCAAGATATTATTGCAATTCTTGGGATGGACGAGCTTTCTGAGGAAGATAAGCTTATCGTTGCTAGAGCAAGAAAAATCCAAAAGTTCTTGTCTCAGCCATTCTTTGTTGCAGAGCAATTTACTGGTTTGAAAGGTCAGTTTGTTAAGATTGAAGATACTATTGAAGGCTTTAAGGCAATTCTTGACGGTAAATGCGATGACTTACCAGAGCAAGCATTTTACCTTGTTGGCGATTTAAATATGGTACACGAGAAGGCTAAAAAGCTTTAAGGAAACTACATGAGTAACTATAATGTAGACATTTTTACACCAAATGGGGTTGTTGTTCACAACCTTTCAGCAGATGAACTTTACGTACCTACGAAAGCAGGCGAGATTAATGTTCTGAAGGACCATACCCATTTGATAACAGAACTAAGTTCAGGAATGCTCACAGCAAAATCCTCCTCTGGAGACAGACACTTTGCTGTCCATTCTGGATTATGCAAGATTTTGGGAAATAAAGTTACTATCCTATCTTCAACTTCTGAAAAAGCAGAAGAAATAGATGTTGAGAGGGCAAAAGCTGCAAAGGCTAAGGCCGAATCGAGGTTAAATGATTTTGATTCCTTAACCGATGTAGATTACATTAAGTTTAAGCGAAAGCTGGAAAGAGCTAATGTAAGACTAAAATTAGCAGAACTTAATAAGTAATACGAAAACGGCTCCGAAAGGAGCCGTTTTTTTTGGTCCTATAGGACCAAAAACTTTGACTGGCCATTAAAAACCCTACTGAATATTCACAAAATGAGCTTGGCTAATCACAAACTGCCCTAAACTCCTTTGCCTGGGTTTAAAAATTCTAGAAATCTTTTAAACTGATATTAATGGTAAAAGTATTAATTTCATTTCTCACATTCACCGTGCTTACAGTGACTGCAACTCAAAGGTTGTTGGATAATGCTTTTACACCTGTTAATTCTGGGTTTTATCCAAAGGTTGTTTTAAGAAATTTAGTGATTACTAAGTCTAGCATTCCAGAGTTTGAAGTTGTTGAACTATCAGAGAAAGACTTCATACCCACTTTTGCAAATGATGCATTAGAAAATGAGCAACCTGTAGAGTTCCTAAGTTTAAGCAAGTCTATTAAAATGGATAATATCCAAGCTGAGCGTGCAGATGTAGACAATAGATTGATCATTAAAAAAATGCCTACACAAATAAATGGGGCTGAACCAATTGTGTTGAGTGGTTATAACACTCTCAGAAAAATCAAATTCAACAACCTTGTGGCGAACTTCAAACCTCTTAAAGTTGATCTTATAAGAAGTGGTTCTGTGGTAGCTGAAGCAAAAAAGAAAAAAGATTCAATAACAACCAAAAATGTTGATAAGTCTATTAATGTAAATTTGGACAGAATTTCTACGGCACTATCTGCCACTGAAAAGTCTAACCAAAAAGAAAAGCTTAACGTGAATATCGACAAAGGAAATTCTTCCAAAGACGAGTTAGTGTTTTTTGACTACTCAAATTCACCAGATGAAAAATCAAAAACGAAAGTTTCAAATTCGCTGGTCGGACAATCAATTCCGATACCAAATAAAGGCGGAGCAAGGGACGAGGTTTTAGGAAAGATTCTAAAAGATATGGGTGAAAAGTTCAAAAAAGATGCAGACACTAATGTCTCTATGAATGACCCTTCTAAAATAAAAGTAAAAGCACCTGCACAAGAAAGTTATGGACTAAATGGTGCGAGATCAAGTTTAAGAGTGACTACCCATGGGTACTCGTTAACAAGTCGTAAGAGCCAAGATATTAGTGACTTTGATATTCGATTTGCAGATAATGCTGACGCAATTGCACATTCAGGGTCCGATGGAAGCGTGCTGATAGAGTCTAATTTAAATAGTGAGTACTCAGTTAGAAGAGCTGTCTTATTTAGTCATGGCTATTTACCAGTAAGTGTAGACCTTGTGCTCGAGCAAGGAAATGTAAACTTAGGAATTCCCACGATATCTAAAACTTCATTTAACAAGGTATTGGAGGAAAAAGGTCTCAGAGGATTGGGCTCACACGCTTTAATTGAATTGGATGAGCTAACTGAAGATGCGGACTTTGATGTTTCTACTGGTTATGAGTTAAAGTTATTTTTGGATAGAAATTTGAATATTGTAAACAGAGGAGACTCGGAATACGCATTTATTCTTTTTATAGGTGTTGAGCCAGGAAATCGCATTTTAAGTTTTAAGACTTACAAAAATGAAATAACGAGTAAGATTGTTCATCTTGTTGAAGATGAGCTTTACTTTGATTTCAATTTTTACCACAGAATAAAAAATGATAAATTTGCACTCTTTGAAGACAACCTTTTGTCACAAGAAAGTGGTGTATTGAGCCTTGATGAAAATCAGATTACCGACTTGGGATATGAGTCAAAAATCACTAAAAAGACAGTAAATGAATTCTCCATCGATAAGGCACTTTACTCCATAGGTACTAGAAAATACTTTGAGCTAAAACACCAAGGTGAAAGTATTTTTATTGGTAGGTGGAACAATTACAAAATTAATGTTCCTAGTGAAAGTTACAAGAGATTTGCTCTTGGAAGCTTTGATTTTGACTCTCTAAATGGACACTGTATGGTCCAGATAAATCTTTCTAAACAAGCTAAAGCTATGTCTTTTAATGGTTCAAGTTTCCGTGGCAGTATGAGTGTTGAACAAAGAGTTTTAGATACTGATGGGATATTTTATAGAGACTTGAGTAATCAATCTAAGAAGATATTTCTGATGGGTGAAGAACAAGGTGTTATAAATGTTGAAATCACCTATGTTGATAATACTGTAGATTACTTACAATCCTTTTGTTCTCAGTCTAACTACTTGGTAGAACAACTTTAATTCTTACATTTTTGTCTACGGTTTAGCTTATAGAAGTTTTTAGGATAATAGCTTCTGAGTTCTTTGTCTGATAGTTTCCTGTATTTACGATCTGTTAATTGCAAGTCGCTGACTACTATCTTATTGCGTTTATATGTAGGGTTTTTATATATGAAGTGGGCGTTAAGTCGATCAATCTTAGGACTACTTTTCTTTAGTAGATTAAAAAAAGTTTTAGGCCTAACCTTGCATTTGGTTAGGTAGACTCCAATATCGTTTTTGAAAGAGTTTGTCTCTTTTGAGTAGCCTTTCAATGGAAAAATAAGATCTTTATAAGCAAGAGTATAAACCATCGCCAAAAATTCGGAATAATAATTTTTAGATGCAAAGCCAACATTTGCGTGTTTATAATTCTCCATTATGTAAGACAATGTCGCTTTTTCTTTAAATTTACGTCTTGCCTTAACTAAATGAGAAGTTCCAAAATTGTAGGCGGGTACAGCAAGATCCCAACGTTTAAGAATCTGTTTGTTCTGTTTTAGAAGATGAAGTGCTGCGAGTGTACTTATTATTGGATTGTTTCGGTAATCGATATACTTGGTCCTCCTAGGCATAAATGCTGCTGATGTTCTTGGCATAAACTGCCAAATCCCTGCAGCACCGGCATATGACTTAGCCTTTAGGTTAAAACTAGATTCGACAAATGCAATACCCAGTAGTTCTTTAGGCATCTTAAAATTTTTAAACTGTTTTTCGAGAAAAGGAAGATAAGGCAATGAGCGCAGCACACCATAAAATACCATATCTCTTTGTCCTGTTTGTGTTCTGATTGTGGTCGACAGAGATTTAAAAAAGACTTTTTTTTCACTAGATGACTTAGGTATTTTCAAATTTGAATTCTCAATAGATTTCAAAACGGACTTTTCATCGGCTCTTAATTTTGATTTTGGCAGGTGTAATCTTTTAAGTATGGTTTTTATGTCTTTTGCTCTTTCAAGAGACAGGTCTGCTTGAAGCTTAGACTTTGCAAATTTATTAATTTTTGAAGAATGAAGCGGGCCAAAATCCATAATGTTGTAAACAAGAGATAATTCATTTTTATCGTGAATTATAACTTGTTGACTTGTGTATTGGGTATAGACGGAAAACCAAAAATGGGTCGAATCTTTAAAGTACTTTGGGATATTAAAGTCTTTATGAATGAGATTTTTTTCATCATTAAGTATCACTTTTAAGAGATCTTTCTTGATTGCAGATGCTGCACCGTTGACCGGAGAGATTATAGCATTATTTAAGATAGCCTCTTCTATTTCGATAACTTCACTTTTGAAGGTTTCAGGTGGGGCAAAAGGAAAAGCGTAGAAACTTAACCCGAACAAAAAAATAAAAAACTTCATAGAAACTCAGGTTCACTTAAGATTTGCATTGCTTTCTTATAACCCGCTTTAACTGCATGAGCTGCTGAGTCAGGGTTTAAAGAAAAGGAATTGGCAAAAAATAGCTTATAATCATGATGATCTGGATATATGTCGATTAGTTTAACATTGGGATTAACATTGAGTTTTCTTTCTAAGATAGAAAGTATGTCTCTTCTATAAGTTTGGCTAAACTTTTCATTTTTCATGTATTCGGAAACGGTATTTAAAATATCTATGGCGGTAGCTCGTTTGGCCCTAGATGCAACGATCTTTTTTTGAATGAGAAGATAAATTGACTGAATTGCAATTGATGGCAGTCCATAGTTAATAAGTGAACCGACCTCATCATGGTAGTGATATGGTGTGTGTGTCCAAGAGCTTATAATAATATCACAGTTATTATCTTCTGCGACATGAGTAGAAAGCGTCTCTCTTATTTCGCCATCGATGTAATAATCAGTTTCTCCTGTTACCTGGTTTTGCACAGGATAAGGTGCATAAAATGGTGGAACTGACATGCTGGCCGCGGCTGCGTCTGAGACCTTCGTACCTGTGTAGTATACAGCTGTGCTATCGTGTGTGGGATTTGGATAATTGTATTTGCTAAAAATAACTTTTCGCGAGTGGTCAAGTTGAGTTGCAACTATAAAAAGATCAGGAATAAAGTCTTCAAAACTATCTACTGACAGTACATTCTCCAGTAAGTAATTTCTTGCTCCCTCTGTGCTAAAGAGACCTGGGAAGCTTAAGAAAGGTTGGAGTAAGTTGCGTATAGGCCTTGGAAAGCTTTCGAATAAACCATGGCCATGATGATAGAGTGGTTTGGACCTACGACGATGCAAATGAAACATATCTCTATACGATAACTTTTTCATTTCCCCTTTTTTAAGCCCTAAAACCCCATTAATAATTTCTTGAGGAGTAAGTCCACTAGCAAGAAAAACGCTGATCATCGCACCTGCACTGGAGCCAACGTAAGAGCTGACCTCAAGCGACCGTGGTACATTTAGCTCTCCTTTTGCGGAGTTTTTATTGCTTTTAAGGGTAAAGCCAAGCTCTTCAAGAGCAAGGGTAACACCTAAGTGCCATGCAGCGGCTTTAACAACGCCACCTGAGAGAACTAGTGCAGTCTTTTTATTTTTAAATTCGTTAAGATTCAGATTTTTCATGTGAATTAGATTATAATCAAGTGAACATAAAAAACATAGCATAGTGTCATTAAATTTTGCGCATTTAAACAGAATTAACTATCATAAGTATAGATTCACTTAATCCGACGAAACAAGGAAGGTTTTATCTATGGATGGAAGATGGCTAAGTATCTTGGAGTTTGCAAACTATAAGGGCAAGTCCGTCTCTACGATACGTAGATACATTAAGGCTGAGCGAGTAAAGTTTAAAGAAGAGAATGGAAAGTATTTCATTTGGGCAAGGGATTATAAGGATCCAAGTCTGCAAAATGAAAAAGAATTCTTGGAATTAAGACTTGAGAATGAACGCCTTAAAAAAGAAAATAGAACCTTGGGTGAGCAAATATCCGAGCTTCAAATGCTTGTGAGAATTTACGAGGAAGAGAAAAATTCTCTAAATGCTAAAAACCTTCCGGATTTACCTGTAGATCTATGAGATTTTTAGTTTATATTTCATTCTTCATTTTATTTACCAACCAGGCCATGGCAGACAATCAAAATATGCGAAATTGTTTGGTACTACCTGTCACCGACACTGCTGGAAATGCACTGGGATATAAGGTTTATGAAGGTCTTGAGCGCTTTCTTAAAAACGCTGAATGGTGTGACTATAAATCTAGTGCAGAGCTGATAGAGGTATTTGCAAGGTACAGGGATAGGCTAAAAGAGTATTTAAAAGACCCAAAAGTTTTACAAACTGTGTCGACAAGAACTTCTGCCGGCACAATGGTTAGAGTAGATCTAACTTATGATGTTAACCAAGTAAAGGTTCAAATGGATGTTATTGGTGAAAATGGAACAGACATCTATTTCAGCGAGAAAGACACTTTGCAAGACCCTACTGTTGAAGACATTGTTCAACTTCTAGGAAACTGGTTGGAGTTATATGAAGCAACTATTCCATATGATGGAAAGATTTTAGGTGTTCTAGGCGATCAAATAACTTTTACCTATCCAGATAGAAAGAAATTGAAAGTTGGACAAAGTTTTAGAGTTCGCCGTCTACTTAAAAAAAGCAAGCACCCACTTCTCAAAAAAGTTGTAGAGTGGGAGGTGGATCTATTGGCCCGTGGAAAGGTTTTTAACATTAATGAAAAACAGGGCCTTGGGCTGATAAAGGTCTATGAGAAGAATCTCAAATTATCGCCAGGTGATTGGATTGTTTTTGAAAAAGATTCCTTATCACAAGTATTTGATAAAACCCCATACCCTGAAGTTAAAGCTAATCAATTTGGGAAGCTTGGCTTTTTTACTTTATTTTTTGATGTGTCTTCAAGCTCGGTTGGGACTAATACGTCAGATAACAACAAGGCGACAGGATTTACTTATGGAGTGAGTGCAGAAGTAGAGGCCTGGATAACTAGAAATTATTTTGCTACTGGTGAATTTGGAAGGCGACTTGGCACTTTGGAGGAGAAATCTGGTTCTTTGAGCTTAGATTCTGTAAGTGTAACAAATGGTGTATTTAAAATTGGTGGTGGATATAAATATCTTCCTCTTGGCTTTTTTTACGGTCCACAAGTAAATTTGACTGCAGGATATGCACACTACTCCTATGATGTAGAGGAGTCCGAAGGTGATGGTTTCGGAAAAAATAGCTTTTCTGGTATATATTTGGGTGTAAATGGAAATATGCCTTTAAAAAAAGGTATTAGAATTTTTGGTGGTGCCCAAATTATACCATTTTCAGACTTTGAAGATGAAGATGATATTTTTGGTTCTGAAAAATCTTCAAGCTCTATGGTTTTTCGAGGCGGTTTAAAGTATCAGTATAGTCCTTTAATATCTTTGGATGCCGCATTTGAGACTCAAAATAACTCTGTAAAATTTGACAGCGGTACAACAACTCAACTTAGCTATAAAGATACCATCCTTAAGTTTGGTGGATCTTTTATTTTTTAATTATGAATATAAATGAACTCCTATCAGAAATCGTTTCCTTAGTATGGGGAACTCCATTATTAATATTTCTGCTGGTTGCAAATCTCATATTATTATTTTTTTCAAAACTGATTCCAATCAGAGGGCTTGGTCATGCAATATCTCTAGTCTCAGGCAAGCATTCAACGGGTGAAGCTGAAGGTCAAATCACTCATTTTCAAGCATTGAGTAATGCTTTAGCAGCAACGATTGGTTTAGGAAATATCGCTGGTGTTGCTGTCGCAATTTATCAAGGTGGTCCTGGCGCAGTCTTTTGGATGTGGATCTCAGCTCTTTTGGGGATGAACACCAAATTCTTTGAGTGCACATTATCAGTGATGTTTAGAGGAAAAGATTATCAAGGAGAAGTTCAAGGTGGTCCAATGTACTATATTGAAAATGGGATGGGAAAGTCATATAAGTTCTTTGCTTTTCTATTTGCATTATTTGGATTGATCGGAACCCTGGCCCTGTTTCAAATTAATCAATTAGCAAGTTTTCTTGAAACGTCCTATTCAGTAGACACTACTATTACAGGGATGCTTTTTGCGGTACTTACAGTCTATATTTTATTAGGCGGGCTTAAAAGAATTTCATCGGTAACATCAAAAGTTGTGCCGTTAATGAGTGTACTATATGTGATCCTGTGTTTAGTGATCTTGGCCGTAAATTCTGAAAAAGTATTCCCTATGTTTATAAGTATTTTCGAGAGTGCATTTGGATTTGGACAAGTAGCCGGTGGTGTAAGTGGTTATGCTTTAATGCATGTTATCCAAACAGGAGTCAAAAGAGCTGCATTTTCAAATGAGGCCGGCATTGGTACAGCTCCCATGGCACATGGAAATGCAAAAACAAATGAACCCATAAGTGAAGGTTACGTGGCAATGCTAGGTCCTTTAATAGATACAATAATAGTCTGCACTCTGACAGCCCTTGCAATTTTGGTGGGCATAGAATCTGTCAATATGAATACAATTGAGTTAAATGGAATCAATCTTACTGCGTTTGCATTCACAAAATCGCTAGGTGAATTTGGGAAACACTCTTTAGGTATAGTAATCTTTCTTTTTTCTTTTTCAACCATGATTGGAATGGCCAACTATAATAAGAAATGCTGGGATTACTTATTTAAAGGGCGCTGGAACCTAGGAGATAAGACATTTATTCTATTCTACGGTCTAAGCATTGGAATTGGTGCCGTAATTAAAATGAGTGCTGTGGTTAACATCATCGATATTTGTTATGCATTGATGGCAATTCCAAATATAGTCGCAACAGTATTTCTTGCAGGTAAAGTTAAAACTGCATTAGCGAAATACAATACTAAGTTTAAAATTTAGGTAAAAATGGACAAGACTGAAAAAATAAAAAACCTTGAAGTAGAGATTTTAAAACATAAGAATCTTTACTACCAAGGTAAACCAGAAATTTCGGATTATGAATTTGATAAGCTTGAAGAAGAGCTAAAGAATTTAGATCCAAAGAATCCAGTTCTTTCTTTTATCGGTTCTTCCTTTTTTATTGGAGAGAAAGTTGAGCATGCATCAAAAATGCTATCTCTCAACAAAACTTATAAGTTGGAAGAACTCGAGCGATGGATGGATACAAAAGAAGTTGTTTCAACCTTTAAGATTGATGGTTCCAGCTGCTCTTTAATTTACAACTCTGGAAAGCTTACTTTAGCTAAAACCAGAGGAGACGGTCGTTTTGGAGAGAAGATCACAAATAAGGTTCTATATATAGACCATGTCCCTAAGAGCATAGAAGGTTACAATAAAAATTTTGAGATTAGGGGAGAAATCTTTTGTAGAGAAAAGGATTTTATCCACCTTTCTCAGGAGATGGAGAAGCTAAACCTTGAAAAGCCTACCTCCCAAAGAAATATAGTCGCTGGACTTTTGGGAAGAAAAGAGAACATAGAATTAGCGAGGTTCCTATCTTTTCAGGCCTTTGAATTTATTTCAAATGAAGAGAGTCTTCATACTGAAGAAGACAAATTTAGACATTTAAGAAAGCTTGGGTTTGAAACCCCTGAATATAATAAAAGTAAATCCAGAAAAGAAATAGAAGCTCAAGTTGAAGAAGCAAGAGAATTTATGTCCCAGGGAGACTATCT
>Ga0208568_1000139_pt1 | contig 31336 bp, 29 predicted proteins | sample DeeseametaMP2969_FD_184165 | JGI IMG/M metagenome (GOLD analysis project Ga0208568, IMG submission 184165) | Marine microbial communities from the Deep Atlantic Ocean - MP2969 (SPAdes) | ecosystem: Environmental > Aquatic > Marine > Oceanic | place: South of Funchal, North Atlantic Ocean... | reverse complement strand
AATTCTACTATAAATATAATTTTAGCCTTATTTTAGTATTTTTCGTTTGACTCCTCATTATAAGTGTCTATCAGCCCTGATATTCAGCGGATAAGTAACGCCTGTTATTTGGCCCGCACAAGACAAAAAATGTGCCAATTTTGTGCCATTAGCTTACAAAAACAGGCCATATTTGGGGATATGTGGCAATAGTGAGTATCAATTATCTAACTGATATTATTATCCTTGTTTGTTGCAGACTGTCCCTGTATACCTACTATCAAAGTTTGCGGTACTGAGGGTCGCAGGTTCGACTCCTGCCGGGTGCGCCAGCAGTTATAACTTCCAAATATTAATCTTATTGAGAAAAAAATGTCATCAGCATTAAAATACGGTATGAAGCGTGTTGTACCATTTTCCTATGAAGAAGCAGTTGAAAAAATCAAATCTTCACTTAAAGAACAGGGTTTTGGTGTTTTGACTGAAATCGATGTGAAAGCAACACTAAAAAATAAAATTGATCAGGATTTTACAAAATATGTAATCCTCGGGGCCTGTAATCCTGGACTTGCTTTTCAAGTTTTATCTGAGGAAATAGATATCGGCCTGTTGCTGCCTTGCAACGTAGTTGTTTATGAAGATCCGGAAAAAGGAGAAACTTTTTTAGGAGTCATTGATCCGGAAATGATGGTGCAGGCAACCGGAAGAACCGACTTAGATGTTTTTGCAAAAAGTGTACGAGAAAAATTACAAACTGCACTTGATTCAGTTTGAGCTTAAGTAGTACGTTTGGATGAGAAAAGTTTGCTTTTCACTGATCCTGTGTTACACTCGCTTTTGCAACGTGATTGATTTAAAAAACAGTAAAACTAAATCTTTTTCAGGTGAGCGGTTTCTACAATGGCAAAAGTAATTACATTCGCCAGCCAAAAAGGCGGAGTAGGTAAAACAACATCAGCCGTTCATTTGGCCACTGCCTTTGCACTGGGCGGTTATAAGACGCTCTTGGTCGACCTTGATCCACAAGGTTCCGTTCACCATTCTCTCGGATTAGACAAACCAGATGGATTAGGAATACGTGAAGTTTTTTGCACACCAAGTGTTTCGTCACAGGAAATTATCCAAACCGGCAAACACCAGAATCTTGACCTCCTGCTTTCGAATATTCAAGACCTCCTGACAGAACAAACTGTAAACAAAATAGCTGCTGATTATTATCATTTTTCACAATGGCTGGAACAAAATGCATCCAGTAGCTATGAATTTATAATTGTCGATCCACCCGCATCTACAAGCTCCCTCAGCATTAATGCAATGCTTGCTGCGAACCTCGTCATTGTGCCTCTGGAATGTGAAGCATTGGCCATTAAATCTCTCAAACGCTTTTTGCAGGCATTTAAGGAACTTCAGAGGACAATTGAACCAAGGTTGCGCCTGGCTGGAATTTTACTGACTATGTATAATGATGAAATTCTGACTCACCAGCAAATATGCAAACAGGTATACCAAACGCTGGGCGATTCTGTTTTTGAAACCATTATTCCAAATTGTCCACATATTCTGGAAGCAAGTTCTTTAGGAATAGATGTGATACAGCGTCACTTGAATTCAGCCGGTGCAACTGGTTACATACGTCTTGCCAATGAATTGCTGGATCGCTTCCTGTTGCCAAAATCTCTGGAAGTTGGCTAGTGAAAACTAACTCCTGATAAAAATTTATCTATACATCCTGATTTTTCTCATGTAGGTGAACTTAGACTTGATTTACTGACAAACATATTGCTCAAAATCAGTAATGTTTTACAAACCGTTATACTCCCAACTTCTTCTGATCTTAGTTTTTTTCACTTTTATTATTGGTGTTTTTCCTCTTGCTGCAGGAGATACCAATGATAAAGATCAAAATATTGATCCATTGCTGGCAAAGGTATACAAACAGGAAAATGTATCAGAATGGTGGGTCAGTGAAAAACTGGATGGAGTACGCGCAATTTGGAATGGTGAAAAACTTCATTTTCGCAGCGGCAAACTAATTAGTGCTCCAGACTGGTTCACAGAAAATTTTCCTGAACAGTTAATGGATGGTGAGCTTTGGATGGGACGAGGAACTTTTGAAAAGCTTTCAGGAATTGTCCGCAAAATTCAGCCAAATCATAACGACTGGAGACAGGTTCGTTACATGTTATTTGAGCTTCCGGAGCATCCAGGAACTTTCACCCGGAGGGTCCGTAAAATGGTGAAATTGACAGAGACCCTAAAAATTTCCTGGCTCCAGCCTATACCTCAAATTCGCCTGAATTCAGAGGATGCTCTGCTGAATATGCTGGATGAAATTGTAACAAAGGGTGGTGAAGGGTTGATGCTGCATCGCGCTGATTCACTTTATCACAGTGGAAGAAGCGACGACTTGCTGAAACTCAAACCGTGGCAGGATGCAGAAGCCACAGTTGTAGAAATTTTACCCGGAAAAGGCAAATTCAGCGGAATGATGGGTTCATTACTGGTGACTGATGAAAGCGGCCGCAGATTTCGTATAGGAACAGGTTTCAGTAATAAAGAACGAAGAAATCCACCCGCTGTAGGAACTGTCATAACTTACAAATTCACTGGAACCACAAAGAAAGGCCTGCCAAAATTTGCCAGTTTTTTACGTATACATCAGCAGTTTTGAAAAACCTGAAAGCTCAACTAAAAACAGCCGGTACTGGAGCATGAGTGCAGTATTTTGAAATAGGATTTTGGACTTTACTGGGACTGATAATCGGCAGTTTTGTAAATGTTTGCCTTGATCGGCTTCCGCTGCAGTTTGCAGACAAAACAAGACGCTTGAGTTTGTTGAATGCACCTGAAATTTCCACTTTCCTGAAACAGCAACTCCAGGATCAATCCCTGAATTTATTCAAACCGGCATTTTCTTTTTGTTTTTCCTGCGGACATCAGCTCAAATGGTTTGAAAAAATCCCGGTATTGTCATTTATTTTAAGTAAGGGACGTTGCCGGAAATGTAAGTCCACAATCGGGTTTAGAACGATCTGGATAGAAACCATGCACGGACTGTGGTACGCCGGTACTGCCTGGTTATTACAGGGCTGGGTCTGGCCTCTATTTTACAGTATTAGCTTTTCATTATTGTTGATTCTGGGATACTGCTGGAGTTGTAACCAGGTTCGAAAGACACTGCTATCTGCAGGAGGAGTTTTGGTGATCCTGGTTTTTTGCATTAATTATTTTTGATTTTAAAATGAAAAAGCTGCTGCTGATATTACTCAAAATTGTGGTCGTCGGAACCATTTTGATTTACCTAGTCCGAAGTGGCCGCTTAAATTTTGAAAAATTGATGCTCTTCGTGGATGCTCCGGAAATACTCGCGATGATGGTTGCTATACTCATTTTGGCAGTGGTGCCTATGGCGACATTTCGCTGGTGGTTATTATTGCGTGCGATTGGAATACAAGTAAATCCGAAGCAGACTTTTGTGCTGACCTGGATTGGTAATTTTTTCAACACCACACTTCCAGGAGCGGTGACTGGAGACGTGGTAAAGGGATATTATGTGATCAAGGCACAAGAGGAAGATGGACGTACCAGAGCGTTTATGACACTGCTGATTGACCGGTTTGTGGGTTTGTTCGGTTTGATTGTCATGGCATTTTTTGCACTAGTCTTTAATTTTGAATTAATACTTTCTCAAGAACGACTTCACAGTCTGGCATGGATAATTGTTGCTCTATTTGGAGGAACGGTCCTTTTTTATTCAATTGTGTTGTTTCCATTTAAGGAGGGTCGTGATCCTTTCCTTCGACTTTTTCAGCGCCTGCCTGCAAGCAAATTCAGCATCAAAGTCTATTCCGCATTCAAAAGTTATCAGCATCAAAAAACAACTTTATTCTTAACATTATTTTTGTCCATAGGCCTTCACACTTTAATTGCACTGATTTTTTTCCAGGTTGCACATTTGATGGGCATTAAAGAAATGGAATTGGCAACCCAATTTTTTCTAATGCCGATTGGCTTAATCACCATAGCCATTCCAATTGCCCCGGGTGGAATCGGGATCGGTCATGCGGCCTTTGAGACACTTTACCAACTGGCTGGACTTTCCGGAGGAGCAGACATTTTCAATCTCTTCATTATTGTCCAGCTGGGAGTTTTTATGTTGGGCGGAATTCCATATTTTCTTTACAGCAGCAATTATCAAATACCAAAGAATTCTGAAAAAATGTTTGAAGAAGAAGCTGAAAAATAACAAGACTTCGGTTCAATTAATCCTCTGCATGTAAAATCAACAGGTGTTCCTGAACGCATGACGAGAGGGCGTTTAAATCATAACCTCCTTCCAGCAGACTCATAATCCTGCCGCCTGCATATTGTTCCGCCAACTGCTTCAACTCCCTCGTCAACTCCCGAAAAGTTCGCTCTGTGAGATTAAGTGAAGCCAAAGGATCATCGCGGTGCGCATCAAATCCGGCAGAAACTAAGACAAAATCCGGCTTGTATTCCTCCAATTTTGGTTGAACCTGATCATAAAAGATCTGCAAATATTCTTCATCACCCATTCCTGGAGGAACGGGAACATTGAGAGTAAATCCGGCACCTCCGCCACTTCCGCGTTCATGGGCAAAACCTGTTCCCGGAAAACTTGTGCGTGGATCCTGATGAATACTGGCAAAAAATATATCGGCCCGTTCTTCAAAAAAATGCTGTGTTCCGTTTCCATGATGAACATCAAAATCAAAAATCAGAACCCGTTTGAACCCCATCTCTCTTGTCAAAAATTCTGCTGCAAGGGCAATGTTGTTGAAAAAACAAAAACCCATTGCAGAATCATTTTCTGCATGATGCCCCGGTGGACGAACGGCGCAAAATGCGTTATCAAGCCGACGTTCAGCCACCTCAATAACTCCGTCCAGCACTGAGCCGACAGCATGCGCAGCTGCATTAAAAGTTTGTGCAGAAATAATGCAGTCCGGCGTGTGGAGTGTTCTGGCTCCGCTTTCAGCCGCAGCTTCGACAGCTGAAATCAGTTTCTCTGAATGCAATAATTTTATTTCCTGTGATGTCGCAGAACGTCCCGACTGCAGTATTAATCTTTCAAGCAATCCCTCTGACTCAAGTTTTTCTTGTATCGCCCTCAAACGATTAGCGTTTTCCGGATGCGAGCCTGTATCGTGTTCAAGGTAAATAGGATTCGTATAAAATCCGGTGTTCATGTGGGTTCCATTTTTTACGGCAAGAGATTTTTGAAAAGTGAATGATGTAAAATTCTAGCTCAGTCTGACTTTCCTTCTCAAGACAAAGCATGTTCTGTGTCGTTTTTTATGCTTCACAGATTGTGTTTGAGATGCAGTTTGGTTAAAATCGAGGTAACAAATGCTATATTACCATAATTAACTGTGTATTTTCAGTTTGAAGACAGCAATGGCACTTTTAGAAATTCATACTTTTCCAGATTCAGTTTTGAGGCAAAAGGCTGAGCCGGTAACAGTTTTTGATCAAGAGCTTGATGAAACCGCACAATCAATGTTGGAAACAATGTACTTTTCCGGCGGAATAGGTTTGGCGGCCATTCAAGCAGGTATCCTGAAACAAATAATTGTTATTGATTTAAAAAGTGGTGAGGAAGACACAGAACTTCGGGAACCTCATGTTTTCATAAATCCTGAAATACTGGAAAAATCTGGAACCACTGTCTCTGAAGAAGGTTGCTTGAGTGTGATTGAGTTCCGGTCCGAAGTTGATCGTGCTGAAAAAATAACCATTGAATATCAGGATGTTGCCGGAAATTCTAAAAAACTGGAAGCCGAAGATATGATGTCTATTTGTCTGCAGCATGAAATCGACCATTTGAATGGTATTTTATTCATTGATCATTTACCTCTGCTTAAACAGAAAATGATTAAAAAACGGTTGACCAAACTCGCTAATGATGAGGCCTGATTTTGCGTCATTTTTTTTTCTGCACTATTTTTATTTATTTTTGGTTTGTTCCTTTTTTCGGTAGTAACTTTGCATTTGCTGAAGTTCAGGATTATGCACATGCGATTGTCACAACTTCCACAGGAAAGAAAATTTCTGTCGAAGTCGCAGACACAGTTGAAAAACGAAGCTTGGGACTGGGGAAACGTTCTGGTCTGGAAAATGGCTGGGGCATGTTGTTTGTCTTTGAAAAACGTAAACAGCATGGTTTTTGGATGAAAGATATGGAGTTCCCATTGGATATCATTTGGCTGGATAATCACAGAATTGCTTACATTCTCCGGAATGTTCAGCCGGCAAAGTCCGGAGTTATTCCTCCGGTAATGACACCTCCTGTGGCTGGAAATTTTGTGCTGGAAATTGACGCTGGACGTGCCGACGATCTAAAACTTCAAGTAGGTCAACGCTTGAAGTATCAATTTTGAACTGGTTAAACCAGAAAAAACATCAACATAATGTGCTAAATGACTAAATCACAAATTATATGCGTAGTAGACGACGAGCCGGCGATTCGGGAGACACTTGAAAATGTTCTTTCTGATGAAGGCTATCCGGTGATGTCCTGCAGAGACTCTGAAGATTTTTATGCAAAACTGGAGAAACAAACTCCGGCTTTGGTACTGTTGGACATCTGGCTCCCTGGAACGGATGGAATGGCAATTCTAAGTCAGTTGCGTGAAACTCATCCAGACATTCCCGTAATCATGATGAGCGGACACGCGGGCATCGATGCAGCAGTAAATGCAATAAAACTGGGTGCTGTCGATTTTATGGAAAAACCACTGCGCCTTGAAATTTTGCTCGACAAAATTTCAATTGTTCTTTCCAATAAACCTCCAAAAAAAATCAAAGATCTGGCCTCAGATACTCTGCTGGAAGTAGCAAAGATTATCAATCCCATAATACCTTCTGGAGCAGTACAATTACAGGATTCAAAACGTCCCCAGCGAACCTTGAAAGGCAATGTTGTTTTGAATGGTAAAGGGCTTTTGACAGGTAGAAACACCGGTGTTATTTTAAGTCCACTTGATCCTAACTCCGGGATTGTTTTTCAAACATTGGATGATACATCTTTACCTGCACATATCACAAATATAGAAAATTTTTCTCAATCTGTGGCAAAGCAATCATTTAGTGCAAACTCGACTGTATTAGCTCGTGATAACCGTCTGGTACGGACAGTAGAACATTTGATGGCTGCTTTACATATGGCCGGAATAACCAATGTTTTAGCCAAAGTCGATGAAGAAATTCCCAACATTGACGGTTCAGCAAAGGATTTTAGTGAACTTATCAAAGAAGCCGGAATACTGGATCAGAATGAATCAGCAAAAGATGCTGTAGTTTTGGAGCCAATTCAGGTGGGGCGTAAAAAATTGGATGAAAAACACCTCTATGTGGAACCGTATGAAGGCTTTGAGGTTAAAATGCGTGTTGATTATGACGCTCCTATTGGAGAGCAAAAACTAACCTTTAATTCTGAAAAGGATTCTTTCAACAGTGATATTGCACCAGCAAGGTCTTTCAATACCTTCGAGAATATTGACATGGCGCAAAAAAAAGGAACTGTCGGCAGCGGCTATCTTGATTCTCATATAATCATGCATGAGGGAAAGGTCATCAATACAGACTTACGTTATCCGGATGAGTTTGTACGCCACAAAATACTTGATCTCATCGGGGACCTTTATCTGCTTGGATTTCCACTGCGAGGAAGAGTTGTTGCCAATATGACATCACATGGTTACAATCAGGCTCTGGTTCAAAAATTACATGTTGCACTGACAACCTGAGAAATATGCGCCACCAAGCTAGATCATACGCACTACAGGCCCTTTATCAGGCGGAACTGCTTCAAAGTAAAGCCATGAAACATGCTGATCGTTTTTTGGATCAACTTGAAACCAGTCCGGAAATAAAAGAATTTGCACGGGAACTGGTAGCAGGGACGCTCCAGCATCGCAAACACCTTGATCGATATTTGCGGCGTAACCTGGAACACTGGAAACTGAACCGTCTTTCCACCACTGTCCGGAATATATTACGTCTGGCAACCTATGAACTTTATCACCATCCGGAACTATCCCATAGTGTTGTCATTGACGAAGCTGTAGAACTATGCAAAGATTTTGTAGATGACACTTCACATGGTCTGACAAATCGTGTTTTGCAAAGAGTTTATGACCAAATAACAGAAGAGAGAAAAACCAAAGCCATAGCAAAAAAAGAAGAATCTTCAAAAATAAAGCCGGACAAAAAAACGCAAGAGCCGGAATCAAAATAAAAGCGTTAACAGTTTAGAACTCTTTTACGTTTTGGAGATATTTGGTAAAATACATCACTTATTCAAAATCACTCTTCAGCCAACTCCTTCAATTTGTTTCCAGTCACCCGGAACATAGTCCATTCATCCAAAGGAGATGCTCCCATTTTCTGATAAAATTTAATTGCCGCTTCATTCCAGTTAAGAACTGACCATTCCAAACGTCCTCCGCCAATTTCCCGCGTCCGTTGAGCTAATCGGCGGAGCAATGCTTCTCCAACGCCTTTTCCTCTGGCGCTTTCCCGCACATACAGATCCTCCAGATAAATTCCTGGACGTCCCAAAAAAGTAGAAAACGTGCGAAAATACAATGCAAAGCCCAAGGTTTTATTTTTGTCGTAAGCAATTTGCACTTCTGCCGGAGAATTTATACCAAATAGCGTTATCTTCAGCAACTCCTCTGTTGCAACCACTTCATCAGAGAGATTCTCAAATTCAGCCAGAGCTTTGATCAATTCTATAATTTCAGGTACATCCTCTTCTTCGGCTTGTCGTATTTCAAAATCTGTCTTAATTTCTGTCATGTTGTTCTCATTTAGTGAATTCAAAATTGGCTGATAATTTTTTCATAGTTCCGGACTTCTTTCATATTATCGCGTTTGTGGAAACCCTGAATCAAAATACAGCATTTTTTCTGGAGCATCCGGATAGCGGCTAATCGGTCATCCGGTTTAAGTAATTCAGTTTTCAGAATTTTATTAATTGACTGTACTCGGTAACGGTCAATCCCCCATTCTCTTTGTGAAAGCTGGTCTGCATGTCCTCCGTGGCGTGTCATTAATTTTTCGTTCAGTAAGGCCACCGGATGCTGAGCACAGAGCCGGAGCCAAAGATCATAATCCTCACAAACGGGCAGTCTTTCATCAAACATACCATGTACTTCAAGCAGTTCACGACGGAGGAGCACTGTTGAAGGAGCCATCAAACAAAGTGCCAGACTTGGCTGAAAAATCCAGCCCTCCCGTTTTTGATGCTTTTTTTTCGGGTTGACCCGGATTCCATTCCTGATCCATATTTCATCAGTAAAATGAATCGGAAATCCCTGTCGAATTTTGGTTTGTTCGATTTGCTTTTGTAATTTTTCCGGATGCCAATAATCATCTGAGTCCAAAAAGGCGATCCACTCGCTGTCGCTTTTTAAAACAGCAGCATTTCGTGCAGCACTGACTCCCCGGTTTTTTGTTAATATAATGCACCGGATTTTTCCGGAATAGCGTTCAAAAATTTCTGCTGTAGAATCAGTTGAAGCATCATCTACCACAATCAGCTCATAATCCCGGAAAGTCTGTGTTAAAACCGATTCAATTGCTGTTTCCAGCCATTCGGCCCGATTCCAGGTTGGCAGTATGACAGTTACACTCGGCATGACACAATCATATAATTGCTCAAGTTAATGAATACTGAATCCATGATTTTACTTGACAAATTTTTGATACCCCCATAAGGTATAATACAAGTTGCTAAATAGTTTTTCTTTTGTCATTCCGGACTTAATCCGGAATGACAATGCAGAAGAATCGGAAGCGGCGCCGCATCCCAATGAAAATAACTCGCAGGATGAGAAAATCAAACAACATATGAGTAAGGATTTTGTGCGGTTTAAGATGAATCCCTTGTACATGACATCCTGAATCTATAATTTTCTTATTGGTATTATTTAACAATTTCATCTTTCAGCAAGCCCAATTTAATATTCACTTTTTTGAGGAGTCAACAATGCATCCAAGTCACGAAAATCAACTTGTTCGCCTGAAAAAGGTTGAAGGACAGGTACGAGGAATTCAAACTATGATTGAGGAACGTAGATATTGCATGGATCTTCTGTCCCAAATCAGAGCAGTGACAGGAGCAATGCGTAAAATTGAGTCTGGAATTTTAGCAAGCCACCTGCAGCACTGTGTCAATGACGCAATTACCTCGAAAAGTCAAAAAGAAGCTACGGTAAAAATTAAAGAAATTACACGTCTCTTTGAAAAATTGAATTAGGTGCTAAATCATTTCGGGCTGCTTCTTGATGAGTTGTTGAGATAATAAATACCAGACCAAACCTGCTGCTTGCATTAAAACCAGTACACCAATTGCGACTTGATAACTTGCAGGATCATAGCCAATTTCTGTAGTTGGCCAGAGTTCAATGATGGCTCCTATACCCCACTGGATAATAAATGCCCCCATAAAAACCTGCACATTCAGGATTGTACTAACACGTCCGGAATATTTTTTTGGAAAAATTTGAGCTAAACCCGCAAAGGTTAAAATGCATGAAGAGCCCAAAAATCCAAAAAAAACAACCAGTAACAAAGGACTTGTTGCCCAGCCATAGGCCATGGAAAATTGCGCGGTTAAAAATAAAGTCATTCCAAAAACACCCACAGTAATCGGGCGAATATCAAAAAGCTGAGAAAGCCGTTCAGAGAAAATTCCAAGTGAAAAATAACCGGCAATTATAGCCAGTGTCATTGCGAATAATAGTTGTGTCGAATCCCCCTCACCAAGACTCACAACATCTCTCAGCCATGGTTTAATCCAGAGTCCGTGAATCGCCAAGAATGACCCATTGGAAAGTGCTGTTAAAGGGACAATGCTCCAAAAAACCGGGCTGCGGAATATTTGACCCATTTCTTTGAGCTGTGTTTTTATTGCAGGATGTTTGTCAGCAGAACTTTGATGTTCAGGTAAAATAAACCATAAAAAAAGTGAAGCAAAAACTGTAATGATGGCAAGACCCGTGAAAACACCACGCCAGTCTGTGATTGAAAGGACATTCTGCAAAGGAATAGTCGCCACCAGGGCTCCCAACCCACCTGCAACCATTTGCAAGCCGTTGATCATCGGCAAACGTCCACTGGAAAACCAGATTACATAAGCTTTGAATGCTGCCATCAGACACGCGGAAACACCTAAGCCGATCAGCAATCTGCCCAAGATCAATCCTGAAAGTGAATCTGCCTTCGAAAAAATCCACGCCCCCAATGCGGCAAATAAAAGCAGAACCGCTTCCGTACGCCGCGGACCATAACGGTCGAGCAATATACCCAAAGGCAGCTGAAAAATCGCAAATGAAAAAAAATATGCGCCTGTTAAAAGCCCCAAATCAGCAGGTCCGAGTCCAAGTTCATCAACCAGATCACTCTCAATTATCGCATTGGTATTGCGATAAAAATAGGATATGGCATAGCCTAAGGCAAAAGGAAAATAAACACGCGCGAAAAGCATTTTCTTAAAATGTCAGGCTTGAAGATTTAAGTGGGTCTAAAGAATATTAGTGACGTTAAAGCAGGCCGATGAATCAAAATTCAATACCAATTCTGGCACGAATTCCTTTGTCAAAGTGGTGCTTGATTTTCTTCATTTCAGTTACCAGATCTGCCCGCCCAATAAGTTCTTCATGTGCATAGCGTCCCGTAAAGACCAGCTCCACATTTTTCGGACGATCCTCCACAATTTGAATTGCTTTTTCGACAGAAAGCAAACCCCTGTAAATACAATAATTAATCTCATCGGCAATAATGAGGTCGTACTTTCCAGACTTTACCTGTTCGTGCAGATCTTCCATTTCAGGTTCCATTTTTTCTTTCATCGTTTCCACATCTTCAGGAATTGTTTTGCTTACACAAAGGGCCCAATAATGCGGAACATTGCGGAAAGTCAGGTTTGGGTGAAAATTTTCCGGACAGAGTTTCAACTCGCCTGTTTTCCAGCGCGGTTTGAGCATCCGCACATAATAAACGTGCATTCCTGAACCCAGCGCACGCAGCATCAGTCCAAGCGAAGCTGTACTTTTGCCCTTGCCTTCTCCGGTATAAATTTGAAATGCACCATGTTTTATTTTGGGTCGTTTTGGGATTTTAATTCCATTGACAGTTTTCTCTGTCGCTAAATCTTTAATAATTTCTGTCATTTTTATTTGCCGTTTATTTTTTGATTACTCAATTCGCCAGTATTTTTTCCACTTCACAATGTTCTTCCAGAAACAGCGCCAGCTCATCCATTTCACGCTCTTTAGTTTCCTGAAAAGAAAGCGGAATGTCAAAAGTTTTTGCAGTCAACAATGCCAAAAGTTTCTGGGTCACTTCAGGACTTTCCAACAAGCCGTGAATGTAGGTGCCGATTATTTTTTGTTTGCAGTCAATAACACCCAGAGAAGAATCATTTGCCGCTGTAACTTCCTCTGTAACAAACGATTCTTGCGGATTTTTGTGAAATTCAGTACGTCCCAAATGAATTTCGTATCCGTACCAGTCTAAACCATTGAGCCAATTTATTCCTTTATATCTGCGCCGGACAAGTTTTTTATCCCCTTCCAGAACTGTAGTCATGGGCAGCAGTCCCAGTCCGGATTCGCAACCACCTGTACCGGACGATTCGGCTTCACCGGACGCTCCGGAGGATTCCATATTGTTTGGATCTTCAACTGCTTCACCGAGCATTTGAAAACCACCGCAAATTCCCAAAATCCAGGTACGTCCACTCAGCTGGTTCAGTTTTTCCGCAAAACCTTTTTCATGTAAATAACGTAAATCGAAAAGTGTGTTTTTACTTCCAGGAAGAATGATCAGGTCGGCACTTTCCAGATCCGGAACACTGGTGACGAAGCGGACTGAAATTCCGGAAATCTGCTTGAGTGGATCAAAATCGGTGAAATTGGAAATGTGAGGCAGACGAATTATCGCCACATCGAGTTTTGCTTCAGGATCTATTTTTGATTGCAAATTTTGGGAATCCTCATCCTCGAGCAACATTTCGCGCCAGGGTATGACGCCCAAAACAGGAACCGGAACAATTTCATTAAACTGCTCAATTCCAGATTCCAAAAGAGAAACATCACCTCGAAATTTATTGATCAGCATTCCCTGCAGTAATGACCGATGCTGAGCCTGAATCAAATCGTATGTCCCTTTGAGCCAGGCAAAAACACCTCCGCGGTCAATGTCACCGACCAGTATGACTTTGGCCCCAGCGTATTCAGCCATGCGCATATTGACGATATCCGTCGCCTGCAAATTTATTTCCGCAGGACTCCCCGCGCCTTCCATCACGATCCAGTCTGCTTCAGTTTTCAGTGAATCAAAGGCTTGTTTTGCAATCCGGAAATTTTCTTCTGCCATAGTGTAATATTCCCTGGCAGAACAGTTGCGAACAACCTTTCCCATACGGATCAATTGGGAAACACCGGAGCCCTGAGGCTTGAGTAAAATCGGATTCATGCGTACATCCGGGAACACACCGCAGGCTTCCGCCTGAACAATCTGCGCCCGCCCCATTTCCAGACCTTCCGGGGTGACTCCGGAATTGAGTGCCATGTTTTGTGCTTTGAAGGGCAAAACACGAAAGCCACGATTTTTCAACAATCGGCAAAATCCGGCCGCCAAAACACTTTTGCCAACTCCGGAACCGGTGCCTTGGAACATTAAAATGTTGGGCATTTTTGCAGCTCAATTACTCCATCCACTCTGGAACCGGCAAACCTTTTTCCCGCAAAAATACAGGATTGAAAAGCTTGGATTGGTAACGGACACCGGAATCAGCAAGAATGGTAACAATCGTTTTTCCCGGACCAAGTTCTTGTGCCAGGCGAATTGCTCCTGCAACGTTGATTCCGGAAGATGCTCCAAGACAAAGTCCTTCTTCTTTCAAAAGATCAAAGCAAATCGGCAGAGCTTCTTCATCCGGGATTTGAAAAGACTGGTCAACTGGAGCATCTTCCAGATTTGCGGTGATGCGGCCTTGACCGATGCCCTCGGTGATGGAGCCCCCACAACTCGATAATTCACCAGTTGTGTAAAATGAATGCAGCGCAGCACCCAGCGGGTCCGCGAGTGAGATAATTATTTTCGGATTGCGTTCTTTGAGTGCCATTCCGGTTCCGGCCAGTGTTCCTCCTGTCCCAACTGCACAAATGAAAGCATCAACTTTACCATTGGTTTGTTCAAATATTTCGGGACCAGTGTTTTCGTAATGACCTTTTCGGTTGGCAACATTATCAAACTGATTGGCCCAGATCGCACCGTTTGCTTCAGTTTTTGCCAGTTCTTCAGCAAGACGGCCGGAGAATTTGACATAGTTATTTTCATCGCGATAGGGCACTGCCGGAACTTCCCGCAAATCAGCTCCGCAAAGCCGCAGCATATCCTTTTTTTCCTGACTTTGCGTTTCCGGAATCACAATCACGGTGCGGTATCCCAATGAATTCGCCACGAGTGCCAGTCCAATTCCTGTATTGCCTGCAGTACCTTCGACAATTACTCCGCCAGGCCGTAAAAGTCCCCGCGCTTCTGCATCCAGCACAATCGCTTTCGCAGCACGATCTTTGACTGAACCTCCCGGATTCATAAATTCCGCCTTTCCTAAAATATTACAACCAGTCAGTTCAGAGGCTTTGCGTAGTTTTATCAGTGGAGTATTACCAACTGCATCCAGAAAATCACTGCGAATCATGCGAGGTTTTTGAGTTGAGATTAGAGGTGTTTGAGATCGTAAATACTAACACAAATGCTATCCGGAACACAGAGAAAAAACAAAATATGGAGGGGGTTTAGATTTTCAGGAATTTAGACTGCTTAAAAGATTTACAGTCTAAAAACCCAAGTTAAAAGGCCTGATCAGGCAGAGGCGGTAGTCAAAGACTCAGTTGTTTTCGGTACAAGTTTTTGATAAAAATACCCGGTTGATGCTCCCAACACCATCCAGAAAAAAGCAGAGGTGAACAGCGAAGCAATCGCAAATTGTGCGGAAAGCTCCGCCGGAACATTGCTTTCAAACAAGAGAGGATGCGGTGCACCAACCAGATGCGGTGCCGCCAGTAACAAAACTGCTGCTATTTTTGGCAAGATGGTTTTTGTTTCAGAAAAAAGGCCAATTCCAATTGCTGTGGCAATCACAGTTCCTATCCACCATGTTTGACGTGCATCAAGAGCCGCCGCAGTCATTCCGGGAAGTTCCGGAGGCAGACCCAATGCTGGAGATCCGGAGAAGATCAAAAAACCGGCTGCGCCCCAAAGTAGGCCGGAGTTCATATTGACCGGTTTCCCACGCAGCAGATAAACTGCAACCAGCATTAAGCTGAAAGCAATTCCGGTAACGATGTTGGAAATACCCGTGTAAAAAGTACGCTCCGCTCCATCTTCCGGCACCCAGCTTTCATCTGAATGATCAACTGAAACAGCCTCTGCTGCATGCGCATCTTTCATTGATGCGTGCACATCGAGAGCAACACCGTTCAATTCATGTTCATGAGTTATTCCGGATTGCTGATGAGTGTGAGGCACAACTTCTGTGCCAACTTCATATTTTTCTGCCTGCAGAATCAGCGGAGTAACCTTCAGCATTTGTGCACCAGTGACAAGTATCCCTGCCACAAAACCGGCCAGCAGAACGGTTGTTACAGCTTTTGATATCATTTTATTTCCCTTTAGGATTAGTGACAGGGAAAAGTGACAGCATGTCGGGTGTCGTGTGTCGCATTGTGGAACACTCCACCGGAACCCTGTGCAAATCCAACAGTGAAAATGAGTACTGCTCCGGCCAGAAGCATCAGCAAAGCCAAAGTCAGCCGTTGTGAAGAAACTCCGACATCGCTCGTGTCAAGAGAACCGGAAGTACCGGCCACTTCTGTATTCGTTGTCATAATTAACTCCTTGTTTTAAGGATTAGCGTTTGAAACAAACATGCGAAACAAGCAGCAAAATATGGGATCACAGCAAGCTGTTGATTCCAGTAACTATTTGCCCCGAACAGTCTGTATGGAAATACCAAGGCAGGTCTCCTGACTCATGGAAGTGAATAAAAACCCCTTCCCAAAAACAAACATTGCATCTGTCTTCAGTGGCTTATGTTTTTATTTTTTCCAATTACAGTTACGAGGATAGTTCCCGATTTACACGGGATTCCCTTCAAATCTGCACAGAAAAGCAACTATTACTTTGCGGTACGGATTACCTTGAGGAAAGTAAGTATAACAACCTCAATTTTTTTGGCAAGTAAAAAAATACTGTAAAGTAATCAACTCAATTCCAGGCAATTGCAATCAAGGCAATTATGAAGGAAGTAAATGCAGAACTTCTCGAATCAAAGGGGCGGCCTGGGGGAAATAAAGATGAACGTAAGAGGCATGTAAATTGGCTGTGCGGTAACCCTCCCTGCGGGAATTTCCGGTTGAGTGTCGAGTGACATCCCAGAGATTTGCGTGGGTTGATTCTTCTGTCCAGCGCGAATAATGGAATTCATGACCTCGTACTTCGCCTGATTTCAGTGAATCTATTTTACAATAACCAAAATTCTGAAGCTGCTTTGTCATTTCAACTGTACCCGGAACAACTCCAGCCATCGAATAACATTTTCCAGAATGTACTTTCAAGCCATCTGCCAAAAGCATTAAACCTCCACATTCCGCATAACAGGGTATTCCGGACTCAACAGATTTTTTGAGAGAAATCAGCATGCTCCTGTTAGCCGACATCTCCTCTGCAAAGACTTCCGGAAAGCCGCCGCCTAAAATCAATCCGTCCACATTTTCCGGAACTTTATTATCGTGCAATGGTGAAAACGAAACGATCTCAGCACCATGTTGCCGGAGCCATTCCAAATTCGCCACATAATAAAAATGGAATGCCTCATCCTGCGCCACAGCAATTCGTTTGCTGAATTTTGGCGTTGTGCTTTGCAGATTTTTTACCGGGGCCACTGACGCAGAAAGCACGGGAAATTTTTTGATAAGAAGTTTGAGGTCAAAATATTTTTCCACCAATTCCGCTAAATGATCTGCTTCCGGAAGCTTTTGTTCCACTCCGGGCTGCAGGCCCAAATGACGTTCCGGCCAGCGCAGTTCCGGAATTTCTGGTAAAGCTCCCAAAATCGGAATCTGGAGAGATGCGCAGGCTTTGCTTAGATAATCTGCATGACTTTCACTGTTTACCTGATTGAGGATGATTCCTGCAAAATGTTCCGGACCGCCGGCTTCGGCGACAAAGCCCTGAATCGCAGCAGTGATTGAACGTCCGGAATTTTGACATGGTACAACCAGCAAAATCGGCCAGCTGAGCCGACGTGCGACTTCCATAGTGCTTCCGGAATCATTTGTTGGATCTGAGCCGTCAAAAAGCCCCATCACGCCTTCTGCAATTCCAAAAGCATTTTCCGTGAATTTCTTTGCAGCTTGAAGAATATGTTCACGACCCATGATCCAGGGGTCCAGATTTATAGAATGTTTTGCGGAATAATGGAAATGGAAGCCAGGATCTATGTAGTCCGGACCAACTTTGAAGGGTTGGACTATGAAATTTCGTTTTCGCAGTGCAGCCAGGAGCAATGACGTCACAGCGGTTTTTCCGCCGCTGCTGTGCATTCCGGCAACAATGAGGCCCATATGTTTCTTTTTTGACGGGGATTGCATTTTAATCCAGTGCAATCAAACGGACCGGAGTACCCTCTGTCAGTTCCGGAAGCCAGTGCCGCATTCCACGCTGTAACTGAGGATGCAGCCAGGCAGTCGTAGAAATTCTTTGAGAAAGATTCAAAAGTGCTTTCCGGAATCGTTTTTTACTTTCGGAAACAGTTTTTTCAGTTTCGGGACTGAGCATGCCGTCAGAACAGAGCAATACCCGGTCACCTTCTAAAACACCTTGTTTTTGGATGGCATTACGTAATTGATTCAGTGCAGGCGTCAAGTGGCTTTTCCCGGAAGCTTCAGTAAGCCGTCCCAAAGTTTTCTGAACTGCCTGGGCTGTTCCGCGTTTGATCCACCAGCCGATTTTACCATTTTGAAGTACCAAAACATGAAAGCGGCTGCCGAAAGTTTTTGCTCCAAGCGTTTGGATAACGTTGCGTGCTGCTGCTAAAAAATGTGCGGAAGTGCTGCTGCCGAATGTTCCTGTTGAACGGCTTGCGTCAATAAACAACCATAAATTAGAGCGTCGTGCAGGTTTTCGGAACCGCAAGTGCCATGGATTCCCAGGTGTCCAGCCTCTCATCAGCGAGGCCTTGAGAGAAGAGGTCCAGCAAAGCCGGGAATGAGAAACATGAGTCGGAACCGGTCTTGATGTTCCGGAAACAAAATTATCGGGAAGCTGTTTTTTTGGGGTGCTTTTCCACCAGGAAGCCAACTCACTATGTGCCAGGTTATGTGATGCCTCTAAAGAAATTTCTTCGGCATTTGCCTCTTCTGGAGAGAAGGATGTTTTAGGCATTTTCAGGCGTTTTGACTCCAAATCGTCAGCAGGAGGTTTTGGCAGTTTAATCTTCGGTTTTGAGTTTTGAGATTCCGGTGGTTGGTCGGTCCGGCGGTGTCCAAGACACAGGATCCAGGCTTCAGCCAGATCTGCTTCAGAAATGGTTGTATCTCCGCGCCAGGCTGCCGCACAACGCGCAGTTCTGAGAACTCCAAGTTCTGCCCGGACTCCTTCCAGTTTTAGTCTTGCTGCTTTTTGAGCAACTTCTGTGCGCAGATTTTCAGAAATATCCACATTTTTCAATTCTTGCCGAACTCCCAGAATTTGAGACCTCAGTTGTTCCAGTTTTGTTTGCTGTTCGGCCAAAAAATTTTGCGGATCATCGTCAAAATCCATTCGCACCCTTACAATTTCCCGCCGCTCCTCAACACTAAAATCGTCATGGATCAATATTCCATGCATGAAACGGTCTGTCAATTGCGGCCGCAAATCGCCTTCTTCCGGATTCATTGAGCCAATCAAAATATAGCGGGCATTGACAGTTTGGGAAAGACCGTCCCGCTCAATTCGGTGTTGTCCGCTGGCTGCAGAATCCAAAATCGAATCAACCAGGTGATCCGGCAGCAAATTGACTTCATCGATGTAAAGCACCCCACCATTTGCCTGTTCTATCAAACCGCTTTGTGCAGACCATTTTCCATTTTCAAGCAAACTGGACGCATCTATTGAGCCCAGCAGACGGTCTTCTGATGTTCCAAGAGGTACTTCCACAAACGGTGACATTTCGGAATATATTGGAGCCGGTAAAATTTCACGAAAAGCCCGTGCAAGAGTGCTTTTTGCGCAGCCTCGATGTCCCATCAGCAACAAGCCGCCCAACCGCGGATCAACTGCATGGAAAAGCAAGGACCGTTTGGCCAGTTCCAGCCCAACGATTGCAGTAAAAGGGAAAGTATTATTCATGATTTATGCTGTTTATTTTCTGAAAGTTGTTAATTCTGCCAAGAAGCAGAAAAACACTCAAGTTTGTTTCAGCAAAAATACGTTTTGGTTTTTATATTAATTTCGATCAATGCTGTTTAGATAAAGGAACAGTCAAATTTCTGGCCGACACCTAAACCGGACGATCCAGATTTCGATACTGAATGGCCTCTGCAACATGAGGCGTATCAATTTTCTGCTCACCTGCCAGGTCTGCAATAGTCCGGGCAACTTTGAGAATCCGATCGTATGCCCGGGCGCTCAAACCCATTTTGGTCATTGCCAGCTGAAGAATTTTTCTGGAGGAATCTGCAAGCTCTGCGTGAGTTTCCAGTTCCTTGCGGTTCATTCCGGAATTATTTCTGCTTGAAGAATTCAGGAAGCGCTGCTCCTGAACTTGACGGGCACGGACCACTCGTTCCCTGATATTTTTGGAAGACTCGCCCTGCCGTGCTTCTGCCAGTTTTTCATATGCCACAGCAGGCACCGTCAAGTGTATATCAATTCGATCGAGTAAAGGGCCGGAAATTTTGGCACGGTATTTTTGAATTAGCTGCGGTGCGCAATTGCACTCACGGCGGTTTTCTCCCTGTCCGGAAGGTGCACCATGATAACCGCAGGGACAGGGATTCATTGAGGCTAACAACATGAAATCGCAAGGGAATTCCAAAGACATTGCGGCCCTGGAAATAGTCAGCTTACCGTCTTCCAGAGGTTGACGTAATAATTCAAGAGTTGCCCGTGGGAATTCCGGAAATTCATCCAGAAACAAGACTCCATTGTGTGAAAGCGAAATCTCTCCAGGCCCGGGAATACCACCTCCGCCAACCAGACCTGCCTGCGATATGGTATGATGCGGAAAGCGAAAAGGGCGTTGTGCAATCAAAGAAGTTCCGGATGAAAGCATTCCGGCGATGCTGTGAATTTTTGTGCATTCCAGTGCTTCGTCAAAACTGAGTCGCGGCAAAATAGTACTCATGCGCCGGGCAAGCATCGTTTTGCCGGAACCGGGAGGACCAAGCATCAGCAAATTATGCGAACCGGCAGCTGCCACTTCAAGAGCCCGCTTAACGTGTTCCTGACCTTTTACATCCTGAAAATCTTCTTCAAAATGCTGTTGCTGTGAAAAGATTTCTGCTGGATCATAATCAAGAGGTGTGATTTGCAAATCACCTTTTAAATACTGTACAACTTCAGACAGTGTGGAAACCGGAACTCTTCTTATGCCTTCAACAACCGCTGCTTCCGCTTCATTAGCTTTTGGAAGAATCAACTGCTCTAATTCATGCTCACGGGTAGCCACTGCAACCGGCAGAATCCCGCGTACAGGACGGACTTCACCATCGAGTGACAATTCCCCCACGACCATTGCACGGCTCAGGTTTTCCGGTGGAAACAGCCCCATTGTGCCCAGCAAAGCGAGAGCAATCGGCAAATCAAAACCGGAACCAATCTTACGCAAAGGAGCCGGTGCAAGATTTACTACCACTCTCCGGACAGGGAAACTGTATCCTGAATTGTTGACTGCAGACAGGATCCGATCCCGGCTTTCCTTAATTGTACTGTCCGGCAATCCCACAATATTGAAAACACTCATTCCAACTGAAACATCAACCTCTACCTCAATTAAATAGGCATCAATTCCTAAGACTGTAGCAGAAAATGTCTTGGCAATCACTTTGCCTCTATTTCAAAAGGGAGTGTTGAAAATACAGTCATGATCAGAACCCATCAATGACAATGCGTTTTCTTTAAATACAGGATTGATGGTAGAAAGACTTACCTGTGAGTGCAAGTTTTTATGAGAGAAAATAAGAGGAATGTAATCGTTTTCACTGCGTTAGTCCAAAAGAAGCTGGGTGGCCGACAGGACCGAAGTAAAAATATATCAATAAAATAGAGGCCCTAATGTCACAGTCATTATTTCCCTTTTTTTAGATTGTCATAGTCGTGCCTAACCATGCTGAGTGCCAGTTCTTCAAAAGTTACTTTTGGGTTCCAAGCTAATTTATCCCGTGCTTTTGCAGGATCGGCCACTAAAATTTCTACTTCTGCCGGTCGAAAAAAACGTGGATCAATGACAAGGTGGTCTTCAAAATTCAGATTTAGTTCTTCAAAAACAATTTGCAAAAACTCCCGAACTGTGTGGGTTTTTCCAGTACCGATCACAAAGTCATCCGGATTTTCTTGTTGCAACATTGTGTGCATCATCTTCACATACTCTCCGGAAAAGCCCCAATCTCTTTGCGAATCGATGTTTCCAAGCCGTAATTCTGTTTCCATTCCCAATTTGATCCTGGCTGCAGTGGAAGAAATTTTTCGAGTGACAAATTCAAAACCTCTCCTGGGAGACTCATGATTGAACAGTATTCCTGTACATGTGAACAGATCGTAGGCTTCACGGTAATTTCGTGTTAGTTCAAAACCAGCCACTTTGGTGATGCCGTAGACTGAGCGGGGATGGAATCTGGTGGTTTCACTTTGTGGAGTTTCCTCGACTTTGCCAAACATTTCTGATGAGCCGGCAAAGTAGAATCGGCATTCCGGACACGAATCTTTGAGAGCAGCAAGTAGAAAGTGTGTTCCGTTTATGTTGGTTTGCATTGTTGAAAATTCGTCTTCAAACGAAATTGATACAAAGCTCTGTGCTGCAAGATGGTAGCATTCATCCGGCTGGACATCCCTAAATATTTTGTAAAGCGCAGGAAAGCTCTCCAAAGTTCCGGAATGCAAATTTAAACGATCTGCAATCGGCAAGAGTCGCCATAAATGATGAGTTGGATCTTCCAGCGCAACTCGGCGTACAATACCATGGACTTCGTATCCTAAGGATAGCAGATGCTCAGCAAGGTAACTCCCGTCCTGCCCAGTGATACCAGTGATGAGAGCTTTTTTTTGTTTCATAATTTTCAATATTTATTTTTTCCCTATGAATTCAATAAAGGAGTAAAACGTTTTTTATACTGCTCTCCTATTGCTGTTGTGTTGAAAGAGGATTGAGTCCATTCCTGCTAATTTACGCAGAGTATTTTTAAATAATCTGGTTTTTCGGCCACTTTGCGCATCTCTTTCATTCTATAGGTTTTTTTTGTCAAATTGCATCTATTGTTACACATTTCATTAATGCTCAGGTAGTAATGAAGATTCACATACAAGCACATAATCACACCATACAAAAGGCTTATAGATCAAACATCCGTAATTTCACGTTTTATTGTATTATTGAAAAAGTTCCGATTTAAGAAAAAGTAATCAGAATCTACAGTGTGGATATTTAAACCCTCGTGTTTTTTAGTTAATATAACAACTTCCCCATCAATCATTAGTTGCATGTTTTCTTTATCGACAAACGAATATTCGATTACATGATGACCTAGATTAATTTTGTTAATGACCAAGTTAGTTGTATCAATGTTTACGACAAAATTACTTTGTTTGTCGTAAAGGTCATCAAATACCCTGCGTTCAAAGAAAAAAGTACGGGAAATGTGCAATTTATTATATTTAGTCCATTTATTTTTTTTAAGGTTTATCCTAATTTCATTACAAATAATTTTAATTTTGAAATTAAGTGAAAGAGATATTTTAGAAATACAACCACTAGACTGTATATTGGATAGTGCATTCAGAATAAGCGCTGTTTCAGTGTTAGGGAAAAGTATATTGAAATAATCCCAACTAACTGATAAATCAAGAAGATCAACATTCAATCTCTGTTTTAAGAATTTAGGATGATCATCTCCCCAATCAACATTGAGATTCCTATTGAGATTGTAGGTGAGCTTCTCAGATAGATCATCAGAATATATAATAATTACAGATAATAGCCCTGATACAATAAATACAATAGAGAATAATACTGATTTCATCATAGTTCCTTATTCGATGACCATATTAGATAATCTTTAAATTTCATATCAGTTTTTGCATAGTTTTTTTCAAGTAACCATCTGATTATTTCAGATTGTGAATAATGGTCACGCAATACCAGAATCAATTTGCCACAAGATTTTTTATCATGATCACTTTTAGAAGATTGAAAGAAGTGCAATCCCATAGGATCTAAAATATAAGCAGCAGAATCAACTTTACAATTATCAGTAAAATAACGAGAGAATTGATCAGAATACCCAATATCTGTTATATAAGGTTTTCTGTAATCAGAAAAAGCTCTCCAATAACTGAATGAGCCTTGCATAAGAATACATAATAATAATAATGGTGTGATTATCTTTTTGAGTTGTTTGAAACTAGCCAATAGTGTCAGATTGAATGCTAATAAAGGTGTCAGAAATTGATAGTGATGGGGGGTCATATGCATGCCAGTTATAAAAAATAATACACATGAAAAGTTAATAATTGACAATGCCATGAAAAGCTTTTGTTTTTCCAGATCTATTCCGTTCACTGCCTTAATCTGTAGGTTAAATAAATTTATGTAACTAATCTTACTGAATGTTAAATATATTGAATACATAATCATAATCAAAAGTAATATAGATGATGTCATCAATAAAGAATCAAAAAAATTTTCGAATGGGTATGTGTTAGTGCCATAAGAAGCATATTTTATACGCTCTGAAGTCAATACCATACCTCCTAAGAAGTTAAAATATTCGATAAAAGCTGAAAAATTTTTGAAAAATTTCCCTGTAGTTTTAATCTTATCCCAGTCAAGTATGAACAAATAATAATGTATCCAAGGATATACTAAGATTAATTGGATAAATAGATGCAGAACCTGATTCAGTAAGCTAGGTAATCTTTTGAAAAGAAAGAGAATGAAGGCAAAAGCTGGAATTAAAATAATTGACTGTGGCATCATTTGAACAATGATGTTTAGCAAAATTCCAGAAACATGAAAGTATATTACTGATGACCTTTCATTAATTTGTTTGGATAAGAAGATAATGAATAGGGACATGAAGAAAGGAATATAGTTTGGATTCCAAAAGAATGAGGTAAAAAATAATGACCAAACATGTGTGGCAGAAAAAAACAAGAACAAAGAACTCTCAAAAAAACCAAATTTGTTATATGTATAATTGGCTAAAAGCAATACTCCAAGAATATATAAAAAAGCAACTGATCCATATAAGAACATTGGTTCATCAGAAATGTATACAAGAGGTGCAACAAAGTAATAAAACGCAGGGAAAGAGTACATTCCATTACTGTGCTTGTACCCATGAAGAGGGAAGTTCCCTTCAAGTATATCTTTCGCGATGTTTATAGCCAGTATTTGGTCTTCCCATATTGAATTGGAAGGAATTGTCAGTGTATAATAAAGTAAGCACAAAGCAACAAACATCAACATTGTTGCTATTTTGCGTTTATCTGTAAACATATTATAAATTATCTTTTCTTTATTTTTTATTAATTCAACATCAAAATATTTGTGATTCTTTTCTAATTAACTGATTTTTCTTTTTCGCAAATATATAATTTAATATCCCCAAAGCTAATAGGAATCACTATTTTCTGCGGCAGAGCATCACTAACAAAATTAAGTGGTTTTTCTAACCACTCTGGTAAAATAGCAATTATTTTTCCAAACAAATAATGAATAGAAACATAGTGTATATATTTTTCTGATTCTATTATTTTAAATCCAGCTTTATTCAGCAACTGTTCTGTCGTATCACTTTTATAATAAAATAGGTGCATCTCCATTAACCAAGGCCAGTGTTTACCCATCAATTTGGGGAGCCAATTATCGATATCAAGTGTAGAAAAACAAAATATTCCATTTAGTTTTATTATTGAATTTATTTGGATTAGAAACCATAAAGGGTCCTTCAGATGTTCAAGCACATCCCAGGCTACTACTGCTTCATAATCTGATGCCAATGCTTTGATATTGTCTTCAAGTGTCCCAGTCATTGTTTTTATATTCAGTTGACTCCTGGCATATTCAGAGGCCCATTTTGATGGTTCCACACCAATGTAGTCCCAACTAGGATATTTTTTTTGGAATGATTCAAGAAAAAACCCGCAATATGATCCCACTTCAAGAAGATGCCCTTTATCTGGCAAGTATGGAGATATCTGAACTAAAGATTTTTTAAATGTTTTTTTGCGTGATTTTTTATTTTCTAGATAGGTAAGATCCTGAACTTCAGAGTAAATAGTTTCTATATCCTTTGGATAACTTGACTCGGGAACGAAACTTAAGTCACAAATGAGGCAATTTAATACTTGTGGTTTGGACTTATGCTCTAGACTGGTACATCTATACGCTTCAGCTTCATAATTTTCATTATTTGTATTTCCATGATTAACTTCAACTACACACTGATTATTGCATAAGTAACAAGAACTCTTTATTTCAGCAGGATTGATTAAATAAGTTTGTTTTTTATAAAATCTTGACAGAAACAGTTTTGAAAGCTTATATATGCTCCTAAATATTTCTGTTTTAGGAATTTTAGATTCCCCATGAAAACGATCCTTAAAATGTATTGGGACTTCGGCAATTTCCACATTAATACAATTTATTTCATTAACGCATTCCAGAAAAAACGAGTAGCCATTTGATTTTATGGCACTTAAATTTAATGAATTAAACAAAGCAACACGAAATGCTCTAAATGAAGTTGTGCATTCATGTATTTTAATACCTAGAATTATTCTAGCAACGTGATTTGCGACTAAGCTAATCCATTTTCTGTATCCAGTATAATCACATTTACCACCTTTCATGTAACGTGAGCCAATAACAAAATCAGATGTTTTTAATTGATCCAACATCAGTGGAATTGTTTTGGGAGAATGTGAAAAATCACCATCCATGGTGACTAATTCCTCGTATTCATTATTCAAAGCATAAATCATTGCTGCTCTATGTGCAGACCCCACCCCCATTTTCCTTGGTCTATGTATAACAGTCAGACGACAGTCGGCAAGGCTGAGTTTTTCAAGGATCTCTTTTGTACCGTCTGTTGAATTATCATCTATTATCAACACGTCATAATCTGGTGAAATATTGATTATACTTTGAAAAAGATTAGATATATTTAAATTTTCATTATATGTTGCAATGAATATTAAAATTTTTTTTGTCATTAATTGTATATTTTTTTATTAGTTAATTTAATTCCTCATTTACCCAATAACAGAAGTATCTTTACAATTACTGGATTTTAGAGACAAACATGATGAGAAATATTTCAATATTAATACGTGTTAAAATGCAGCAACAACTAGTAATAGTTTGCCAGATTCTGTCATTATCATTGACATTATTAAGGCATTAATTCATAAAGATATTTTTTATACCAGTCTCCAAGAGTTCAATTAATTTTTTTATATATATGTAAGTTTTGATACACATGAAGAATTTCATAATCCTTAGACAGATTTATTTTTTTTAAGCATTGCTCCAGATCTTCAATTAAATAGTGATTTAAGGATTTTGCAAATACTAAATATTTTGTTTCCGCAACTAACAGATCTCGTCGCATTGGTGCACAGTTTCCATTACTATCCTGTGTGATTGCTAAAATATTTGTACGATTGAATTGAGGCCCCAGTGAAGTTTGTACCGCGATAGGCTCACCTTTTGAAAATTGATCAAATTCGATCAATTCTTTTCGAATGACCCTATGCAGCTTATCTGGGATTGAGGCATATAATTCCCTCATTGGGCTTGGCGGTAGCATGCCAAGTACGCAAACAATCCATCCAGCTAACAGCCATTGACCAGCCTTTTTTTCCTCCCAAAACCTAAGCTTGAGACTGCCTGATGAAACAATGAGGACCATTGCTACCATAAGTAATGCCGAGGGGATATCGTCATAATGATAGCTCGTCGAATACATTTTAGGACCGCTTGAAAGCAAATTAACCCCAATTGCTGGACCTGCGATAATTCCAAATCGCCAGAATATTAAAGGTAAAAAACCTAGTGGAATTAATATTTTAAACAGATATATTAATTTTCCTGGAATATCCTGAAATGGTCCAACGGGCATACTCCAAGATTCTTCAAAATTGCGGAAATATGGCATGACATGAAACATTATAAGGTAAATGGAAATGATACCTCCGCTAATAAGAAAAAAACCCATTTTTTTATTAGGTGTTGCTAAAACCATGAAACACCCAAAACCAATCCAAACTGCACCAAGATTTTCCTTGAAGCCAAGTATTACAATCATTGTAAACCAAAAGCGCAGCCATAGTTTTCGCTGAAAGCACAAAAATGCATAAAGAATAAATGGAGGAGCCAGAGCAGAAGGTTGAAATTCATAATAAAGACTGTTCAAGGCGGGAGCATAAAATAGCATCCATGCAGCTCCTAAAATTACCGTGACACTCCATGCTTGCTCTTTATTTTGAAAGGATTCTTTACAAATTTTATGGATCAACAGCGGCACACTCAAATAGGCAACTGTTTTTGCCAAAGTAACCCAGTGAGTGCTTGGAAACCATAAATAGAATAAAGCCAGTGGTGACATCGAAGGAGAGAAGTGATCGCCCCAATTGTGAGTGCCCAAGTAGGATGAGTAAAAACGCCCCTGCGAAATGTTGTAAAGCATGTTGCTGTAACTACCCACATCCCAGACATTCCAGCGAAATGAATAGTATTTCAAAATAGTAATCGCGAGATTCAAAACCACATGTACTAAAAACAAGGAAATCAGCCAGCGTTTTGCATAGGAACTATTGGTCCACTTTGTAGTAATAATAGAAGGTTGCTTGTTCCGAATCTGATAGGTATAGATACCCACAAATATAAGAGCAGGCACCAAAAAAAAATCTCTCCCTGCAAGCCCAGACCACCAGACAAGTAACGTGATCCATAGCCACAAAAATACAGGATTTTGAGGAATTACAGAAGCAACACTCAGTTTCATTTTCCAAGAATTCTTTGAGTTTCTTTAACGACCATTTGAACGCTGATTTGCTTCATGCATTGATTATCATCACAAGAAGATTTTTTCTGATTGAACACTGAAACGCAGGGGCTGCAAGCCAGTTCCAATGAAATCACTTTCGCATTCGGACTCATTGGTCCAAAGATTTTTGGAGTTTCAGGACCAAATAAAGCCAGGATAGGAATTTCAGTTGTTGAAGCAAAATGAACAGGTCCGGAATCATTTGTGATCAATAAATCACTGATCGAATAAAGAGTAATTAGTTCTTTGAAAGATGTTTTTCCGGCAAAATTGACTGTCCTGTCAGGATTGATTTGCAGAGCTAAATCCTCACATACATCTTTCTCCTCCGGACTGCCGGTCAGTACAACAGTAAATTCCGAGTTCTCCAAGAGTTGTTTGCCGAGTTCGACAAAATTTTCTAGAGGCCACTTACGCAAGGGAACAATGTCGCTGGTATTAGCATTAAGCAAAATAATTTTTTTCAAAGGGTTTTCTGGACACTCTGATTGGAGACGTTTCATTAAAGTTTGTCGCTCTTTTTCTGGAATGTTTATTTTAAGGCGGTTCTTAATTTGGGAGGGAATATGCTCTTTCAGGAGGGGTTTTGCTGAATCCGGTTCAATCAAAGCTTTTGCCAGAGCAAAATAGGTTTGTGATATGTGCAAATGGGGATTGTAAACCAAACGATGTGTGAGAATATTCCCCAAGAATACACCTTCGTTCAGAAACCGATAACAACCTATTCGTTTCGAGGCTCCTATCCAAGCAGAAAGTAAAGTACTAAAACGAGTAAATGGTTCTAACACAATGGCTGAAACTCTCCCTCCCTTAAAGTGGGAACGAATATTAACAATCCCCTTCAGAAGGCTTTTAATCGATGAGGTTTCCAGCAAGAAAATATCTTCTTTCTCAAAACCCATTAGTTCAAGTGTCTGTACACCTGCAGGAGCTGTGATGAAACAGATCCTGCTTTTAGGATGTTGTTTCCGTGTCTCCTTAATTGCCGGATATGCAACTACGAGTGCTCCAATTTCTGCGATACCTATAAAAACTATGGTATCAGGAGGTGGAATGTTTGTTGCCAATGTTGAATTAGAATCTGCCTGAGCTTTTTTCAAAGGCCAAAAACTGGCGAAAAAACAAAGAGGAATTCCGACCCATCGATCGATGAGCCTCATTGTATCCGGATGCATTTAGTAGCTTTACTCTGTTAGATCAGTTTCTGTCTCAATCCACCGCAAAAACTCCGGATTACCTCCTTCAATGGGTAACTCCAGAATACAGGGACATTCGTAACTGTGATGTTCAGTAACAGTTTTAATTAGTTGCGGCATGTGTGTTTTACGTGTTTTTGCTGTCATGACTACTTCACCATCTTCTTCAAGATCATCTTTCCATTTATAAATTGAAGTCATATTTTCCAAGATATTAACACATGCGACAAGGTTTTGTTTTACTAGAATACGCCCAATCTGCTTTGCCTCTTTGATTGAACCAACTGTCATATAGACCAAACAAAGTAATTCTTTTGTTGGTTTCATACCCTGGAATCCTGAATATTCAGTTGAATTTTACGTCTGCCGCGGAATTCGTTAAAACACAAATTCACTGCCAATTGTGATGGTGGTTCCCCTGTAAATGAGTCTACACGATTCCAGCCTATAATTTCGACATTTCCGTTCAGCTGCCATTTAACATGCACTTCCTTGAGTGACATAAAAGGTGTTTTGGGAGCATTCACTGAAAATAGAGGTTCCTGATTCCCCTCACCAAAAGGCTGAAGGCGGTCTAATTGTTCCACAAACGTATTCGTTAACTCTGGAAATTCCAGAATCCCATCTAGTTGTAAATTTGGCTCCAGTGTCTCCGGGATATGCTTATGACAAAAAGCAAAAAATCGTTTGCGGAATTCAGTAAATTTTTCCGGCAGCAAACTAAATCCTGCAGCAGCCGCATGTCCTCCAAAACGCAGCAGTAAATCTGAACAAGCTGAAAGCGCATCCTTCAAATGCAATTCCGGAATGGAACGTCCGGAACCTTTCAACTTTTTTTCACGCTCGCTGAGTATCAGCACCGGCTTGTAAAAACGCTCCACCAAACGAGTAGCAACAATACCGTTGATACCCTCATGAAATTCCGGAGAGACCAGAATTAAAGCCGGATCACTCTTTTGTGTTTCAGCAAGACTCAGAGCAGTTTCCAGCATTTCACCTTCTTTTTCACGCCGTTCAAGATTTGTGGCGTCAAGTTTTAATGCCATTTTTTCGGCTTCTTGAAGATCGTTTGAAAGCAAAAAGTGAACTGCCATATCTGCATCCTCCAATCGTCCGGCTGCATTTAATAGTGGAGCAAATTGAAAACCAAGTGTACGTGATGTGATGGTCTTTACTTTTTTCAAACGTTGAAGAACCTGGATCGCCAATCTTGGTTTTTCATTCATCACCAACAAACCGTGAAAAGTCAAAATACGATTTTCGTCCCATAACGGAACCACATCCGCTACCGTGCCCAAAGCAGCTAAATCCAGGCTATCGCGTAAATTAGGTTCCGGACGTTCGGTAGTCCACCTTCCCGATTCCCGTAAAGATTTTCTCAAAGCCATAATTAATTTTAGCGCCACACCGCATCCGGAGATTTTTTTGAAAGGATATGAACATTCCGGATGATTGGGATTGACTACAATACCTGCAGGCAGCAGGTTCGGATCAGCCAAATGATGATCTGTTACTATGGTTTTTATACCTTCATTATTAAGGCGCAGAACCTCATGAACAGCCGTGATGCCGTTGTCCACTGTGATGACCAGGTCCGGTTTCATTTCCATCAAAATATCGGTACTGGCTTCAGTCAAACCATAACCATGTTTTATCCGGTTAGGAATAAAAAAGTCTAAATTAAGGTTCCCGCAATGCTGTAAAAATTCCAGCATCAAAGCAGTAGCAGTGATTCCATCAACGTCATAATCGCCTAAAATAACAATTCGCCAATTTTTAACAATTGCCTCCTGCAGCAGATCAACCGCTTCCTGC
>Ga0208568_1000132_pt1 | contig 33153 bp, 30 predicted proteins | sample DeeseametaMP2969_FD_184165 | JGI IMG/M metagenome (GOLD analysis project Ga0208568, IMG submission 184165) | Marine microbial communities from the Deep Atlantic Ocean - MP2969 (SPAdes) | ecosystem: Environmental > Aquatic > Marine > Oceanic | place: South of Funchal, North Atlantic Ocean... | reverse complement strand
TAGGAGACCGCCATGTTCGATATTCACCGCCGTCTGGACGGCCCCAGAGCCGCCGATATTGTCGACGAAATTTATCTGGATCACCTGCAGCGGGAAAAGAGCCGCTTGCGCACCCAAACACTGAAAGGCAGTGAGGCGCGCATCATTCTTGACCGCGGCAAACCACTGCGTCCCGGCGACATTTTGCTGAGTGACTGCGGCCATCAATTGCGCGTGCGCGGCGCCAAAGAGCCCGTTATCACGGCCATCAGCAGCGACTGGAAACAGTTCAGCCGCGCCTGTTACCACCTCGGTAATCGCCATGTGCGCCTGCAACTGGGCGAGCGCTGGCTGCGTATCACCCCCGACCATGTACTGGAAGCCCTGCTGCGCAGCTTCGGTTTGGAAATCTGTCACGAGCGCGCCGTGTTTGAGCCCGAACCCGGTGCCTACGACACGAGCCATGGCAGCACACACACGCACCACCACGGCCACGCTCACTCCCATGACCATCACGCTCACTGACAGCGCCCTGCTGCGCCTGCTGCAACTGAGCAGCGCCGCCCTGCCAGTGGGCGGCTACAGCTTTTCACAGGGGCTTGAGTACGCGGTCGAGATTGGCTGGGTCAGCTCGCTGGACAGCTGCGAGGACTGGCTGTCTCTCGGCCTGCGCGATGGCGTCGGTGGACTGGATCTGCCAGTCGCCAGCCGACTTTACCGGGCGCTGGAAGACGGCGACCGGGACGCCTTCCAGTATTGGAATGACTTTGCACTGGCTGCTCGGGAAAGCCGCGAGCTGCTAATGGCCGATGAAGCCATGGGGCAGGCCCTGTTGCGGCTGCTGAGACAACTCCCGCAGCCGTTACCCGATACAGCGTCCGGCATGCAGGCCTCCTTTCTCGGCGCGTTTGTCGCGACGGCCTGGCAGTGGCAAATCAGCGAATCCGCCTGCCAGATCGGGCTGGCCTGGTGCTGGCTGGAAGCGCAGATTGCGGCGGCAACCAAGCTGATCCCGCTGGGCCAGACCCAGGCTCAACAACTGCTGGGCCGTATGCAAACCGCACTTCCCCCGGTGATCGCGCACGCCGCCTCGCTGGATGACGACGCCTTGGGGGCGACCCTGCCGGGGCTGGCAATGGCCAGCGCCCTGCACGAAACCCAGTATTGCCGGTTATTCCGGTCGTGAACACGGCGGCCCGATTCACGCGGGCCACTTTGGAGAAATAAGGAGAGACCATGCAACAGTCCACATTACGCGTTGGCGTCGGCGGCCCCGTTGGCTCCGGCAAAACCGCCCTGCTGCGGGAGCTGTGTCTGGCCCTGCGCCACCGCTACAATCTCGCGGTGGTTACCAACGACATTTACACCCGCGAAGATGCCGAATTTTTGACCCGCCACGAAGCCCTCTCTGCCGACCGCATTATCGGCGTGGAGACCGGCGGCTGTCCGCACACCGCCATTCGCGAGGATGCCTCCATGAATCTCGCCGCGGTCGATGAACTCTGCCAGCGTCACCCCGGCCTGGAGCTGATACTGGTAGAAAGTGGCGGCGACAACCTCAGTGCCACCTTCAGCCCGGAGCTGTCGGACCTGACCCTCTATGTGATTGACGTGTCGGCCGGAGACAAAATTCCCCGCAAAGGCGGCCCCGGCATCACCCGCTCTGATCTGCTGATTATCAATAAAACCGATCTCGCCCCTCTGGTCGGCGCCTCGCTTGAGGTGATGGACCGCGACGCCAAAAAAATGCGCGGCGAGCGCCCGTTTGTATTCAGCAATCTGAAAGCCGGAGACGGCCTGCAGGCCATTATCGACTTCATAGAAACCGAAGGCATGCTGCGGCCCGCCAGCAGTCAGCAGGCCTGAAGCAACGAGATAACAGGGAGAAACCCATGAACAAAATATTGACGACTGCACTGCTGATGCTGGGTAGCTCAGCGGCTCTGGCCCATCCCGGCCACGGCAACTGGGCCAGCTTCGGTCACGACTACGAACACCTGATCTGGCTGCTGGCGGCCATCGGCGCCAGCGCGCTGATTGTGCGCCTGCTGCTCAGCCGCAAAGGCAAAGACTCAGACGCTGGCTAAGACCTTCAGCGCGGCGGCGGCCGCCGCCGTGCGATTCTCCACCCCGAGCTTGGGGAAGACAGTTTCGAGGTGCTTGTTGACGGTGCGCGGACTCATTTCCAGAATCTCGCCGATCTCGCGATTGGTCTTGCCCTGTGCAATCCAGTACAGCACCTCCGACTCCCGCTGAGTGAGCGGCAGGCGATCGCGAAGGGTCGCCGCATCGGGGCGCTCGGCCGGATCGGCCAATCGAAAAATACATTCGACGTCATCGCTGTTACTCAGCAGATAAGCATCCAGCGGTTTGGGCAAGGACTCCAGCTTATAGCGCTGCCCGCGAACCGGGGCATGAGACAACCAACGCACCAGCGGCGTAAAAATCAGCTGTGCCTGCTCATCGATTGACAGGCCGCTGAGCTGCAACAACGCCTGCGCCTCGCGGGTCGCCCATTGCAGCACTCCGGACTTGTCCAGCGTAATCAGATACTGGCCGGTGCGATCCAACGCCTGCTGAACGCTCATCGCCCGTCGGGCATTCCCCAGATGCACACGCAGTCGGGCCACCAGCTCGTCGGGGTCAACAGGTTTGCTGAGGTAATCCACGCCCCCCGCCTGCAAGCCGCGTACAACATCTTCGGTATCACTCAGCCCCGTCATGAAGATCACCGGAATATCCGCCAGCGCCGAGTTCGCTTTTAAACGTCGGCAGGTCTCAAAACCGTCCATGTTCGGCATGACGGCATCAAGCAAAATAATATCCGGCTGTACCTTCTCTGCGATGGTCAGCGCCTGTTGTCCGTCCAATGCCAGCAGCACACTGATCCCTGCGGCATCCAGCGTTTCATTGATAAAGCCGAGGGTGTCGGGAGAGTCGTCGACGACCAGCGCAACCTCGTTAGGCATCCGGCTCATAAGCTGTGTTCTTCCAAAACGTGAATCACCTTCGCAAACTGAATCTGTGCCGCCAGTTCCCTTACCATAACCGCGAGGGTGGGCGGGATCTGACCCAGGCGCTCCATTTCATCCAGTGCATCCGCCAGACCACGTGCGTAGCCGATCTCCGCGAGGTGGATCAAGCGACCGGCAATGGCCGCATCTATATTGAGCTCAGCGGGATCGGGCGCCGCCACCGGCGCGGCGGTCGGCAGAATCACCGAAGACTGTCGCCACTCGATCCCCATCAGCTCTGCCAGCGTTTCCAGCAAGGTCTGTAGCTTAACGGGCTTTAGAAGATACGCATTGTAAAGCAGGTTGGGGTCGGGCCGGTTGGGCGGCTCTTCCGCATTGGCGGACAACATCAGCAGCGGCTGCGTAAAATCGGTCGAACGCAGGGCGGCGGCCAACTCGTGTCCATCCTTGCCGGGCATGCTGACATCCAGCATAAACAAATCCGGCGCGCGGTCTGCGGCTTGCTGGAGACAATGCTCTGCGTCTCTGGCCTCAACCACGTCAAAGCCCAAGGGCACCAGCATGTCGGCCATCAGGCCGCGATGCACCGGATCATCATCCACGACCATGACGGTTTTTCTGGCGCCCTCGTAACCCGTGATCACCGGCGGTTCTTCCACTTCCGCCTGATTGACAACGGACGACAGCATCAGCGTCAGGGTGAAGCGACTGCCCTCGCCCTCCAGACTCTCGACCCGGATATCGCCACCCATGATCTCCGTGAGCAGCCGCACAATGGTCAAGCCCAGTCCGGTACCCGCCACCAGTGGCGAGCCCAGTTTTCTGACCCGCTCAAAGGGTTTGAAGATCGTGGCGAGGTCATCCGCGGCAATGCCGCAACCACTGTCGAGAACCGTAAATTCCGCTACCTGCGCGCGATAGCGTACGCGAAATTCGACCTGCCCCTGATCGGTGAACTTCACCGCGTTGGACAACAGGTTCGTCAGCACCTGCCGCAAGCGCTTCTCATCGGCCCGCACAATTTTCGGCAGGGCCGACTCCGCCGTAAAGAGAAACTCGACCCCTTTGGCCTGTGCCTCAGGCGCAAAAATCTGCTGCATCTGCTGCAGTAATTCGTGGAAGTCCACCATGTCACGGCGCAACTCAATGCGCCCCGCTTCAATACGCGAAATATCCAGCAGGCCCTCGATCAGATCGGCCAGGTGCTCGCCGCTGCGATGGATTATTGCCAGAGAATTTCGCTGCCGCTCATCCAGCTCCTGATCGCGCCGCAATAGCTGGGTATACCCCAGAATGGATTGCAACGGCGTGCGCAGCTCATGACTGATACCACTCAGGTAGCGACTCTTGGCGTAGTTGGCCGCCTCGGCGGCCTCCTTCGCACGCTGTAACTCCTGATCGGTGCGATAGTGGGCGTCAATCTCCTCCTGCAGGCGTTGCGTTTGCCGGTCGGACTCCTGCTGCGCGACCAGTCGACTTTCGTTGGCCAGCAGAAACAGCCAAATCAGCACCCCGGTAACGATGGTAAGAATGAAGTACAGACTGGTCAGCGTATCGGCAATAACCTGGGGTTTGTCACTGTCGATGGCCATTTCAAAATAGATCACCCACAGCAAGCCCGCATTGATCGCACTGATCAGCAGAAACAGGCTAACGAAACGACCAATACGCGAAAACAGGGCGTCGAGAAGACTCGCGGAGAACCATTTTCGCAGTAGCTGCCGAGCCTGCTGGGAAAAGCGCGCATCGGTTTTGCAGCTATCCATGCAGCGTGCATCCAGCGAGCAGCACAGCGAACAAATGGTGCCGTTGTACGCGCTGCAATGAGCAACGTCTTCACGCTCGAACTCGGATTCGCAAATCACACACTGATGCACTTCAACCACCGGCAATTGCGGCGAGGTTCTGGCCAGGTAGAAGCGCCCTCCGGTCCACCACGCCAGCAGCGGCGCGGCCAGCATACAGCAGCCCAGAGTAATGAAATGGGTCAGGGCCTTGGCCTCGGGACCGAACTGGCCGAGGTAGGCAAGCATCCCTGCCAAAGAGGCGATTAACATGGAGCCCACACCCACTGGATTGATGTCGTAGAGGTGAGCGCGTTTGAATTCGATGTGCGCGGGGCTTAGTCCCAGACGCTTGTTAATGGCCAGATCTGCCGCCAGCGTTCCCAGCCAGGCCACCGCCACGATGGCGAAGATGCCGAGCACATTCTCCAGTACGCGATAGATACCCAGCTCCATCAACAGCAGCGCAATAACCACATTAAAGACCAGCCACACGACCCGGCCGGGGTGGCTATGGGTCAGGCGGGAGAAGAAGTTCGACCAGGCAATCGAGCCGGCATAGGCGTTGGTGATGTTAATCTTCATCTGCGAGATCAGCACCATCACGCCGGCAATCACCAAACCCAATTGCGGCATGTCGTGAAAGTAGCTGTAGACCCGCTGGTACATATGTGTGGGGTCCGCGGCCTCCGTCAGCGTCATGCCTTCACTGACAGCCAAATAGGCCAGAAACGAGCCCAGCAGCAACTTCACCAGCCCGATAAATACCCAGCCCGGCCCGGCGAACAGCACCGCCAGATTCCAGCGGCGGCGATTGGCCGCCGTGCGCTGGGGCAGAAAACGCAGGTAGTCCACCTGCTCACCCAACTGCGCAATCATCGCGATCAATACCGAGGCCGCTGCACCAAAAACCAGCAGGTCGAACTGCTCGGCCTGTGCGCGCCGTCCCCCGTATTCCATCCAGCTGGGCAGCTGCTCATAGTCGTGAAAGGCCACCAGCACCAGGGCAGCGATCTGCAAGGCCAGCCACAGGTATTGGGTACCGATCTGAAAACGGCTGATCAGCGTGAACCCGTGCGTCACAATCGGGATGACTGCCACCGAGCACAGCACATACCCGAGGGCCAGCGGCAGGCCAAACAGCAGCTCCAGCGCCATGGCAAGAATGGCGGCCTCAATGGCAAAGAAGATGAACGTAAACGAGGCATAGACCAACGAAGTAATGGTGGAACCCAGATAGCCAAAACCGGCACCTCGGGTCAGCAGGTCGATGTCGACCCCGTAGTAGGCCGCATAGCGACAGATGGGCAGCCCCACCATAAACGTTACCGCCATCACCACGACCATCGCCACGGCGGCATTGATGAAGCCGTACTCCAGGGTCACCGCCGCCCCGAGGGCTTCCAGCGCCAGAAAGGCCGTGGTGCCCAGCGCCGTCATCGCTACCCGCTCGATACTCCAGCGCCGCGCCTTTTTGGCGGTGAAGCGCAGTGCATAGTCTTCGAGGGTTTCGTTGACGACCCACTGGTTGTAGTGGCGCCGCACCGGAAAAATCTGTTGATTCACGGACATAGTCAGTGGCTACCTTGTTGCCGCCGGAACACGGCTGCATGAACGGCGTCTTGTTCTGTTTAGAGTCTTGCGACGCACAGGCTCAAAGTAGTGCAACAACTATGCCGAGAGACCATACTGGGTCAGTAGACAATGGCAGGGTTTGGCGATCGCGGACTCCCCAGTGCGTCCCGATAGGAGGGCCGGTCCTCACCTTCATCTCGCACATCCAGTTCGCGGGCCAGTTCAGCACCAATGACGGTATGTCCCGACAGCGACTGAGCCCGATCACTGTGCGCCAAGGCGTAGAGAATATGGCCGGTAAATTCCGGGCGCTCCGCCGTTTTACTGAACTCCCGGTACTGCTCGGGATTAACCTGACTGGCGACCGCGGCACGCTCCGTCATCAGCGGCCCCATCCAGATTGAGACGGTATGCACGCCGGTGCCGCGCAGGTCCACCGCCATATCGTGGGAGAACTTATCCAAACCGGCTTTTTGCGCGCCGTAGGCCGGTCCATGCATATAACAGCTCGCACCAAACGAAGAACCAAAGGCAATCAAACCCGACCCTTGAGGCACCATGATATTGGCCGCGTGCCAGCTGGCAACATACGCCGAGCGCAAGCCGACATCGAGAATCCCCGCCGCGCCCAGATCTTTTTCCCAGAACGGCTTTTGCTCAATCAGCTGAGGATGCATGTAGGTGGCGTTATTTACGAGGATATCCAGCCGCCCCTGTTCTTGTTGAATCTGCTCAAACAGTGCGGCTACCTGCGTATCGTCGCTGTGGTCACAGAGCACCGCAATGCCCTTGCCACCGGCTGCGGTAATGGCCTCGGCGGTTGCCGCGACGGTGCCAGGCAGCACCGAGCCATCCCAGGCTTTGGCCTCACCGGGCGTCACCGTTCGGCCCGTGACATAAACGATCATGCCATGCGCACCGAGAGCGCGGGCAATTCCCGCACCTGCACCACGGCTGGCGCCGGTAACCAATGCAACCTGTTGTGTCATCGTTATTTTCCTTTTAGATCAATGGTGGCGGTCTGCTTGTACAAGCGCTTTGAAGAAAAGATGCGATGTTTTACCCGCCAGCCTTCAGGGGTTTTTATCAACTCGTCGTAGTAGGAGCCGAAGTGCATGGGATAGCCGTTGCTGAGCGTATCGCTGCGCGGTACGGGGGCAATAATGCGAAAATACTGACGCACAATGCCGTCCTCAGCACTGTCATCAATATGGATATTGCACATCAGATGCGCCAGTGGATGCTGACCCTCCTCATCCATATAACGCTTGATCTCAGCCAGCCCATTCAGCGTAACCAGACCCCGTACTTCGAATACCGCATCGACACAGAAAATGCCGTCCATTGCCGACCAATTGCGGTCATCGACCGCATCGCCATAGCGGCCAGGCAGCTCGTGAAGTAGCAGGCGATCTTCAACAGTCAGGCGTGACATTTGCGACAGCTCTCATAAATGATGATGTGCCATGCTAGTCATTCCACTTCTGCGACGCTCCCCCCAAACAGATCAGAACCGCGCTCGCTGTGTGCCGCTCACCCGGCTACACTATGGGCCTGCATAAAAAACAGAAACGGAAACAGGAGCGGGGCATGCCGCTGATTACCTTCATCAACCACAATGGCGACGCCTGGGAAGCCGAAGCTCAGAGCGGCCAGAGCTTGATGCGCGCGGCTGTCGACAACGGCATAGACGGCATTCTTGCGGAGTGCGGCGGCGCCTGTAGCTGCGGCACCTGCCACTGCTATATCGACGCGCCCTGGTTTGATCAGCTCCCCCCGGCCAGCGATATGGAAAACAGTATGCTGGAGGCCGTTCTGGAGCCTCAGGACAACAGCCGTCTTAGCTGCCAGCTTGAGGTCACCGACGCCATGGAAGGGATGACGGTGCACCTTCCCGCGTCCCAGTATTAAGCCGAGGTCCCGGCCTGATGGCATCACATCGTCTTTTACCACTGGCCGTTGCGGTAATGTTCAATACCGCCTGCAGCCTGTCACCACCGGCAGCGCCGCTGACGCTGGAGCCCCCTGCCCCGGCAAGCACCAGCGCGCTGCTAGAGCAGGGCCAGCACTTCGGCCTGGACAATAATCCACTGACCCCAGACGATCATATTCTGGCCATGACACCGGATATGCGTTATTTCGTTGGCGAACAGGTTCCCGCCGCGCTCTCAGAACAAGCGCGGCTGCGCTACTTGGTCGACGCGCTCATTCGCCCGTCGCAACTCGGACTGGAATACGCGCCCGGCGTTACCCTGACCGCCACCGAAACCTTTGACGAACGCCGGGGGGACTGCCTGTCATTAAGTGCCCTGTTTGTCGCGATGGCCCGCGAGGCCAAGTTGAATGTCTATTTCAACGAGGTCAGCGTACCGCCAAGCTGGGAGATGCTCAGCGATAACAGCTCGGCGATCTACAAACATATCAATGCCGTCGCCGTGATCGATGACAAGCCGCAGGTTATCGACTTCAGTGTTGATATCTACGACTACCGCTATCCACAAAAGCAGGTCGACGACGATATTGCCGCCGCGCAGTACTACAGCAACCTCGGTGTGAAACAACTCAATGGCGGCGACCCGGCAACGGCCTACGCCTATTTCCGCCGGGCATTACACCTCGGCCCGGAGGAAGCCTACATCTGGGGCAATCTCGGCGTGCTGCTGCGGCGCGAGGGACTGCTGGACGAAGCGGAGATCGCCTTTCGCAAGGCCCTTTCACTGGACCCCGAAGAAGCCGCCGCACTGTCCAACCTCGCAAGGCTGTATCGCAGCGAGGAACGACGCGACGAAGCTCGCGCGCTGGAAGCGGTGATTGCCGAGCGACAGCGGAGCAATCCCTTCTGGCACTACAGCCGGTCGCGGGCGGCCTTTGAACGGGGCGATTTCGACGAGGCGCTGACGTCCATACATCGGGCCATTCGGCTCAATCGCGAGGAATATCGCTTCTATCAGTTTGCCGCCGTCATATACCGCCGCCAGGGAAACGATAAAAAATATGAAGAATATGGCTTGCGGGCCGCACAGGCGAAATTCGCCAGCCAGCAACACACCCCCTGACAGGCGCTCACCAAAAAGGGCACCCGAAGGTGCCCTCTAGTCGCCTGGAGAAGGCCTAAAACTCGTATTGAATGCTCGCGCTGAAGGTCGTTCCTACCTCTTCCTCGTAGGTTGTTACTTCGCGACCTGCGTTCTCACGCTGGATCTCTACACCGTCATCCAGGATGTTTTTCACCTTAAGCTTCACAATCAAGCCTGGCGTCGGGTAGTAGGAATATGTGGCATCAAGCGAGTTGAAAGGCTGCTCATAAGCATCTGGCTCGCCGTTGCGACCCGCAAAGTAGAGACGCTCACCAAATACGTTATATGACAGCGTTGCCGCGTGTTTCTCATCCGGCGAGTCATACCCGAGTATCAGGTTGGCTGCATAATCAGAGGCTCCCACGAGGTCACGCTTGGCATTGGTAGGCGCATCGGCTTTATCACCAGCAACCAATTCGGTATCCAGCAAGGTCAGGTTGCCCTGCAGGAAGAACGGCAGCAGATGGTCAGAGAGGTCTCCGAGGTTCTTCATGAACTCGACTTCTGCACCCAGGATCTCAGCACTTTCCGCATTGATGATTTCGACAGCAGTATTGGTATCACCTGCTGCGGCCTGGAACAACTCGATCGGGTCGGTGATGTCTTTATAGAACACCGAAACGGTCAAGCTGTCGCTGTTACTGAAGAACCATTCCGCACGCACATCGTAGTTCTTGAACTGCGAAGGCAGTACATCCGGGTTACCAAACACTAGGGCATCGGTTACCGGATCCACGTAGCTGGAATCGGCAATCTCACGCAGGTCAGGGCGAACCGTGGTTTCGCTGTAGCCGAAACGCAGCTGGAAGTCCTCTGCCCAAAAACCCGGCAGCATATATGTAGCCGCCAATGACATATAGGTGTCGTCATCCTGGAAGACGGCATTCTGTAGTTCTTCTGCAATCACTTCCGGGCTGGCACCGTCATTGACAATGATAGGGCTACCGTCAAAATCCAGCGGATCCCAAGTCAGACCAACCTGCTGATAGTCCTCATAGCGAAGACCGGCAACAATGCGCCAAGTATCCTGCCAGGTTACATCCAGCTTACCGTAGTAGGCATCGACGCGATTGGCCGCAATGTAACTTTCCGAGTTACTCCCCGCGACGGCAATCTGATAACCGTTATTGGGGTCGAGCAGGTTTGCATCGCTGAAGACAACATCCAGCGGCCCCGTACGAACGGCGTCACTGGCATCGACTGAGCCCAAACCGAATTCCAGCTGACGATATGAGCGCGCTTTCTGCCAGTACTCGCTACCACCGCTGACCTCGACCTTCCAGTCCATAGTAGAGAACGGCATTTTGACTTCCCAACCGTAGCTCTCCACTTCGTCTTTCAAGTCGGTAAAGCGATAGTCCGCCGCGGTGCCATTCGCTGCCACGGTGTTTCTGCCATTACGTGGCTGGCGGGTTTGAACATCAATTTCACTGGGAATTTCTGTCGTCGACTCACTATCTGAATAGAACCAATTAAACTTCAGCCCTTCAGCAACAGCCAACGGATCCCAGCCGATCATCTCTCGAGTTACTTCACCAAAGGTGTGTTCACCGCGGATCTGATTGACCTTCATCTCGCGCTGCTCGTAGCGAATCGAGTAAAGGCGATCGGAAATACCGCCGCTGATCGGCTGGTCATTGTCGTAGCTATCTGCAATAGCCACTTCGTCATCGGTATTTCGAAGATAAAGGCTGGTGGTTTCCAAAGAGTGATCTTCGTTGAGGCGTAAACCGAAGTTCAGGTTGGCCGCCAACGACGTGTTTTGCGTCGTTTTGTCACGGAACTCGACTTCATCACTGTCGGAAATTGAACGGGCCGTTGAACTTTTCTTGCGCCAGGTACGGTCGTATGACACGCCAGCCAGCACACCAAATTCAATCTCCTCCGACTCACCCAAATAGAACCGGTTACCGATATTCACTTCTCCAGAATAATTCTGGTCGTCATCGGTCTCGTAGACATTGATATTACGATACAGGCCTGTAGCCAACTCGCGATTGATCTGCTCAGCATCCGCCAGCGTCGCATTGGGATTGGTTTGGCGAAGGTCAGTAAGAATATCGTTGCGATCCAAGCTGCCACGATATTTCTGCAACGCACTTTTCAAACTGGCAGCCAGAGCCCGAGTACCATCGTCATTACCGAGGATATCGTCACTGCCACCTTTGTAGGTCACCAAGCCATCCTTGGACTCGGTATTGAAATCAGTCCCTACTTCGAGAGTAAAAACAAAGTCAGTGGGAATACCTTTGGTTCGGATGTCGACATTACCACCACCAAAAGCAGCAGGCATATCGGCAGAATGAACTTTCTGTACTGCAAGGCTTTCCACAATCGACGTTGGGAAAATATCCAGAGGGATAACGCTTCGGCTCAAGTCTGGCGAAGGGACTACAGCCCCGTTCAACAGGGTGCTGGAGTAGCGTTCACCCAGACCACGAACAAAGACAAACTTATCGTCGATTAAGGTCACACCCGGTACGCGGCGAAGTGCTGCAGCAACGGTGGAGTCTCCAATCCGGCCAATCGCCTCAGAGCCGAGAAAGTCGACGGCGACTTCCTGCTCAAGGCGTTCGATGACCAGATTTTCGGCCGAGCTCTTCAGTCGCCCGACCACAACAACCTCTTCCAGCGGCTTGTTGAAGCTGAGATCGGAATCCGCCTCTTGAGCCACTGCAGAGATGGCCATACTCAGCGCAGTCAGGCTGAATACTGGCAGCATCCCTTTCTTAACAATCTGCTTTTTCATCGGAAAAAACCCACTAGTAATTGACCGGTGTTCAACAGAAAGGGCGCCGTAGGGCGCCCTCTGTTCACGGCTTGGCGTCGTGCATTCAGGCCTGTTGCTTATTCAAACCAAAGCGGTGCAGCACTGTTCGCGGGGTCGAGACCAAAGGCCCAGTTGGCCGTCCAATCGTCGTCTTCCGTTACGGCGCCGATGTAAGCGCGGCCTTCAGCAGGAGTCACAGTGGGCGCTGCGCCACCAAGCTTCATGTCTGCCAGCGGCAGAGAGTAGAAGCCGTTCAGGATTTCCAGGTTGGCATTGCTCGCCGCAGTGGGGTCTTCACCCGCTTCCAACGTTTGATAGGTGTCGTTGCTTTCTTGCAGCCACGCCAACTGGGTCTTGCCGCTGTTAGGCAGGTTGTCGCCATCTGTCAGGTCCTGACAGGCAATGATGCTGCTCTCGATTTTCAGCTCGCCATCATCAGCCGCTTCCAGGCCTTCATCATCAATGCGAACACAATAGTTGTAGTCGTCGTCACCCATTTTCACATCACCTTTGTAGGCAGTGGTGATCAGGGCGTTGATGATTGTCGGGAAGTGCGCTTCGCGAATACGCATGCCCTGACCGGGATCGTGAGTACCGGTGCCATTGGGCTCGCCAGTCACCTCGGTAGCAGACACGATACAAGTGAGGTTTTTGATAGTCGCGCGAGAGTTCAGGCCACGATCAATGAAGTCCTGCAGAGTCGCGGCATCTTTGCTGGAGTAGCTGCCAATACCATCTGACTCTACACAGCGGTTGCCGTCATTTTCTGACTGGATGACCAGGGCATAGTCGATTGTGCCGCGGTAGCCTTCATCAACATCGATGGAGTCATCGCGAACATACAATGCAACATAGTGGCTGACATTCACTGCGCCGCCGAAGAATTCAATACCATCGTCGTAGGTTGAATACGCTTGCAGATAATCAACTGTCGTACCTGAGCCCACAGCATTGAAGGAAATACCGTTGAGTTCATTGTCTTCTTCAACTTCAAAACCGGTGTGCTTAACGATGAAGTAATTCAGTGAGCCCGAGCTGTCGGCATTGTTATCGCCGCCGTAGTGAGTTTGGCCAGCACCCGCTTTACCTTCAGCAGCCACGTGGCAATCACTGGTAGCGAGGTTATCGTCATCAAAAGTCCCGGTGTAGGCACACTTATTGGTGACACCGAAGCCATTGATGATCAAGCCACCCCACTGCTGCACGTCTTCTGCGCCAACCGCGTCTTCAACGGCATCAGAAACAGAAGTAATAGTAACCGGAGCACCTTGTTCGCCGTTGGCAAAGATTTGCGAACCACGGTTGATGACCATGTAATCGTCGCTGCCCTGGAATGCCAGCGTTACACCTGCTTCAATTTCAATGGCGGAGCCATCACCGCCTTCAATAATACCCGCAGCAGCCATGTCAGCGTCGTTATCGTAGTTACGTCCAACAACCAGGCTGTCGCGGAAAATGTGGACACCGCCGTTGCTAAGCTTGGTGAAAACCACCGGGTCAGTAGCAGCAACTTCAATGGGATTAGTCAGACTGACGAAATCTGAACCATAAATACAGTTGACGCCATCAACGCTACCCTGACGAGTCACGCCGTTGTCATTGTACGAGGCACAGAAGTTAGTACCGCCAGTTGAACCGCCACCAGTGCTGTTATCAACTGAATTGTTCTCGGCGTTGATATTGATGTCGCCACCGCCGCCACAACCAACCAGGGCCATAGCCGAGGCCATTGCTGTCATCGCAAAAAGCTTTTTCATAGGGACTTATCTCCGTAACCTTCTCAATAAGGGCATAGGTAATTTGTCGATGGGGCGTATGCTAGGCGGGAGGAATGACAGATGCGTGAACGTAATGTGACGAAAATGTTTCACGAATTGTGACAACAACACGACGAGGGATTAAAAATCAGCCAAAATCACACTGGATAAGTCATAAAACTGTCATAAAATGTAAATAAAATTGCCATCTTCTTAGTACCACTCGGCATTTGGATACCCATAATCATGACAAGTACTTTCCGGCAGTTACGTTATATCCCGTTGTTTATCATGGGCTTTTCTGCTTCTTATAACGCAGCCGCGCAGACGAGCACCTCGCCAGAGCTTCTGGATATCCTGGTAGAAAAACAAATCCTGACCGAGAGTCAGGCAGAAGAGATTCGACAGGCCGAGAAAGAGCGCCGCAGTGTGAATAATGCCGTTGTGGACATCGGCAGCGGCGGCCTGAAAGTGAAAAGTGCAGATGGGCGCAGCAGTTTTCAATTCGGTGGTCGCCTCCACGCAGATGCTGCGGTTCATGACCACGAGGAGCTGGCCGGACAGCAGGACGGCATTGATGGCACCCAGATTCGACGCGCACGTTTGTATGCCAAAGGCGATATCGGCAAACAGTGGTCTTACCTGATCGAAGCCGATTTTGCCGGCAACAAAACCAGCCTCAAAGATGCGACGCTGGGCTACCATTTCAGCGGACTGCCGCTGACGGTGACCGTAGGGAATCAAAAGCAGGCCGTGAGCATGGAGATTGAAGAAAGCTCCAACGATATCCCCTTTATCGAACGCTCGCTGGTCGCCGGCATTACCACGCCCTATTTTGATCGCGCTATCGGCATTACCGCTGCATCAGGTGGCGACAACTGGCATTTCAAAACCGGCTTGTTCGGGGACGGCGTCTCGGATGGCGACGCGGATGAAGGCACTGGCTTTGGCCTGCGCGCTACCTATGCGCCGATAGTCAGCCGCACCAGCCTGCTGCATGTGGGGGGCTCATTCGGCCTGCGCAATACCAGTGACGATGGCTTGGCGAACGGCAAGTCACCCGGCTTTTCCTACAAGACCACCAATTTTTCAGACCTGAAACCGGTCAGCGCCAGCATCGCTGACATGGAGCAAGTGCAGACCGGCGTGTTTGAGCTCGCCGCCATGTGTGGGCCGTGGACGTTTCAAAGTGAATACGCTGTTACGGATGTCAGCCGCGAAACCGGAGACGATCTGAGCTTCTCCGCCTACTACGCGCAGGTGGCCTATCTCATCAATGGCCAGCGCCGCTATAAGGCGTCTGAAGGCGAGTTCAAATACCCCAGCATCAATGCCGACTTCAATCCTGAGCAAGGACACTGGGGCGCAGTTGAACTGGCCGCCAGACTCGATCATATCGACCTGGAAGATGGGGATATTTCCGGTGGCGAGGCCGACCGGGTAACCCTGGCGTTGAACTGGTATCTCAACCGCAATGTGCGAATGATGCTGGACTACAGCCACAGCTATGAACTGAAAGGCGGGGCGTTGCAGAATGTCAATGGCGAGCTCGCCGATGACATCGACACCTACGCCATGCGGGTGCAGCTGAGCTTCTAACTGGCAAACAGCCTCACCAAGCAGGCAAAAAAAAGGCCATGCATATTGCATGGCCTTTTTTTATCACTGCGCGAATGTCGCGCCGCCCTCTTAAGCGAAGGGGTGACGCAGGACAATCGTCTCTACGCGGTCCGGGCCGGTAGATACGATATCGATGGGGACATTCAGCAGGGCTTCGAGACGCTCGATGTAGGCGCGCGCATTCGCGGGCAGCTCATCCAGCGATTTAACCCCGATGGTCGACTCGGTCCAGCCCGGCAGCTCTTCGTAGACCGGCGTGATCTGATCGTAGTCTTCACAGTCGAACGGTGCCGAGATCGACTCGCCGGCAGGGTTCTTGTAGTCGACGCAGACTTTCACCGTTTCCAGTCCGTCCAGCACGTCGAGCTTGGTCAGGCACAAGCCGGTAACGCTATTGATGCGCACTGACTGGCGCAGCGCCACGGCATCGAACCAGCCACAGCGACGGGCGCGGCCCGTGGTTGCTCCAAACTCATGACCCTGCTTCGCCAGATGCACACCCACATCATCAAACAGTTCTGTGGGGAACGGGCCGCTGCCTACGCGGGTAGTGTAGGCTTTGGTAATACCCAGTACATAGTCCAAGTACAGCGGACCAAAGCCGCTGCCGGTGGCCGTGCCGCCTGCAGTGGTGTTTGAGGAGGTAACAAAGGGGTAGGTGCCGTGATCGATATCCAGCAATGAACCCTGCGCACCTTCGAACAGAATATTGGCACCGGCTTCGCGATACTCGTGCAACGCGCTGGTGACATCCACCACCATCGGGCGCAGCTCTTCAGCCATGCGCAGGGCCTCGTCCAGCGTCTGCTGGTAGTCCACCGCCTCGACCTTGTAATACTGGGTCAGGGTGAAGTTGTGGTAATCCATCACCTCTTTCAGCTTTTCAGCAAAACGCTCGGCATGGAACACATCGCCGAGACGCAGACCACGACGAGACACTTTATCTTCATAGGCCGGGCCAATGCCGCGGCCGGTGGTACCGATTTTGGCATCGCCACGGGCCAGCTCGCGGGCTTTGTCCAGCGCCACATGGTAGGGCAGGATCAGCGGACAGGCGGGGCTGAGTCGCAGGCGTTCACGCACCGGTACGCCGCGCGCCTCCAGTTCGGCCATCTCTTTCAGCAAGGCCTCAGGTGACAGCACAACACCGTTGCCGATCAGGCAGGTCACGCCGTCGCGCAGGATGCCCGACGGAATCAGGTGAAGAACGGTTTTTTCACCGCCAATAACCAGGGTGTGACCAGCATTGTGCCCCCCTTGAAAGCGGGCGACCGCATTGGCCTGATCCGTCAGCAGATCGACGATCTTGCCTTTGCCTTCGTCTCCCCACTGGGTGCCCAATACCACTACATTCTTGCTCATATCCGCATCTCTGGATAAAGGTTCTGACTTACCCCAGTGGCTTAACCAGCCACTGGCCATTCTCTTCTACAAGTTGACGATCGCAGTCACCTGCCATCGATTGCCCCGGCAAACCACTTACTACCCGCTCACCGGACTCGCGTAATTGCTGTACCGCCTGCCACTGCTCAGCGGAGTCGCTGTAGGGAGCATAAATCCCCCCGGTCGCGGCGCTCGCGGGCAGCAGGCTGATCAGGGCTTTGAGATCAATACTGAAGCCAATAGCCGGACGACCACGGCCAAACAGCTTGCCGATGTCATCGTAGCGGCCACCGGATGCCAACTGTTGTCCGTGCTCACTCACCAGTGCCGAGAACACCAAGCCGGTGTGGTAGTGGAAGCCGCGCAATTCGGCCAAATCGAAATAAAAGCGCAGTTCAGGAATGCGCTGGGACAGCTGCTGGTGAAGCGCAGACAGGCTGTCGATGGCGGCCACCGCGGCATCATTGTCGGCAAACAGCTCACGGCCTTTGGCCAACACATCGCTGCCGCCGTGCAAGGCATTGAGCCCGCGCAGCTGTTCGGCAATTTTCTCACTCACTGACAAGCCAGCCACGAACTCTTCCAGCTCTGCGGCGGCCTTGCGTTGCAGGATGTCGAAATAGCGCTGCTGCTGCTCTTCGCTGAGGCCAGCGGCGCTGACGACCGCCTGATAGACACCCACGTGTCCGGTGTCCAGGGTGATATTGCTGAGCCCTGCAACCCGCAGGGTCTCCAGCATCAAACAGATAATTTCCAGGTCGCTGGCCTGGCTGTTGTCGCCGTACAGCTCGGCACCGAGTTGAATCGGCGAGCGCGACGCCAGCGGCTTTTTGGGGCGAGTGTGCAGCACGCTTCCCGCGTAACAGAGTCGTACCGGCCCTTCGCGCTTCAGGCTGTGGGCGTCAATGCGCGCAGCCTGAGGGGTGATATCGGCGCGCAAGCCCATCAGGCGACCGGTTAACTGATCGGTCACACGGAACGTCAGCAGGTCGATGTCGCTGCCCAACCCCACCAACAGGGACTCGGTGAATTCCAGCATCGGCGGAATCACCAGCTCATAACCCCAGCGTTTATAAAGATCGAGCAGACGGCGGCGCAGATGCTCCACCTGCTCCGCTTGTTCAGGCAGCAGTTCTTCCACCCCATCGGGGAGTAGCCAGCGATCAACCAGGGTCATAAATCACAATCTCTCGACGTGTTGTTTCAGCGCAGGAAATTCAGCATCAACAGCCCGACAACCATGCTTGCCAGGCCCAACATCCGTACTTTTTGGCTATCCAGATCGGCCATGCGATAGGCCATCATGCGCCAGCGATCGGGGCTGAGAAATGGCAGAATTCCTTCAATCACCAGCACCAGACTCAATGCAACTGCCAGTTCTTGCCACATTTCCCACGCCCGCTAAAAACAAAAAAATCCGTGCGGGTTACAGCGCATTCAGCACTGGCCCTGCCCGGATGCGCGAATGATACCACAATCGCTGCGATTGGCGGCATGGCAGCGACGTTTATGGGCGTCGCTGCCAACTACTCACACTTACTTGCCGCTGCCGCTTTTCAGGTAGCGGAAAAACTCGCTGTCACTATCGAGTACCAGCAGATCTCCGCCGTTTTCAAACGACGCTTTGTAGGCCGTGAGGCTGCGCACGAAGGCGTAGAATTCCGCATCGGCGCTGTAAGCGGCAGAGTAGATTCGTGCGGCCTCGGCATCACCTTCACCGCGAATCACCTGAGAGTCACGATAGGCGTTCGCGGCAATTACCGTGCGCTCGCGATCAGCGGTTGCGCGGATTTTCTCTGCCTGCTCACGACCGGTCGAACGGTGCTCGCGGGCTTCCCGCTCACGCTCGGAAGTCATCCGGTCAAATACCGACTGACTGACCTGAGCGGGCAGATCAATGCGCTTCACCCGCACGTCGACCAGCTCGATACCGAACTCCGCCGTCGTGATGGTGTTCAGCTCGGAGGTCAGATCCGTCATCAGCAAATCACGCTCGCCGGATACCACCTCGTGGAAGGTACGCTCACCGAACTTGTTACGCAGCCCGGTATTAATACGCTGCGCCAGCAGACCTTCAGCACGCTGTTCTTCACCGTTGGTCGCGGTGTAGAAGGTTTCGGTATCGACCACTTTCCACTTGGCGTAGAAATCCACATCCAGCGGCTTTTTCTCATTCGTCAGGAAACGCTGAGTCGGCGCATCCAGAGTGAGAATACGGCGCTCGAACTTACGGATGGTGTGTACGAAGGGCGTCTTGAAACCCAGTCCGACTTTCACATCGGGGTTGACCACCTCACCGAACTTGAGCATCACCGCCCGCTCGGTTTCTTTGACGATGTAGATTGAGTTGTAGCCGATGACGACGATCGCCAGCGCAGCCAGCAGTATCGTAAATTGACGATTAGCCATGATTAGCGACCCTCCCGGCGAGTTGTCTGACTGTCGCGACGTAGTTGCTCAATGACCCGATCGGTCAAGTCGCGAATATCCACTTCTCCAGTGCCCACGGGACGCGCGATCGCTCGCTGCTCCATCAGTTTATCCAGGGGCAGATACATCATATTGTTGCCGCCCTCGACATCAACCATCACTTTGCTGGAACCCTGATACAGCTCTTGCAGAGCATCGATATAGAGACGTTCGCGGGTCACCTTCGGCGCCTTTTTGTACTCGGCAGCCAGCTCAACAAAACGCTGCGCTTCACCCTCTGCTTTGGCAATCACCTGCTCTTTGTAAGCCTGGGCCTCTTCCAGCTGACGCTGGGCGGCACCGCGGGCTTCAGGAATCAAGCCATTCGCGTAGGCTTCCGCCTCGTTTTTCAGTCGCTCGCGGTCCTCTTTGGCGCGGGTCACGTCATCAAAGGCGTCCTGCACCTGCGACGGCGGCTGCGCGTCCTCGATGTTGACCTTGGCAACCTGAATCCCACTTTGATACGCGTCGAGATAATTTTGCAGGCGCACCTGAGTATCGACCGCCACTTCTTCACGGCCTTCAGTGATGACCTGATCCATTTTCGAGCTGCCCACTACGTGACGCAGTGCGCTTTCCAGCGCGTGCTCGAGGCTCAGCTCCGGGCTCTTCACTTTCAACAGGAAATTGGCTGGATCCGACACGGTGTACTGCACCGATACAGAAATATCGACGATGTTTTCATCTTCGGTCAGCATTTGTCCGCGGCTGGCGGCAGCCCGAACCTTGGTGGTGTTGATGATATTCACATCATCGACCAGTGGTGGCGCCCAGCGCAGGCCCGGCATCACCGTGGCGTGGTAGACACCGAAGCGCAGTACTACTGCACGCTCCTGCTGATCAACCTGGTAGAAACCAAAAAGTCCCCAGACGATAACAGCCAGTACCGCGAGAATGCCGATGCTGCCAGCATTCATGGCCAGACCACCGCCATTGTTGCCGCTATTACCGCCGTTTTTGCCACCGCCAAACAGGCTGTTCAGCCGGTCCTGCAGCTTTTTCAGCGCCTCATCCAGATCCGGTGGCCCCTGGTTATTGTTGCCTCCTCCCCAGGGATCGTTATCTCGACCTCCACCCGGTTCATTCCAGGCCATAGGTTTCTCCTGTGTGCTTGCGTTAAGCGCCCGCGTGCAGGCTTGTAACGCCAACACGAATCGAGCCAAGTAATTGATTGAAGCGGCAGTCTAGCAGATTTGGACTGCGCTGCTAATCACTGCTCCAGCCAATCGGGGACTGGCGGACGCGGTGTTTTTCTGTGCACGGACAGGGCGTCTTCCCGAAGCGATTCGGCCGCCAGAAAGCGCTGCCAGTCTGCTTCTGGCAAACGCAACTGCAAGTGGAAATTGCCCTGTTCGTCCAGCGATTCATCTTTCACTGCATCCAGCGCATAAAGGCGGGCACGCAGTTTTCCTTCTGCGGCACTCAAGGTCATCGCCAGGTCGGCAATCTCGCCCCCCAGCAACTCACTGAGCGCCTGTTTGAGCAAATCCAAACCCTGTCGCCGCTGGGCCGACAACCAGACTCGCAGCGGCTTACCATGCTCATCACGTTCAATACGCGGCGAGCTACCCAACAGATCGGTTTTGTTGTAGACCTCCAGCACCGGAATATCGTCGGCGCCAATCTCTTCAAGCACACTGCGCACCTGAAAAATATTATCGCTGCGTTCAGGATCGGCACAGTCCACCACATGCAGCAGCAAGTCTGCCAGCGTGGCTTCCTCCAGCGTCGCGCGAAATGCCTCAACCAACTTGTGGGGCAGGTGGCGAATAAAGCCTACGGTGTCGGCCAGCACTACCGGCCCCACATCGTCGATGGCGATGCGCCGCAGCGTCGGATCCAGCGTGGCAAACAGCTGGTCTGCCGCGTAGACCTCGGCCTGCGTCAATACATTGAACAGCGTGGACTTGCCCGCATTGGTATAGCCCACCAGCGATACAGCGGGGATATCGGCCCGCCGACGGGCGCGACGCGCCTGCTCCCGCTGGCGACGCACCTTGGCGAGACGGGCCTGAATACTTTTGATTCGCGCCCGCAGCAGTCGGCGGTCAGTCTCCAACTGGGTTTCACCCGGACCACGCAAACCAATCCCGCCCTTCTGGCGCTCAAGGTGGGTCCAGCCGCGGATCAGCCGGGTCGACATGTGCTCGAGCTGTGCCAGCTCAACTTGCAGCTTGCCCTCATGGGTACGGGCGCGCTGGGCAAAGATATCGAGAATCAGACCGGTACGATCAAGCACGCGACACTTCAGCTCGCGCTCGATATTGCGTTCCTGACTGGGGGAAAGGGCGTGATTGAACAGCACCAGCTGTCCATCGTGCTCAGCCAGTGCCTCTCGTATTTCGTCGAGTTTTCCAGAACCGACAAACAGGCGGGGATCAGGGTGCTGGCGCTGACCGGTGATAAAGGCGACGGGGTCGCCCCCGGCCGATGTCACCAGCTGCACAAACTCATCGGCGTCTTCGCGGGCGTCCTCACTGTTGAGATTCAGGTGGACAAGTACCGCGCGTTCACCGGAATCGGGGCGTTCAAATAGCAAGGACGAACCTCAGAATCAGACGTACCGCTTAGGCGTTTTCTTGCTCGTCGTCTTCCGGCGGATGCGCCATGGGCAGACGAACAACGCGAGAGGGGACCACGGTAGAAATGGCGTGTTTGTAGACCATTTGGCTGACGGTGTTTTTCAGCAGAACGACAAACTGATCGAAAGACTCGATCTGTCCCTGCAGCTTAATGCCGTTTACCAAATAAATAGAAACCGGAATACGCTCCTTGCGAAGAATATTCAGATAAGGGTCTTGTAAGCTGTGCCCTTTTGACATGCTAATCTCCTTGTTGCCCAAATCGGGCGCTGATAAAAAGTATCAATCAAAATACGAGCTGTGGACCGAGAGCAGCCTCGCAAGTTCGCAAATTAACCTGGGTTGGCCCAGTATAGCGCATGTCAATCACTTATAGCATTGCCGAGCGCCGCTATCACGGTATTTAGTTGATCTTCGCGACGCTCGCCAGTTCCCAGCCACTGTAAATCTTTCCAGCCCCGCAGCCAGGTCATCTGTCGTTTGGCGAGTTGGCGGCTGGCAATCAGTGCCCGCTCGAAGGCCTCATCCAGATCATAACGCCCCTGCAAATGCTGCCAGACCTGGCGATAACCCACGGCGCGAACGGCTGGCAGCTCCTCGTGCAGGTCGCCCCGCGCCATCAGGCTGCGCACCTCCTCAACAAAACCCTGCTCAAACATGATCCGCAAGCGCAGCGCGATCCGGCGATGCAGTTCGGCGCGATCCGGCGGCGCCACCGCAAACTGAAAAAACTGCCAGGGCGGACGTTGCTCGATCTGACGCGCACGCCATTCACTCATCGTCACGCCACTGGCGCGATAGACTTCCAACGCCCGACTGAGTCGCTGACTGTGATTGGGGTGAATCTGCTCGGCGCAGGCCGGATCCACCCCCGCCAGCTCGGCATGAATGGCTGGCCAGCCCTCGCGCATCGCCTTGTCGGCGATGGCCTCGCGAATTGCCGGATCAGCCTCGGGCATGTCGGCGAGCCCTTCCAGCAGCGCCTTGAAATACAGCATGGTGCCGCCCACCAACAGGGGAATCCGCCCCGCGTCGCTACTGCGCTGCATTTCCCGCAGGGCATCGCGGCGGAACATCGCCGCAGAATAGGCCTCGGAGGGGTCGCAAATGTCCACCAGTGCATGGGGGTAGCGCGCCAGCTCTGCCGGGCTGGGTTTGGCGCTGCCAATATCCAGCCCCCGGTAAACCAGCGCGGAATCCACGCTGATAATGTCGCAGGGCAGTGCGTCGCAGAGCGCCATGGCCAAATCGGTTTTACCCGAGGCCGTCGGCCCCATCAGTAGAATAGCCGTTGGCAGGGCGGAAGGCTCAGCGACCACGCAGGAACCACTTGTCGAGCTCGGCCATGCTCACCTGTACCCAAGTAGGACGACCATGATTGCATTGGCCGCTTCGCTCGGTGGCTTCCATGTCCCGCAGCAGGCCGTTCATTTCGGGAATCGTGAGCCGTCGATTGGCGCGAACCGAGCCATGACAGGCCATGGTCGCGAGAATTTCATTGATATGGGCAGCAATTCGGTCGGTACTGCCATATTCAAGCAGGTCGGCGATCACATCGCGCACCAGTTGCTCGACCTGACTGTCAGCGAGAATCACCGGCAGTTCGCGTACGACCAGCGATTCCTGAGAAGCCCGCTCGACGCGCATGCCCAGCTCGGCAAATACCGCCGCGTGCTGCTCGGCACAATCGGCTTCGCGCTCGCTGACCGCCAGCGACTGCGGCACCAGCAGGGGCTGACTTCGCAAGCCCTCGCCGTCTCTGGCCGTCTTCATACGTTCATAGGTAATCCGTTCGTGGGCAGCATGCATGTCCACCAACACCATACCCTGGGCATTTTCCGCCAGAATATAGACGCCCTTGAGCTGAGCCAGCGCGTACCCCAGCGGCGGAACTTCCGCATCGCTTTCGTCCGGCGACGGATCCTGCAAGCGTTCATAAGCGGGCATTTGATCCGCCACCCGCGAGACATTACTGCCACCAGCATACGACGACGGCGACTGATAGCCTCCCGATGGCGGCGCTACCGGCGCAGCGGGCGTTGACCAATCAGCCTCCCGCAGCGGCATGGCAGACTGCTGCTGCGGCATGGATTGCAGCGTCGACGTCGGCGGGGGAATCGAGGCATTCTGGGGAACCGTGTCAGGGCGCACGTCCGCAAGCGTTTTGTGCAAGGTGCGGAAAATAAAATCGTGCACGCTGCGACCATCGCGAAAACGTACTTCGTGCTTGGTCGGATGCACATTCACATCGACCAGCGCCGGATCCAGTTCCAGATACAAAACAAAGGCCGGATGGCGGCCATTGAACAACACATCGCGGTAGGCCTGTCGCACCGCATGGGCGACCAGGCGGTCACGGATGTAGCGACCGTTGACGTAGAAATGCTGCAAATCCGCCTGACTCCGGGAGAAGCCGGGCAGGGCTACCCAACCCCACAACCGCAGACCAATGGCCTCGCGCTCGATAAACAGCGCATTTTCCATAAACGCCGGGCCGCAAACTGCCGCCAGACGGCGCTCCTGCTCGAGCTGACTCTGCGCAGGTTTCAGGCTGTGAACCGCCCGTCCGTTGTGGCGCAGCGAAAAACCGACTTCAAAGCGACCCAAGGCCTGCCGCTTGACGACCTCATCGAGATGGCCGAACTCGGTTTTTTCAGTACGTAAAAACTTGCGGCGCGCCGGGGTATTAAAGAACAGGTCGCGCACCTCCACCGTCGTGCCGCGCGGATGTGCCACCGGCTCCAATACGGCACTCATATCTCGGCCCTCGGAGCGCGCCGCCCACCCGCTGCTGTCGTCGCCGTTGGCGCTGCTTAAACACAGCCTCGAGACCGAGCTGATACTGGCCAGCGCCTCACCGCGAAACCCCAGACTCGCAACGGCTTCCAAATCGCTGAGATCGTTAATTTTACTGGTGGCATGACGGCTGAGCGCCAGCGGCAAATCTTCTTTGCCGATGCCGCCACCGTCATCGCGAACGCGAATCAGCTTAACGCCGCCCTCTTCCACTTCCAGGTCGATGCGGCGGGCACCGGCATCCAGGCTGTTCTCTACCAGTTCTTTAACCACCGAGGCGGGACGCTCTACCACCTCGCCCGCGGCGATCTGGTTCGCCAGTCGAGGATCGAGTAAATGAATTTTTGTCATTGAACCGGGGGAATCTGAATTTTCTGACCGACGCGGATTGCACTGTCCGCCAGGCCATTGTGACGCTGCAACTCTGCAACACTGATGTTGTGACGGGCACTGATCCCCGACAGGGTATCGCCGCTGGCAATAATGTATTCGCGCACGTCGTTGGACGGAGCCACCGTGCCACGCTTAACCGCGGCGAAGTAGGTATCTGGCGGCGGGCTTTCGCGGAAATAGCGATCGATGCCCTCGAAAATCGCCTGGGCCATCTGGTTTTGATAGCGCGACGTTGCCAGCTTTCGAGCTTCTCCAGGGTTAGAGATAAATCCGGTCTCGACCAGCAGCGAGGGAATATCCGGCGACTTGAGTACCGCAAAGCCCGCCTGTTCAACACGCTTGCTGTGCAGGCGGGAAATCTTGCCCATTTCACCGAGCAGTTGCGCCCCTACACTCAAACTGGCATCCAGTGTGGCCGTCATCGACAGGTCGGTCAGCACCCCAGCCAGCACGTGATCCTTATCAGAAAGGCTCACACCACCCACCAGGTCAGCCTCGTTCTCGCGGCGAGCCAGAATTCGCGCCGAGGCACTCGTGGCACCGCGTTGAGACAGAGCATACACCGAGCTGCCATTGGCGCTGGGGTGGGTGAAGGCATCGGCATGCACCGACACAAAGAAATCGGCTTGGGCCTTGCGAGCCAGATCGCGACGCTTGGCGAGCCCCACGTAATAGTCGCCGTCGCGAATCATCACGACTTGATAGCCGCGCTTGCTCTGGAACTTGGCCTGCAGTTTTTTTGCAATCTTATAAACAACATCCTTTTCACGCAGCTTACCGGGGCCAATGGCACCGGGATCCTCGCCGCCGTGACCGGCGTCGATGGCAATCACCACATCGCGCTGCGGCGTTTCGCTGACACTTTTCACCACCTTGGGTGGCTCGTTTTCTTTCTGCTGGTCAAGAAAATCCACGACCAGGCGGTCGTTCTGGCCCGCACTCGCAGCGAGGAAAAAGCTGCGTGCCTGAACCGCATCACTGAGATCAAACACGACCCGCAGCTTGCCGTCGGGCTTTGCCGCGTAGCGCATACGCTGAATGGGGCTGTTCTCGAAGGTCAGTGTATCCGTGGCCGCCTTCATTTCGGCAGTGGAGATGTCCACCACCAGGCGATCAGGGCCGCTCAGGGAAATGACTTCATGACTGACCGGCGCGGTGAGGTCGAACACCACACGGCTGTGATCCGGCGCACGCCAGAAACGCACATCGCGCACGTCGGCGGCCGATGCGAAGCCGGCAAACAGCAGTGTGATACACAGGGCAGCGATGTGGGTAGGTTTCATAGCGCCTTTAATTTCGTGATGATCTCTTGCCCGCGCTCGCTGTTGGCCTCGAGCGTCAGGCGTCGACCGTGTCCCTGTTGGCGGATGTTAACCTGTATATCGGGAGCTGGCAAAATTCCCGCCCCCCGCTCAGGCCACTCAATCAGACAGATACTGCGGTCATTGAGGTAATCCCTCAGCCCCATGTATTCCAGCTCTTCGGGATCACCCAGCCGATACAGATCAAAGTGATAAACACTGACCTCCGGCATGTCATAGGGTTCCACCAGCGTATACGTCGGACTTTTTACCGCGCCGGTATGCCCGAAGACACGTAACACTCCCCGACAAAAGGTGGTTTTACCGGCCCCGAGATCACCGTGCAGAAACAGCACCGTTGATGGCAGTAGCTGAGCACCCAACTGCTCTCCCGCCGCGACCGTCGCCGCCTCATCCGCCAGCTCAAGGCTGTAGGCCATTCATGACTCCCCGAAGTTGTTCCACTACATCCATCGCCAGCAGGCCGCGTTCGCCAGTTTGGGCCGCGCGATCCGCTGACCGTGCGTGCACGGCAGCCCCCATGCAGCAGGCGTCACTGGCAGACAGGCCCTGCGCCAGCAACGCGGCGATAATACCGCTGAGCACATCCCCCATGCCACCACTGGCCATGCCCGGATTACCACCTTCATTCACCCAGCATTGCTGTCCGTCGTCAATAAGGGTTCCCGCGCCTTTTAACAGCACCACCGCGCGGTAACGCCGCGCCAGCTCCCGGCAAGACTGAAAGCGGTCAGCCTGCAGAGCTGCCACACTGCAACCGAGCAACCGCGCCGCTTCGCCGGGGTGCGGCGTCATCACCCGCACACGGCCGGGCTGCGCGTCACAGTGTTTCATATACCTGTCGGGCTGGGCGGCGATCAGGTTCAGGGCATCGGCATCCATCACTAGCGGTTTATCCGAAGCCAGCGCCTGGGTCAGCAGTGATTGCCCCCAGTCACTCTGTCCCAGTCCTGGCCCAATCACCAACACAGAAGCCCTCGCCAACTGCGTCGCCAGCTCCGGCGACGCCCCCAGCGGATGCACCATCACCTCGGGACGCTGAGCAAGAATCGCCGCCAGATGCTCGGGATGCGTGGCGCAGGAGATCAGCCCGGCGCCACAACGGGCCGCGGCACTGGAGGCCAGTATCACCGCCCCAGCCGTGCCGTAATCGCCGCCCATCACCAGCACATGACCAAAGTGCCCTTTATGCGCCGCCAGCGGGCGGGGGCCCCAGCTACGCAGCCGGGCATCCAGATCAATACGGCAAGCAACGGGCGGAAATTCCTCAAACAACGCCGATGCCAGCCCCAAATCTTCAAGCAGCAACTCACCGCAATACTCCGGTGCCACGCCGGTAAACAGGCCACACTTCCAGGCGATAAAGCTCACCGTAAGTGTGGCGCGCACCGCCTCACCGCCGTACATTCCCGTGTCGGCACTCAGCCCCGAGGGCACATCAATCGCCAACACCGGCAACGAGGCCGCGTTAATCGCGGTAATGACCTGCGCATAGTCCTCGCTCAGCGGACCACTGAAGCCGGTGCCCAGCAGCGCGTCGACAATCACTGAGTCTGCCTCAGGCCTCTGCCCCTGCCAGGGCTCGGCGAGCACCCCCGCATTGCGGGCCATATCAGCCGCCAACGCCGCATCGCCTTTCAGATTCTGGCTGAGCGCCCACAATTGCACGGAAAAGCCCGCCTGCCGTGCCAACGCGGCAATGACATAGCCGTCGCCGCCGTTGTTGCCACCACCGCAAAACACCTCAACACAGCGCGCCTTCGGCCAACGTCGCTGCAACTGCGCAAACGCCGCTGCCCCGGCACGGCACATCAACTCAAAGCCAGGAATGCCGCCATCAATCGCACGGCGATCCATTTCTCTCGACTGCTGCGCCCGATACAGCGCCAGTGGATCAGGGCCGGTTGCCCGCACAGCATCCATTTCATCTCTCCAGCCATGTAGAATACCGTTCATGATACCCCTCAATGACCGCGCCGACAGCCGATGAGCGAACACGCCACCCCCGACCTGACCCACCTCGCCACCGAGATCAAGCGGTGGGGACAGGAATTGGGCTTTGCCCATATCGGCATCGGCACCGCCGACAACCACCCCCATGCACAGCGACTTAACGAGTGGCTACAGAAAGGCTATCACGGCGAAATGGGCTATATGTCGGCGCGCGAGGCGCTACGCGCCGATGCCAACGCCCTCCACGAAGGCACGGTGCGCGTGATCAGCGCCCGAATGGATTACCTGGCCGGCGGCGAAGACGCCAATACCGTGCTGCAATCGCCGCAGAAGGCGTATATCTCACGCTACGCGCTAGGCCGCGACTACCACAAGCTGATACGCAAGCGCCTGTCGCAGCTGGCCCAACGCATTGAGCAGCAGGCGGGCGGGCGGCACCGCGCCTTTGTTGACAGCGCGCCGGTGCTGGAGCGCGGCTACGCCGAGCAGGCAGGACTGGGCTGGATTGGCAAAAACAGCATGCTCATCAACAGCCGCGCCGGCTCCTGGTTTTTTCTTGGCGAGATATACACCAGCTTGCCACTTCCCATCGATGCCCCGCAGGAAACCAGCCACTGTGGCAGTTGCAGAGCCTGTCTGGATGATTGCCCCACGCAGGCTATTGTCGCCCCCTATCAGGTCGATGCGCGGCGCTGTATTTCCTATCTGACTATTGAGCTGCACGGCCCGATTCCTACCGAGCTGCGCAGCGCTATGGGCAATCGCGTGTTCGGCTGCGACGACTGCCAGCTTGTCTGTCCATGGAACAAGTTCGCACAACCCAGTACTGAGGGGGATTTTGTGCCCCGCCACCAAATGGACAACAGCGAACTGCTCTCTCTGTTTCAGTGGACAGAAACGCAGTTCCTGGAGCGGACAGCCGGCTCAGCGATTCGGCGCATTGGCTACCCTCGCTGGCTGCGCAATCTCGCTGTCGGACTGGGGAATGCGCCCCACGACCCGGCGATTCTTCAGGCGCTTCAACAACGTCGCACCGAGGTCGAGGAGATGGTCGCGGAACATATTGATTGGGCGATCGCACAGCAACAGCAAAAAGCGGCACTGATCGGCAGCGATCGCTGAGGACGCCTAGTCGAGGCGGAGGAAATGCTCGCGATAGTGGCGAAGCTCGGCAATGGAGTCGCGAATATCATCCAGTGCCAAATGGCTGGCATTCTTTTTCAAGCCGTTGAGAATATCCGGCCGCCAGCGGCGGGCCAGCTCTTTCAGGCTGCTGACATCCAGATTACGGTAATGGAAATAGCGCTCCAACTGCGGCATTTCCCTCGCCAGAAAGCGGCGGTCCTGACAAATGCTGTTGCCGCACATCGGGGATGCTCCCTCGTCCACATGTTTGTAGAGAAATTCCAGCGTCAGACGCTCCGCTTCCTCCGCCGTCATGCAGGTCTCTTTGACCCGCTTGACCAAGCCAGACTGCCCATGCTGGGTGGTATTCCATTCATCCATCGCCGCCAACACCTCATCAGACTGGTGAATCGCCAATACCGGCCCCTCATCCAGGGTGTTGAGATCGGCATCAGTCACCACTGTGGCAATCTCAATAATATGGTCGTTCTGGGTATCCAGACCGGTCATTTCCAGGTCAATCCAGATCAGATTTGTAGCTTTGGACATCGTCATACCTCCGCGCAGGCGGCTCCCAGCTTGGTGCCTGAAGCGTGGATTGTAACAGCTCATCAGGTAATATGAGCGACTGTTCATACAGGGCCGATAATGAGTAAACGCCGAATCAGCCGCCAGCAGCGTTGGCGCATCGAAAAAATCCAGGCGGAGCGCAGCGCGCGCGCGCAGCGCCGCGCCGACGACGCCGAGTCGTCGCTCAACGAGGGTGAGCTGGGGCCGGAACAGACCGGTATCGTCGTCAGCCATTTTGGCCAGCAGCTCGACGTTGAAGGCCGCGACGGCGAACAGCAGCGCTGCCATGTGCGCAGCAATATCGACGGACTGGTCACCGGCGACCGGGTGATCTGGCGACCCGGCAAACCCACCGGCGTGGTGGTTGCACGCGAGCCACGGCAGTCACTGCTGCAGCGCCCGGACAACTTCAACAGATTGAAGCCAGTCGCCGCCAATATCGACCGGATTGTCATTGTGATCGCTCCGGAACCACTGGCCCACGCCAACCTGATTGACCGCTACCTGGTCGCGGCGGAGCACAGCGACATCACCCCGATGCTGCTGCTAAACAAGGCCGACCTGCTCGACCCAAAGCGCGATGCCACACTGCTGGGCATGGTAGAGCGCTATCGGGACATCGGTTACCACCTGATCACCGCCTCCTGCAAAGAAGACGGCGGCTTGAGCGAGCTGAAGCAGCTCCTCGACCAGCACATCAGCGCCTTTGTCGGCCAGTCCGGCGTCGGCAAGTCCTCGCTGGTCAATCACCTGCTGCCGGGCACCGACACCCGTGTTGGCGCGCTGTCTGAAGCCCATGCCAAAGGACGCCACACCACCACGACCGCGCGGCTCTACCACTTCCCGGAGGGCGGCAGTCTGATTGACTCTCCCGGTATTCGCGAATTCGCGCTGTGGAATCTCGGGCCGGAGGAAGTGCTGCACGGTTTTGTCGAGTTCCGCCCGTTTATCGGCCACTGCCGCTTCCGGGACTGCAAACACGAGCAGGAGCCGGGCTGCGCCCTGCGTGAAGCCGTTGAGCAGGGCGATATTCACCCCGAGCGCTTTGCCAGTTACCAGCAAATTATCGACAGTATTCGCTGAGCTCTCATTGAACACCACAGCGCCTTCGCGGGTCACAATGGGTACATCGTCGCGGACGCAGACAAGCTGCTACAATCCGCCCAGCTAAAAGGGGTACTGACTATGAGCGACTTACCGCTACTGATTGAAGCCGCCGATCTTGAACAGGCACTGGACACACCGGAATTGCTGATTCTCGACACCAGCAGCCGGGAAAACTACCTGCGCCACCATATTCCGGGGGCCCTGCATATCGCCCCCGCCGAACTCCAGCGCGGTGAAAAACCCGCCGTTGGCAAAATTCCCCACGAGGAACAACTCCAGGCCCTGTTTTCACGAGTGGGCCTGCGCACGGACAGCCACGTACTGGTCTACGATGACGAAGGCGGCGGCTGGGCCGGGCGCCTGATCTGGACCCTCGACGCTATCGGTCACCACCGTTACTCTTATTTGAACGGCGGTCTTCACGCCTGGCTGGCGGGCGACCACCCGGTAGAAAGTGGCGAGAACACCGCCGAGCCCAGCGAGCTGGAGATTCATATCGACAGCACCCCCATCGCCGAGATCGAGGATTTCATCACGCTGCTGGACAACCGCCAGCTTGTCATCTGGGATGCTCGCTCCCCCGAGGAATACCGAGGCGAAAAAGTGCTGGCCGAGCGTGGCGGCCACATCCCCGGCGCCGTCAATCTCGACTGGCTGGAACTGATGGACAAGGCCAATAACTATCGTTTCAAAGACTTAGATAGTCTGAAGGCCACGCTGGAGTCGCTGGGCATTACCCCGGACCGCAGCGTGATTACTCACTGCCAGACCCACCACCGCTCTGGCCTGAGCTATTTGCTGATGAAAATTCTCGGCTACCCGCACATCAAGGGCTATCACGGCTCCTGGGGCGAGTGGGGCAACCGGAGCGACACCCCCATTCGCGAGGGCGGCGAGCCCTGATTACCGGCAGCAAGCCACCGACACATTGCCAACAGATAACCGGTTCACAACCACACTGATAGAGACAAGACCTTGGATACCACATTTATTATTCTGCAATACCTGTTACCCCAGCACCTGCTGTCGCGCCTGGTCGGCAAACTTGCCGAGTGTCGCCTGCCCTGGCTGAAAAACCTGCTGATCCGGCGCTTTATTACGCAGTACAAGGTCGACATGAGTGAAGCAGTGGACAGCGCACCGGAGGCCTACGCCAACTTCAACGCCTTTTTCACCCGGGCACTGAAAGATGGCGCCCGCCCCATCGCCGACGCCCCGGTTGTCTGCCCTGCCGACGGCGCGATCAGCCAACTGGGGGAGATCAATCGCGGTCGGATTTTTCAGGCCAAAGGCCAGGATTACAGCCTGCAAACCCTGCTGGGTGACGACAAGGCCCTGACCGCCGAATTCGACGGCGGCAGCTTTGCCACGATCTACCTGTCCCCCCGCGACTACCATAGGGTTCATATGCCGGTAGACGGCACCCTGCGCAGCATGACCTACGTGCCGGGCAAACTGTTTTCAGTCAATACCACCACGGCGGAAAATGTGCGCAGCCTGTTTGCCCGCAACGAGCGCGCGATATGCGTGTTTGATACGGAATTCGGGCCCATGGCCATGATTCTGGTCGGCGCAATGATCGTCGCCGGAATTGAAACCGTGTGGGATGGCCAAGTCGCCCCGCCGCCGCGCCAGCTCACAACACGCAGCTATCCGCAGGAAGCGCCGACACTGAAAAAAGGCGAGGAAATGGGCCGTTTCAAACTCGGCTCCACCGTCATCCTGCTGTTTGGCAAGGATAAAATCGACTGGCTGGACAAGTTTGAAGCCCTCACGCCTACCCGGCTGGGCGAGGCGCTGGCGGAGCGGGATTAAACCCGCTCCAGCGGAAAGGCAATCACCTCATCGATGCGCTCAGCACCCAGACTGAGCATCACCAGCCGGTCAAAGCCCATGGCCACGCCGCTGCAGGGCGG
>Ga0208568_1000128_pt1 | contig 34026 bp, 22 predicted proteins | sample DeeseametaMP2969_FD_184165 | JGI IMG/M metagenome (GOLD analysis project Ga0208568, IMG submission 184165) | Marine microbial communities from the Deep Atlantic Ocean - MP2969 (SPAdes) | ecosystem: Environmental > Aquatic > Marine > Oceanic | place: South of Funchal, North Atlantic Ocean... | reverse complement strand
ACACCCAATGCTGCCATAACGGCCCATGGCGTTGCTTGATCTTCTTTGCCGCCAAAACCACCCCCGATTCGAACAACATCCACTTCAATTTTATGCATGCCCACGCCTAATACTCTTGCCGTTATTCGCTGAACAGCTGTGGGTCCTTGGGTAGAAGATGAAATACGAATATGTCCATTTTCTAAAGGAACTGCATAGGCACCCTGGGTTTCAATATATAAATGTTCTTGCCCATTTGAATCCGCTTGTCCTTCAAATATATGAGCACAATTTTCCCAGGAATTTTCCGTATCACCTAATTCAAATGTTCGGGGTGGAATAATTAATTGATCCTTTTGTTGTGCTTCCCGCGGGTCAACAATAACATCATTTTTTGAAATCTCAATTTTGATCAATTTTCGAGCTGCAAAGGCAATTTGGTCCGATTCGGCAATAATGAGTGCAATGGGTTGTCCCACAAAATGAACTTCTTTGGAAGCGAATAATTGTTCATCGGGAATAATGCCGCCAATTTGATTTTGTCCAGGAATATCTTCATGGGTAATAATTTTAATTACACCTGGGATTGCACGGGCTTTGGAATAATTGATTGATTCAATCGTACCATGAGCCACAGGTGAATCGAATACGACACCGAAGCGGGTTCCTTGAATTAGTGGAATATCATCCAGATAAATAGATTTTCCTGTGACGTGCCCTTTGGAATCAATGTTTTTCATTTAAGTGAATCCAACGTGAATTGACCTGGGAATAGTGTAATAAAATGGGCATAAAAAAGTTGACGGAGTAATAGTCGCTTATAATCAGCTGAACCACGCACATCGTTGATGGGGCTTATTTCTGACTGAAGAATTTCAAGGGCAGATTGAACCGTTTCCCGCGAAAGTGATTTGCCCAAAAGAAAGTTACACGTTTTACTTAAATACATAGGAATGGGGCCCACACCACCGGCTGAAAGGTGTGCCTGTGTAATTTCATTTTCTGAAATGGTAATAAGAATCGCAGTATTGACACTGGCTATATCAAGATGAATTCGTTTGCTTACTTTTTCAAAATTAAAATGGCTGTCTTGCGTTGGAAGTTTAAATGAAATGGTGGAAAGAATTTCATCGGGCGACTTATCCAAATCTTTGTACCCTTTATAAAAATCATTCAAATAAATGGACCTGCTATCGCTATTTTTTGTTAGTTTTATTTTGGCGTTCAGAGCCAGGAAAAATGCAGTAAAATCTCCAATCGGCGAAGCATTTACAAAATTACCGCCTAATGTTGCCATATTGCGAATGGGCGAAGATGCCACCAATTTTAAATGGGCTTTGAGTCGGGGGAAGGCAGAAATAAAAATGTCCGATTCCATTAAATCGGTTGCGGTTGTTCCCGCACCAACTTTACACATGCCATTATCAATTTCAATAAAATTTAGATTGGGGGAATCAGAAATGAGATCCACATCCTGATTAATTAATTGGTCGTGCTTTTGTACATAAAGATCGGTACCACCGCCAACAACCGTTCCGTTTTGAGAGTTATTTTCTCCTTTAGACAATGCATTTAGCATTTCTGGAATTTGGTCGAAATAGGATGGAATAAACTTTTGTGTAATTAACCAATCAAGGGTTTCCTTCTCGCTTTTATCAGAAAGGGATTCCGTAATATGTTTTGCGGCTCTTTCAATCGGTTTGTATCCCGTGCATCTGCAAATATTTCCATCGATTGATGCGATGGCATCTTTATAAGTTGGCGCTGAATTTGCCAAACAAAATTGGGTGAGCGAGACCACAAATCCTGTCGTACAAAATCCGCATTGAGATCCACTTTCATCCACCATATATTGCTGGACGGGACTTAATGATTCCATATTAAGCCCTTCAATCGTAACTACATGTTTTCCTTGAACATTCCCAAGGGGCGTTAGGCAGGATGTGACTTGCCGATAATTGAGTTTTTCATCAATTAAGTCACCAATGAGAACAGTACATGCGCCACAATCACCTTCACGACATCCAATTTTAGTTCCAGTGAGCGATTGTTCATATCGCACAAAATCAAGAAGAAGTGCACCGCTGGGTTGGATCGTTTTTATGGGCTTATTATTGAGAATAAATTCAATCATTAATACTCTATTTTATTTTCACTTTCTTGCCATTGTAAAAAGACGGATTGCGCTTCATCTCGTAATAATTGAGTGATTGTTAGTTTCCGTTCATGAATCGGGAGTTTTATTTCTTGATAAATAAAATTGTCATCAAAATTGATTTCCGCCGCATCTTTTTTTGAATTGGCAAAATAAATGGATTTGGGTCGCGCCCAGTAAATGGCCCCCAAACACATGGGGCACGGTTCACAGCTGCAGTAAATATCACATCCATCTAATTGGAATGAGTTTAGTTTTTCACATGCATTCCGAATTGCAATCATTTCCGCATGGGCTGTGGGGTCATTGGATTTTGTCACTTCATTCACGCCGGTTGCAATAATTTTTCCATTCTTTACAATGACGGTGCCAAATGGTCCCCCATTGCCGGATTGAACATTTTCCATGGATAACCGAATGGCTTCCCGCATGAATTTCTTTTGTTGATCAATACTCATTTAATTTTTCTGATAATAGGTTTCAACTTGGTTAATCAATTTTTCTTTTTCACTATCAGGTAAAAAACTGGACTTAAAGCTGTTTTTAGCCAATTTAGTAATTTGTTTTTTAGAAAGATTTAATGCAAAAGCAATTTGGATATAATTTTCATTCATATAACCACCAAAATACGCCGGATCGTCTGAATTTATCGTAACCATTAATCCCGCATCCATTAATTGAAGCAAGGGGTGATTTTTTAAATCTTCCACCACTTTTAATTCGAGGTTTGATAAGGGGCACACGGTGAGAGGCATTTGCTTTTCGGCAAGATGTTGAATCAATTGATCATCGTCCAATGATCGATTCCCATGATCAATTCTGGATACCTTTAAAAGATTAAGCGCTTCCCACACATATGCCGCAGGTCCTTCTTCACCTGCATGAGCCACGGTGATAAATTTTTCTTCCCGTGCTTTTGAAAAAACACGTTCAAATTTTGATGGTGGATGCCCCATTTCAGATGAATCTAAACCAACACCAACAATCCATTCTTTATAGGGTAAAGCCTGTTTCAACGTCTCAAATGCAGCTGCTTCATCCAAGTGACGTAAAAAACACATAATTATCTTGGAACTGATTCCGAATTTTTTTTGTCCATTTACCAATGCGTTATGAATCCCTTGAATAACCGTATCAAAAGAAACGCCACGATCTGTGTGCGTTTGGGGGTCAAAAAATATTTCTGTATGGATTAGATTTTGTTCATGTACCTTCGTGAGATATGCCCATGTTAAATCATAAAAATCTTGTTCTTTTAAAAGGACGCTTGCTCCCGCATAATAAATATTCAGGAATTCCTGAAGATTATTAAAGTTATAGGCATTCTTTAGTTCTTCAACGGATTGATATGGAATGGAGACATTATTTCGATTGGCAATTTCGAACATAAGTTCCGGTTCAAAGGTACCTTCAATGTGTAAATGCAGTTCCGCCTTGGGAATGCCTTCAATGAAAGATTGTATGGTCATATTATTTGAAATGGGTGAATCCTCAAAATTATTTAGTCAGAAGCAATTATTCTTGATGGATGGTTAACCGGAAAATCTAATTTATATCTATAAGACTGAACAAGATATATTCATTCCAAAATGCTATAACGAAGTCAATAACAAAATTAATTGAAATATGAAGTTTCATCGTCTTAATTTGTAATATTGGTTCATTGATTCAAGAGGTATAGTCACGCTTCAAAATGTAATTGTCGGGACCTAATTGTCAAATAGATAGGAGTTAGTCATGGGAATAAAAGTCAATAACCGCAAAGCTGGTGAGGATCAATTCGACCGTGCTGCTAATTTAATCGGATTGAATGATGATATAAGAGATTCTTTAAAAATGCCTGACCGTGAATTAATGGTGGAAGTGCCATTGCGAAAAGACGATGGTACCATTCATAGCTTTCGTGGTTATCGCGTTCAGCATAATAATTCACGGGGGCCGTTTAAAGGCGGTATTCGTTTTCACCATGAAGTTGATCTGGATGAAGTTCGAGCCCTTGCGTCACTTATGACATGGAAAACAGCGTTAGTGGATATACCTTATGGCGGCGGGAAAGGCGGCATAACCGTCAATCCCCATGAATTAAGTGAACGGGAGTTGGAACGGCTGTCCAGGCGTTTTTTCCGTGCTATAGACCCCATCATTGGTGTGAATATAGATATTCCGGCTCCTGACGTGAATACCAATGCTCAGATCATGGCTTGGTTTATGGATGAATATGGTTTGCTGCACGGACATACGCCGGGAATTGTAACCGGTAAACCCATTGACTTGGGCGGGTCCCTTGGCCGCGAAGCTGCTACGGGGAAAGGTGTTGCTATTACCACACGGGAAAGCGCTAACCGTTACGGGCTGGATTTGGAAGGCGCTGCCGTGGTCATCCAGGGATTTGGCAATGTAGGCTCTTATGCCGGGAAATTCTTATCCGAAATGGGCTGTAAAGTCATTGGTGTGAGTGATGTTCATGGTGGGCTCCGTGAACCGGATGGATTTGATGTACCCAGTTTGTTTGATTATAACTACAAAAATCGAACAATAAAAGATTGCGGACAGGGGACACCAATTACCAATGAAGAATTATTAGGCATCGAATGTGATTTCTTAATTCCGGCTGCGCTGGGTGGGGTGATCCACAAAATGAATGCTGAAGAATTAAAGTGCAAAATTGTGATCGAAGCGGCCAACGGGCCCACAACACCACCAGCGGATGAATTATTACATAATAAAGGAATTCATGTTGTACCAGATATTTTAACCAATGCCGGTGGTGTGACAGTATCTTATTTTGAGTGGGTACAGAACTTGCAGCAATTCCAATGGGATGAAGATGAAGTGAATGAAAAACTGGAAAAACGCATGGTGCGGGCATTTAAGGAAGTCAGTTCTGTTTGCGACGAAAAGAAAACATCAATGCGCATGGCGGCTTTTACCGTCGCCATTGACCGTGTAGCCCAGTCATTTGAATTACGGGGCATCTAATTCTTTAACTTTCAAACCGAAAATTATAGTAATTTCAAGCATAATTAATTTCAATCATAAGCTCATAAGAATCAGGAGAACAATATGGATTTCATTACACCCATTTTTAAATGGTTACATATTATTGCCGGTGTCCTTTGGATCGGTTTGCTCTATTTTTTCAACTGGATTAATGGTCATGTCGCAGCAACCATGGACGCTGATACGAAAAAGAAAGTTATGCCGGAGCTCATGCCTCGAGTCTTATACTGGTTTCGCTGGGGTGCAGCCTGGACCTGGGTAACAGGAATTGTTCTGCTCTATGTTTTGTTCTGGGCAGGGAGCTTATCTATGGGAGAATCAGGTGGAAATTTAATGTTTGAAGCGGGAACAGAAGTAACGATGTCTGCACATATTTTGCTGTTGGTTGTATTTGCAGGTGTGTTCATTTATGATTTTTTGTATAAAAGTGCTTTAGCATCAAATTTAAGGGTCATAACGATAATGAGTTTTGTATTAATCGGCGTAGTTGTTTATCTCATGCAGAATGTTGCACATTTTTCTTATAGAGCTTATAATATTCATTTGGGAGCAATGTTCGGAACCATGATGGCATTCAACGTATGGTTCAGGATTTGGCCGGCACAACAGAAAATTATCACTGCCATCAAAAATGGTGAAGCGCCGGACGGAGATTTAGTCGCGTTGGCGGGACTTCGTTCCAAGCATAACACATACATGTCCATCCCCCTTATTTGGACTATGATAAATGAGCATACAAGTTATTTTTCCGGTGGAAATCTGGGATTTACTGCTCAATATGGTTGGCTTGTATTGATGGGTATTGTAGCATTGGGTTGGCATATTGTTTTCCAGATTTACAAAAAATCGGCCAAAGTGCAAGGATTCTAAACAAAAGCATAAAATTATAGAAAAAGCCCTGCGGGTAACTGCAGGGCTTTTTTATTTACCAGAAATAGGGAAAAAAATAGAAAAACGAAACAATGAGTGAACAAAATAAAAAATGAAATAAGTTAGAACGATGGCTGGATAAACATAACCATTTTATGGAATTAGTCAGGACTTTAATTGCAATAATGGTCCTAGTTTTGCAAATTTATATTTTAATCAATATTATAAACTAAAAAACCCCGTCCAAATTCTTTTAAACGGGGTTTTAATTCGATGAGTATTGTCGTTTATACTTAAACGCTACAGCTCATATCGTGACCGCAACACATGGGAGATTTGATCATCCCACATCCGTCTGGGCATTTGGCTACACCCACTTTGGTGCCGTCATCTTTTGTAATATGATCATGAACCAATTCTTTTCCACATTTTGCACAGTTCATACCCGTGACACCCATGCCGCAATGTTCACATGTAAATTCAGCCATAATTTTATTCCTTTGCTTAGTTGACAAAAATCCCGGCTGAAATTTACATCACTTTTTATTTTTAAATAAAAGAATTAAGTAATAATAGGAATTATTACTATTTAATATTTATATTTAACCATGCGATACAGTCATCAAAGAGAAGCGATCCAAGAAATTGTGTACGGTACCAATGCTCATCCCACTGCAGATTGGATATTTCAAAAGGCGAAAGCAAAAATTCCCAACATTAGTATGGGAACTGTTTATCGAAATTTGAAACAATTGGAGGATGCAAAATTGATTAAATCCATATATGATGGAAATATAGCACGGTACGACTGGAACAAGGAACCTCACGATCATCTGAAGTGTAAAGTGTGCGGTGATTTTATTGATGTGCAGTTGTTTGATGACGCCATTCGCACAAGGATAAAAAAACAATATAAGTTTGAGGCCGATGATGTGGTAATGACCATAATCGGCACATGTCATAAACACACTTAATATAGGATTTATTATGGAAGAAAATGGAAAATGCCCCGTTTCACACGGGTCGAATAGCCAACATACACTCGGGTCAACAGCAAACCAGCAATGGTGGCCAGACCAGTTAAATTTAAATATTCTTCATCAACACGATAAAAAGTCCAATCCCATGGGTGAGGACTTTGATTACCGTGAAGAGTTTAAAAAACTTGACTATGATGCTCTAAAAAAAGATCTAAATGATCTTATGACAGACTCGCAGGATTGGTGGCCGGCTGATTATGGGCATTATGGTCCTTTCTTTATTCGTATGACTTGGCACGCCGCAGGCACGTATAGAACTGCCGATGGTCGTGGCGGTGGCGGGACTGGCAACCAGCGTTTTGCTCCACTTAACAGTTGGCCAGACAATGGCAACTTGGATAAAGCACGTCGACTTCTTTGGCCTATTAAACAAAAGTATGGTAAGAAAATTAGCTGGGCCGACTTGTTGATTCTAGTAGGTAATGTTGCTATTGAGTCAATGGGTGGTAAGACCTTTGGCTTCAGTGGCGGACGTCCAGACATTTGGGCACCAGAAGAAGATATCTTCTGGGGCAAAGAAAACGAATGGCTTGGCAACAATCGCTATACTGGCGAACGTGATCTTGATCAACCACTTGGCGCAGTGCAGATGGGTTTGATTTATGTTAATCCACAGGGTCCAGACGGTAATCCAGATCCACTTGCAAGTGCAAAAGACATTCGCGAAACATTTAGTCGCATGGCTATGAACGACGAAGAAACTGTTGCGCTTACTGCAGGCGGACACACTTTTGGTAAGGCACACGGTGCAGGCGATGAGGATCTTGTTGGCGCTGAACCAGAAGGTGCTCCAATTGAACAAATGGGACTGGGTTGGAAAAACGCACACGGTTCAGGTAAAGGACGTGACAGTATTACAAGTGGCATCGAAGGTGCTTGGACTGCTAAACCTACTCAATGGGACAATGGCTATTTTGATCTAATGTTCAGATACGAATGGGAACTTGTTAAGAGCCCAGCAGGCGCACACCAATGGCATGCTGTAAATCCTAAAGAAGAAGATCTTGCACCAGACGCAGAAGATGCTTCAATTCATGTGCCAACTATGATGACAACAGCAGATATGGCGATACGTGAAGATCCAATCTATAAAGAGATCGCAAAGCGTTTCCATGAGAACCCAGACGAGTTAGTAGATGCATTTGCTCGTGCGTGGTTTAAACTGCTACATCGTGATATGGGCCCTCGCACACGTTATATGGGTCCGGAAGTTCCTGAAGAAGAACTTATTTGGCAAGATCCTGTTCCAGCAGGCAACACTGACTATGATGTAGATGCTGTTAAAGCACGTATCGCAGAAAGCGGATTAACTGTTCAAGAGATGGTAGAAACTGCTTGGGCCAGCGCTTCAACATTCCGTGGTTCAGATTTGCGTGGCGGTGCCAATGGTGCTCGCATTCGTCTTGCTCCACAGAAGGATTGGGAAGCAAACAAACCAGAGCAACTTACTCGTGTATTAGGTGTGCTTGAAGGTATTGCTGCAGAAACTGGTGCGTCAGTCGCAGATGTGATTGTCCTTGCCGGTAATGTTGGCATTGAGCAAGCATCAGGCGCAAGCGTTCCATTCAGTCCAGGTCGTGGAGATGCTACACAAGAACAAACCGATGTAGAATCATTTGCTGTTCTTGAACCTTTTGCTGATGGTTTCCGCAACTATCAAAAGACAGAGTTTACAGTTAGCCCAGAACAAATGATGCTTGACAAAGCACAACTACTTGGACTTACAGCACCAGAAATGACAGTGCTTGTAGGTGGTATGCGAGCATTAGGTATCAGTGCAGATGGTCACGGTGTATTCACTGATACACCAGGCAAGTTAACCAACGACTTCTTTGTCAATCTACTTGATATGAGAGTAGAATGGAAGCCAACTGGTAGCAATTCCTATGAAGCAACTGATCGTTCTACAGGTGAAAAGGTAAGAACTGCTACACGAGTTGATCTTGCGTTTGGTTCTAATTCTCAGCTACGAGCCTTAGTAGAAGTTTATGCATGTGAAGACTCACAACAAAAATTTGTGAGTGATTTTGTTAAAGCTTGGAACAAGGTGATGAATCTTGATCGTTTTGATCTAACTTGATCAAAGTTGATGATGGAATTAGACTAAAGTTTTTTTACGTATTGATTATAATAATTATCAATATTCAGAACTAATTTCCTCAGAAATGCATTTATCATTAATTGAGGATTTGACTCTTTGATTTCATTTTTATTACATCTTAATATTCCATAACTAAAGGAGGCAAATATGGATCAACTATTTGGAGAAGGTTCACCAATTGAAGCAATATTTAAATGGTTTCATGTAATAGCAGGTATCATCTGGATAGGTTTATTGTATTTTTTCAATTGGATCAATGGACATTTTGCTGCTACGCTTGATGCGGAAGTAAAGAAAAAGGTTGTTCCGGAACTAATGCCACGAGCTTTATACTGGTTTCGCTGGGGAGCTGCATGGACATGGGTTACTGGACTTGTATTACTCTATGTATTATACTGGCATCAAAGTTTAGCTATGGGAGAATCAGGAGGGAATCTAATGTTTGCAGATGGTACAGAAGTTACTTATTGGGCTCACATAATGATTCTTGTGGTATTCTTAGCTGTGTTCTTTTATGATTTTTTGTATAAAACTGGATTGGCTAATAATGTAAGAGTAATTACGGGGATTAGTTTTATCTTGGTAGCTGCAGTTGTCTACTGTATGAAATTTTATGGTGGATTTGATTATCGTGCTCTCAATATTCATCTCGGAGCAATGTTTGGCAGTATTATGGCTTTTAATGTATGGTTTCGAATATGGCCAGCGCAGCAAAAAATTATTTCCGCCATTAAGAATGGAGAAGCTCCAGATGGAGATTTAGTAGCTCTAGCTGGTTTAAGGTCCAAGCATAATACCTATATGTCTGTTCCTCTTTTGTGGACGATGATCAATGCACATACCTCTTACTTTGCAGGTGGGAACCTATATCGTACGGACCATAACTGGATAGCTCTTATGGTTATAGTTGCTTTAAGTTGGCATATAGTTTGGCAACTATACAAAAAATCAGCTAAAGTGCAGGGTATGTAACTTTATTAATTAATTATTTTATTAAGCCCCTGGATTAATTTCATCCAGGGGCTTTTTTTTGATTAATATAGATTCTGCGGCAACCTATAGTTTCGTAAAATTCTGGCCAATTTCATTCGCCTAATATTTATTTCATGAGATTATTATTTAAGAAATCCATCAACTTGATTCTTGATTATCCACGCTGGATTATAGCGGGAGTCAGTGTCATCACTCTAGTAATGCTGGTATTGGTAAACCAACTAAAAATGGATTTTTCCATTGAACATCTATTTGCTATTAACGACCCAGCTGTAGATAGATATTTTGAGTTTCTTGACGAATTTGAGCGGGAAGATAATCTCATATTATTGCTGTATGAATGTGATGATCCATTTTCATATCATAATTTGATATTAAATCAAAAATTAGTCCAAAATTTTGAATCCATAATTGGTATACATAGTGTCACTAGTTTATCAAATTTGGAAATATTTACCGCAGGAGATGATGAATTATTACGGCCAGTTTACCCCTATATTCCGCAATCCACTGATTCTCTTCAAAAAGCAAAAAATCGAATATTATCTTCTCCACTGGTCCAACAAACGTTGATATCAAATGATGGGTCATTGGCATCTATTGCCATCGAGTTAGATGATGTATTTAATAATCATGATTTACGCGAAAAAATAATTAATGAGATTGATATAAAGCAAAATACTGTTGATTGGACCTGGCATCAAGCTGGAATACCTATTCTTAGGACAAGATATGTACAATTAATGGTAAGTGACACCATTCGTTTTTTAATTCCAGTTGCTCTAATGATTATTTTTCTTTTTACATTAATATTTCGCTCTTGGCCCGCATTAATCATACCCATGTCAATCATAATAATGGTTGTAATCTGGACTATGGGTTTGATGGCAGCATTAAATATTGACTTCAATATCATGACCTATATTATACCAACACTGCTATTTATTATTGGTATCGGTGATTCAGTACATTTCCTCGTAAAGTATTATGGTACGCTGGCTGTGGTGAAGGACAAACGTGAAGCATTATATCAGACCATAGAAAAAATTGGGACAGCCATTTTTCTCACGTCCATTACAACAAGCATAGGGTTCGGATCTTTGCTGCGATCAAATATACTCATTGTAAGACAATTTGGCACTATGACTGCAGCTGGTGTCATGTTTGCCTTTATTCTTACAATAACGTTTTTACCGGCAATGTTAATGCTGCTTAAACAAACACCGGCCAAAAAATTAAAATCTTATACAGTGGGATTTCGAATAAAATTACTGAATAAATTAGTTAAAATTGTGAGAGTATATCCAAAACAGATAATTTTTTTCACTCTTGTAGTTATTGTAATCTGTATCATTGGTTCGTTTCAGATAAATCCTCATAATTCTTTAATGGACGACCTTAAACCGGGAACGACTCTTTATGATGACATGATGCTTGCAGAAGAAAAAATGGGATCGATATTGCCATTGGAAATCATTGTCAGTATAAAAGAATTCAATTCATCAGAGATAGGGGATATTAAAGATCCCGAATTTCTACGCAATTTGGATCTTCTCCAGCAATATGTGTCCAGCATTGATGATGTAGGCAAAATGGTATCTATGACTGATTATATTAAAGAATTTAACCGGGCTATGAATGATGGCGATAATGAGTTTTACAGTATTCCCCAGACTCGCTCAGCAATAGCCCAGACCATCTTGATTTATGGAGATGAGTTTAATTCATTGGTCAATTTTGATTATACGAAGGCACGAATTTCCGGGCGGGTGAAAGATATAGATTCCCGACGTGCAGCAGAAATAAAAAATGATATCAATAATTATATAATGATAAATATGCCAAACTATATGAATGTCGAAATAACGGGCACTACATTCCTCGCTCTCGCAACAAACGACAATTTGGTTAATGATTTAACCACCAGCTTCATGACTGCCTTTGTTCTGATTACCATTTTAATGGCCATATTATTCAAGTCCTTGACGGTTACATTGATTTCCATTATTCCAAATACCATACCGATGCTCGCTATGGCCGCGATAATGGGGTATTTTGATATCCTGCTCAGACCACCAACAGCTATGACCTTTGCTATCGCATTTGGCATAGCTGTGGACGATACCATTCATTTCCTTATAAGGTATAGAATGGAACTACCTACTTTGGGCTGGCATTATCGGGATGCAAATGATAAAACTCTTATGACCACCGGGTTGGCAATGATGACTACTACTGGAATCCTGGTTGCTGGATTTTTAGTTTTAATATTTTCCAGTTTTAGACCAACAGCTGATTTTGGATTACTTGCTGCCGCTACAATTTTTGTGGCGCTAATTTGCGATTTAACCTTTTTACCGGCATTATTGGGCTTGATTAAACCAAAAATAAGAGAAGATTAATTTCTACATTAACTGAATAGGGATAGAGTAATGAAGGTAAAAACTACATTTATTTTATTATTATTTCAGTTTCTCTATGGAAATGGGATTCAATATTTCCAATAAATGGTAAAATTTGAAATTGATGTTACGCTAAATGATACTGCGCACACTCTTTCTGGTTATGAAAAGATGGAATACACAAATAATTCCCCAGATACACTTGAGTTTATTTGGTTTCATTTATGGCCCAATGCCTACAAAAATGATTCCACGGCATTTGCTAAGCAACAAATAAAAAGTGGTAGCAGTCGCTTTGTAAATTCAGATGAAGAAGACCGCGGTTTTATTGATAGTCTGTATTTTCTTGTTGATGGAATCAAAGCAAGGTGGGAAACCCATACCGACTGGATTGATGTTGCGAAGATTATGCTGCCTAACCTTTTACTCCCCGGTAAGTCTGTAATAATTGAAACCCCGTTTTTTATAAAATTACCGTTGGAATTTTCTCGTTTAGGTCATTCAGGAAAGCATTATGAGATAACACAATGGTATCCAAAACCAGCTGTTTATGACCATAAAGGCTGGCATCCAATGCCCTACCTCCATATGGGTGAATTTTACAGCGAATTTGGGATTTTCGATGTGAAAATTACTTTGCCAAAGGATTACCGTTTGATGGCTACAGGTGATTTGGTGAATGGGGAAGATGAACTACATTGGCTCGATTCTCTTGCAGCTGAGGGTGACTCACTTCATGCTTTGCCAAAAAAGGAATTGAAGAAAAAGTTGAAATTGATGAAAAAAAATGCAGAAAAAACTGAAACGGTAGATTCATCGGCAATTGAAATGAAAACACTACATTTTCATCAGGAAAATGTCCATGACTTTGCCTGGTTTGCTGATAAGAATTGGATCGTGCGTAAAGGAGAACTACTTCTTTCTGATTCTACTCGAAATATAACTTTATGGAGTTTCTACCTGCCAAAAAACGCAGAAAAATGGGAAAATTCAATAGAGTATTTACATGATTCAGGATATTGGTATAGCAAATTCTATGGTGATTACCCCTACAATCATATAACTGCTGTGGATGGTGATAGGTCTGCTGGCGGGGACATGGAATACCCAAACATTACAGTGATCTCTAGAAGTGGTTCAAAAGATTTATTAGAATATGTAATCATGCATGAAGTGGGACATAACTGGTTTTATGGCATATTGGGCTCTAATGAGCGTGACCATACCTGGATGGATGAAGGATTAAATGAGTATAGTAATATCCGTTATTGGCAAAAAAAATACAAAGGTAGAAATGAGCAGATTATAGTTCAGGAATTTGTTCAGAATAAATTGGGGATTGCAAAAAATTTATCGATGAGCTGGTTCACATATGCGGGTTATGCCAACAGTGGTAAGAGTAAAGATGCCCAGCCATTGAATCTAACTGCTGAAAAATATACTGGCGGTAATTACGGTCAGCACTATTCAAAAACGGCTGTATTTATGCGTTACCTGCAGCATTATCTGGGTGAAGATAAAATGGATGAAATATTACAGGATTTCTACCGGCAGTGGGAATTTCGTCATCCTTATCCGGAAGATTTAGAAGCCGTATTTGCTGCACACCTTCAAGAGGATCTAGACTGGTTTTTTGATAATGTATTTGAAAAAACAACCTATGTGGATTACGGAATTATGAAAACTGATGACCGTTTTCTTTTACATAATTATGGGACATTTAACTGTCCTGTAGAAGTTGCTTTTTATAATGGATCGGGTCAAGAGATTCAACGGGATTGGTATCATAAAATGGATAATAAAAAGAAGCTGAGTCCGCCGTCAGGTGCAGTCAGTGCTCGTATTGACCCAGACCAGCATATGCCGGATGTTAACCGCCGTAATAATAGTACACAGAAAAGCCTTAACCTAAATTTCGTTTGGGATCAACCAACCTACTTCAATCATGATGTAAATATTGTTCCTTGGTTTTTTTCCTATAATTACTACAACGGGTTTACTCCCGGATTAACAATTTTTTCAGGTTTTGCGCCTGGTTACGATGGCAGTGGAAATGCTTTATCATTTCTTTATGATTTTGAGCATAAGAAACCGGTTGGTGGTTTTTCAATTACACGACCAATACGATCAATCAGTTTATTTCATGCAAGTTCTTTGAATATAAATATGAACCATGGGTCTGGAAGAACCGGGTTTAATGCAAGAATTTCTGGCACAATCAAGGAACCATATGTAGAAAGTCCCGTTGCCAGGATAAATGCGAATCTTTTCTATCATCACCTTGATTCAACTGCTTTTGATCCATTTTTATATGATGGGGGGAAATTTCTTATAACATCACTTCGTTACAGTAAGAATTGGGAATTAAATATTGATTCGGAATTAACGTTTCGAATAGGGATCAAAATGGGAAAAGATTTTGCCCGGAGTTATCTATCGAGTGATGTAAATCATCGATTTACAAAAAATATTGCCACAAAAATTCGCTTATTTGTAAGCCGGTATTTACTTACCAAAGAATTGCCTGCACAGTACCGAACCTATTTAAGTGGTTCTATCGACTCTGATTTCGAACAAAATATTCTTGATCGAACAGGGAATAGTGAAGCGCTCCAAGTATTATCCCACATTTATTATGATGGCGGTCCAGGTTTGCGTGGACTTGTACTTGATAAAGATGGTAGACCGTTGGCAACCGAAAAGATGGCTTGGTCGTTACGTATAAATCAAGAATTACCCTATATGCCAGGTGATATTTTCTTTGATATTGGCGGCACTGCGGGGGTTGAAAATCATTTTATTGTGTCTGGTTTGCATTTTGGCCCGTTATTTATACCTTTTTACCAGAGCTGGGAAGTAAAGTACAAAATACCCAATAACGGTCAGTGGGTGTTGGACAGATTACGCCTGGGTTTCAATGTATCACTGCCCTTTGGAATTAATTTTTAGATTTTATTAAAAACCAAGGTTCATTTTTTTTACAACAAATTAAGCGTAAATTCTACCCGTACTTTCTGGTAATCCGGGAATATTTCAAAGTGGGGGACAATCAATTTTGTGAAATGGGATAAAAAAACTTTTATGGCTGATATGCGTGAAAAGTGCAGCCGTGAAGTAGCAACAATTGGCAACAATATCTGTGAATTCTCAGAAAAACATGCAGCAGATATTTCTTGGGGTCGTGGGAATGATCATGGAACATTGACCTACCGCTGCGATTCTGATTTCGGCTTACTCCCTCTATTCCATATGACCAGCGAAGGTCAATTAAATTTGCAGATTAACTTTCTGCGCAGTAAGAATGTCACTAAACAGGTCCTGAGGGATATTACTGTAAAACTTGAATCGATATTTCTTGTTGAATTCGATGAAGAAATGTATCCTACGGACACATTCGAGCCAATGAACGAATTATTCCATACATCCAATCAGGTAGAGAAATTTCTAAAGACAATCGAAGGTTGTACATACAGATTGAAACAATAAAAACTATAACTAGATATAAACCATTGGCCCTGCAAAATCTATCGCAGGGTTTTTTTTATTCTGTTTTTAGAGGGCAATAAGTGGGTTTCTCACTATTATTGTTTTCATTAATATTATTCTTTATCGTCATATTAGCTGTATTTATTGGCAGGCAGAAAAGTAATGACGATCCATATGAAGATTTATCAATTGATGAATGGAATTGCCCTGAGTGCGGATTTCTTGTACAGGCAGGCGACGAATGTATCTACTGTGGTTATACCAAAGATAAACAATGACCAATACGAATAATTCTATTAGCGTTATTATACCGGTTTACAATAGATGTCGCCTAATTGACCGGGCTATCAAATCTGTATTGGGACAGACAATACCCCCTGATGAAATCATTGTAATAGATGACGGTTCTACTGATGGAACGGACGAGATTATCAAAAATAGCTATCCAGATGTAATCTTAATAAAACAGGAGAATAGAGGTGTCAGCTGCGCACGAAATAACGGAATTAAAAATGCAAAGGGTACCTGGGTGGCCTTATTGGATTCAGACGATGAATGGCTACCGGTAAAACTTGAGAAACAATTACTGGCTCTCCAGGAGAATTCGAGTAATAAAATATGCCACACGGATGAGATCTGGATACGGAATGGCGTACGCATCAACCCCATGAAAAAGCACCGCAAATATGGTGGGAACATCTATAAATATTGTTTACCGCTATGCGTTATATCGCCTTCATCAATAATTATACATAAAGAAATTTTTGAAGATGTTGGACTCTTCGATGAAAATATCCCTGTTTGTGAAGATTATGATTTGTGGTTGCGCATATGTTCACGATACCCTGTACTTTATTTGCCGGATAAATTGATCAAAAAATATGGCGGGCACGATGACCAATTATCGCGGCAATACTGGGGGATGGATCGGTTTCGCATTCGTGCGTTAGAAAAAATGATCAATGATCCAGTTTTATCAGAAAATGACCGCATGGCAACGGTAGCAACAGCCATTAATAAAGCAAGAATACTGAAAAAAGGCCTTATGAAACATGGCCGCGAAAAAGAAGCGGAGAAGATGATGAAAAAGTTAGCAGAATTTGAGAACTCATATGATTAATGTCCCCAATGAATTCTTCCTGAATATTTGAGTTCACCTGCTTTGCGAATATATACAACTATAATCATATCCATTTTTAGTGCGCACTTAAGCGGACAGAACTTGCCACGTAATCTTACAGTAGAAGAACAAAGCCGTCTGCATGAAATAGGTATCAGCAGAATCATTACTGATCCCCCGGACAGTATTATTTACGCGCCAGCAGAATTTGATTCCGTAGCCGGCCTCATATTTGCCTGGGAAGCCTATTCAACCCTACTGACTGAATTGATCAAAGAAGTTGCAGAAGATGATACTGCATGGGTAGTTGTAGATAATACAAGTGAAGAGAACTCGGTTAGTAATACTCTTTCTAATGCTAACGTAAATATGGATCATGTGGTTTTCCAAGTAATAGCGACTAACTCAGTATGGATACGGGATTATGGGCCATGGTGGATCATTGAACCAGAAAATTCCCGGGCAATAATTGATTTGGTCTATAATCGACCACGTCCGCTAGATGATGCATATCCGGAATCAGCCGCAGTAGACTTCGGTGTGAATTATTATGGTTTGGGGCTCATAGAAGCAGGCGGTAATATGCTATTGGATGGACAAGGAGCAGTAATCGTTTCAAACGTTATTTTTGATGGGAGCCAAGGATTTGATCCTAATCTAACCCAGGAACAACTGGAACAATATTTTCTGGATTATTTTGGCGTGCATAAAGTTATAGTTACACCGCATTTAATAAATGACGGTACGGGACATATTGATATGTTTGTTAAACTAATTAACGATACGACAGTTATAGTTGGTGAATATGAGAACCAGTCCGCGGGTTTTTCTGGGAATTATGATATCTGTAATCAGGTAGCAAATCAACTGGCCAATGAGACTAATGGCGCAGGACGACCCTTCAATATTGTCCGTATGCCTATGCCACCATATAGCAATGGTATAACCTATACCTATGTTAACTCTCTTATTGTTAATAATAAGGTTTTGGTACCCATTTATGGGTTTTCCACTGAATTTGCAAATGACGATTCGGTCCTAGCCCTATATGAAACTATTATGCCGGGAGTAGAGGCGGTAGGATTTAACTGTAACCAGATTATACCAGCAAATGGCGCTATTCACTGTATTGCTACGAAAGTTCCTGCCCTGCCGGAAACAATAGCTTGTGGTAATTTGATGGGGGATGTGAATCTCGATGGTCGGGTCAACATTTATGATATTTTGAAATTAGTTGATTTTGTAACAGGTGTAATCGAACCAGAATTATGTGCGATATCGTCCGGTGATATGAATAATGATGGTGATCTAACAACAATTGATGTGATTGAAATAGTCTATTTGGTGATGGGATTTTAATATGCCAAAAACGATTATTTACGAGCCCATGACAACGATCACAGGTGGACTAATTGCGATAATTGCGCTCTATTATTCAAGGGAGTTAACAGCAATATATTTGCATCAGTTGCTCAATGTGCAATACCATTGGATTTGGACTTTTCGTATGCTTTCATTTGGAGCATTATTGGGTGTAATTAGTCATGGAATTGGTCCTTATTTTCATCCTGTAGTAGAAGATTTGGTTTGGAAATTCACTACATATTCCATTGGCATAATGAGTTATTTCATGGTGCTTACGATGTTACACCATTTGTTTGATTATCACATTGTGTTACGCCTGCGCTGGATTTTGATTGCATTGATTATTATTTACCTAGCAGTAGTTACCATAAATGACAATTTTATCAATGTGATCCGATTTTATGTGCCCCTGATGGTTATGGTAGTTTTGGGATTATTATATACTTGGTTGACCCTCAATGCCGATGGAACAAGTATGATCATCTTAGGTATTTTAATCAGTTTTATTGCCGCAGGCGTTCAGCAAAGTGGAATTGTATTGCATGAGCATATGAACTATAATGATATTGCCCACTTTATTCAAATGGTTGCGATGTGGTGTTTTTACCGGGGTAGTCTTGTTTTAAAAGATAGCGTTTTATAATTTTTCTTTCAGGTCTCATCAACAATTTGATGACTGCCGACTGAGGAAGTAAATTCGCCAGTTAAATTTTCGAGGAAACTGTGGAAATAAAGGTCGAAAAAATCAACGCATTTACGAGGGAAATAAAGGTAAATCTTGCTTGGGAAGAATGTCGTAACGATTTTCAACTCACAGCGAAAAAATTTGGTAAAAAGGTAAAAATGCCTGGCTTTCGTCCTGGTAGAATACCGATGAAGGTGTTAATGAATAAATTTTTACCAAATATTGAAGCCGAGTTTATCGAACAAGGTGTTAATAAGTATTACCGGCAAGTACTGGAACAGGAAAAGCTAGTTCCGGTAAATAAGGCTGAAGTCAAGGATGTCCATTTTCACTTTGAGGAAAATTTTACATTTAAGGCTGCGTTTGAAATCGAACCAGAGTTGGTATTGCCAAAAATGAAAAAGAATTGTCTCAAAGTGCAAAAGACAGAATACATATCTGATGATATTGATATCGATAATGTTATCGAGGAAATGCGCAGGTCAAGGGCAGAAGTCAAAACTGTAGAGGATGGGGCAAAAGAGGGCCATTTTCTCATCGTAGATTTACAAAAGTTGGATCAATCCGGCCTTCCAATCATTGGTGAAAAATTTGAAAAACGATTTCTGCAGATCGGTGCGGATCCCTTTAGTGGAGATAACAAGCCAAAATTAATTGGCTTAAAGCCTGGTGATACTGCTCAAGTGGAGTTACCTGATGCTAAAGATAATGGTCCAGGTAAATACGAATTGTCTGTAATCAATGTCGAAAAACAGGTGCTTCCAGAAGTGAATGAAGAATTCATTAAAACTGTGGAACCGAAAGCAACAGATGAGTCTAATTTTCGGGAAATCATAAAAAGTAAAGTGGATGATAGCTATGCTCGTCGAACCAATGAATCCTTTGAACGACAGCTTGCCGATAGTATGATCGAGTATGTAAGCCCAGAATTTGCTCCAGCTATGGTTGATTCATATCTCGACCATATCATTGAAGAGGCTAAAACACAGGAAAAAGAACAGGACCTGGACGAAGATAAAATTCGTGGATCATATCGACCCATAGCGGAAAGGAATATGAAGTGGTACCTCGTGAGGAGGGAGATAATTAATAGCCAGGATAACATTGCGGTCTCCAAGGATGATGTAGAGAAAAAAATAGAAAAACTACTTGAGCGATCACCAGATCATGCCAAAGAAATAAAGAAATATTATAAAAAACCCAGTAACCGGCAGCGAATTGAAGATGATCTATTGGAAAAAAAGGTATTGGACTATTTAACCGAATTTGCCAAGATTAAGGATGTGAAAGTTCACACAAAAATACTTCGAGAAGAAGCGGCAGAGGGAGGGGAGTAATATTGAAAAATAAAGATTTAGCTCAATTAGTTCCGATGGTGGTAGAACAAACCGGTCGCACGGAGCGAGCTTATGATATTTATTCTCGTCTACTCCGAGAACGGATTGTATTTCTTGGAATGCCTATCGATGATTCAGTCGCTTCATTGGTTATTGCTCAATTATTATTTCTTGAAGCTGAAAATTCCGATAAGGATATTTTTTTATACATTAATTCCCCAGGTGGTTATGTATCATCCGGTTTGGGAATCTATGACACCATGAATTATATAAAACCGAATGTGGCGACCATATGTATGGGGCAAGCGTCAAGTATGGCGGCGATATTATTGGCTGGTGGTGCTAAAGGAAAGCGATCTGCGCTTCCCAATTCGCGGGTAATGATTCATCAGCCGCTTGGCGGAGCGGAGGGGCAGGCTTCTGACATTAAAATACAGGCGGACGAGATCCTCAGGCAGCGTACAAGATTAAATTCAATTTTGGCAAAAAGTACAAAACAAACTTTGAGAAAAATTGAAAAAGATACTGATCGCAATTTCTTCATGAACGCTGATGAAGCCAAAACATATAGAATTATTGATACCATACTTGTAGCGCGAAAAAAATGAAATCATCCGAGAAAAAACCCAAAAAGACTCAAATGCCTATAAAAAAAAATTCGCAGCATAGGGCATTGCCCAGGCCTACCGAAATAAAAGCATATCTGGACCAGCATGTTGTAGGCCAGGAACGGGCAAAGAAGATGATGGCTGTAGCAGTCCATAATCATTATAAGCGGATCCTTTTTCAGGATTTAGATGATGGTGTCAAATTAGAAAAAAGCAATATCCTGGTTCTCGGGCCCACAGGTACCGGTAAAACATTGATTGCCAAGACATTGGCAAATTTTCTCTCTGTTCCATTTGCCATTGCCGATGCCACAGCCCTAACCGAAGCCGGTTACGTAGGGGAGGATGTCGAAAATATTTTAGTGCGCCTTATACAGGTGGCCAACTATGACATTACCTTAGCTGAACAGGGTATCGTATACATTGATGAAATTGATAAAGTTGGCAAAAGGGCATCTGGCGCAAGTATTACCCGCGATGTATCAGGTGAGGGCGTGCAACAGGCATTACTAAAAATTCTTGAAGGGACTATCAGCAATGTGCCACCCAAGGGTGGTCGCAAACACCCCGAGCAGAGCCTCATACCAATTGATACACAAAATATTCTTTTCATTTGCGGAGGGACATTCGATGGCCTGACTGATATTATTTCCAGACGTGAAGGAAAAGCGGAGATCGGTTTTACCAAGGCCAATAAACGGCCGTTAAGTGAATCTGGTGCATCTTTAGATCTTCTGCGCCCTGAGGACCTGATCGAATTTGGATTTATTCCAGAATTAGTAGGACGGTTACCTGTCATATCTACCCTGGGAACTCTGAATGAAGAGGCGCTTTATAAGGTGCTTACGGAACCAAAAAATTCATTGATCAAACAGTACAAGAAGCTCTTCCGCATGGAAGGCATTAATCTTGAATTCAGGAAAGCGGCACTGGATGAGATAATTGCTCAAGCAATGGAACGTAAGGCAGGTGCCAGGGCATTACGCGCTGTCATGGAAGAGGCTATGATGGACATTATGTATCAGATACCTGAAATGGATACTGTAGATAAAATAATCATTACCAAGAAAGTGATTAAAGATGGATCAAAACCCTTATATCGCTACAGACGTAAATCCGCTTAGCTAATTAAATATCGACTAAATATTGTACCAAGGTAAAGTAATGAAGAAATTCAATTTTATTATTTATGCCCTAGTAGTAATAACAACATTGAATGCCCAGTCAGATCGTGTTTCTGGTAAAATAAGAGGCCGGGTCATAGATAATGTTAGTAAAGATCCTTTAGCGGGTGCTAATGTGCTTGTTTTACCTGTTGAAAGTGGTCGGGGGACGATGACAAATGAGTATGGAGAATTTGTATTGCCAAATTTGATGACAGGTAAATATAATGTGAGAGTTTCTTATATGGGTTATGCATCGACGACCATACAAAATATTGATGTATCACCTGGCGGAACTACTAAAATTTTATTTTCACTCGGTATCGAAGCAATAGAAGGCCAAGAAGTTAATGTTGTAGCTGAGAGCATGGAAAATACTGTGGATGTAAAAACAGTGGTGACGCAGGTAAAGTATACAGGTGAACAGCTATACAAAATGCCGGTGTCAAATTTTACGGATGTTATAGCAAATGCTGGGGGTGTTGTAAAAACTGAGGCAGGCAGGTCTAGGGGTATTCATATGCGCGGTGGCCGCAGCGGTGAGGTAGCCTTTTATGTAGATGGAATTTTAACAAACGACCCTGTTGATCGCTCACAGGGTGTGCAAATTGATAAAGAAGCAATCGATGTACTTACCATATCCAAAGGTGGTTTTTCAGCTGAATTTGGTGAGGCGATGTCTGGTATTGTAACAGTTGTAACTAAATCGGGATCGAAGCAAGATTTTTCGGGAAATCTAATTTTTGAAACAGATCAATTAGCAAGTCATAATTCCAACTACAATAATAATTATGGTAAATACAACATCCAATTTGGTGGACCCTTCCCAGTACTAAAGAATTATTTGTCATTTTATTTATCTGGATCTTATGCAGGGAGGGATATTGCTAATCCCCGCTCTATAAAATTGCCTCATAGTACTTACACGCATCCTATGGGGATGGTTAAGTTAACATTCTCGCCGCCAACTTCAGGGTTTAATGCGGTATTATCCGCTTCATTTGATGATAAAGAAACCGAAAACTATAGCCATAGTATTAGTAAAGGTGATTGGTTAAGAGATTATTATAAAACTTTTGAAGGTAGTCGCCGGCTTAGTTTACAGTTTCAGAATACACTGGGTAAAAATACTGCGTGGCGTTTGATGATATCTACATTCGAGCATTATGAAAACTATGGCTCAGGAGAAAATACTTCTTATAAAGACTTTCACTATTTGTCTACTAGGCTTGACTGGGTTAATTATGCCATGGATAATGGCTGGTATGATCCAAAAACTCGCCTGTGGAAGGAATTAACCGACAATAATGGGCTACCATTAATATCGGTTAATTATTTTGTTATTGATGATTTATCAGGTGGAACAGATAATGATCCTGTACAACTGAGTAACCTGCCATACGAGGAACAGGCATTTTACTATTACTATTATACGCAAGGAAATCAATTTGATTTTGCAACTAGTAAGTGGAGTTCCGAAGCCGAAAAAGTTGTAGCCTATAATCAGCGTTGGCATGAAGCAGGAACTTGGTACATACCTGCTTTTTTAGATGAAGAATCAAAAAATTATGATTTATCTGATACAATAGCATATTTTAAAGAATTTGATGAAAGTGAATATGCTAGTTATTTATTTGGTGATGATGATTTTCAAAGGAGCCATAATCTATGGGCATATCTTGGAAATATGCATAATGGATGGTATTACGATAGAGATATGTTCAATGTCTATACCTATGGACCGGGTCGCCCACGGAGTCACAAATCTATTAGTTCCCATTCAAGTCTGGAATTTCAATTAAATACCCAATGGAGTCTCAGAAATGCAGCGAAATTTGGTATTAAAGCGACAGCAAGTACAATGGATTACCGAGATATTCAATTTGCAAATCAAAACCCATATTTTGATTCTTATTATTATGAGCCGTTATCCGGGTCTGCTTATGCAGAGAATGGTTTCGAAAATAATGACTTTATACTAATGACAGGATTACGCTGGGATTATTTTGATCCCAATGTGCAATCTCTGAAAACTAGTTTATTGGTTGACGACGGTGTAGTCGAGCGTCAGCCTGCCGATATAAAAATAAAGTTAAGCCCTAGACTGGGTATTAATTTTAACGCTTCGGATAAAACTGCAATTTATACAAACTATGGTTATTTTGTTCAATTTCCGCAGTATTCTGAAATGTACCAGAATATATATGCCGATATATCAAGCGGCCTACCTCTTGTAGGAAATCCAAATATCACACCTGAGGAGACCATTCAATACCAGTTTGGTCTGGCACATAGATTTTCAGAGAGTTTGAGCTTTGAGATTGTTTCATTTTTCAAAGATCAAATGAATCTGGCAACAAATCGTACCTACCCAGTTTTAATTGACGGCCAGGTTGCTACTGTAACCGTAATGGAAATGGAAGATTATGCTAAAATAAAGGGGTTAGAATTCAAATTGAAATTGAATAATTTTAGTAATTTAACTGGTGATATTGATTATACATGGATGTCTGCTAAGGGTACTGGTTCCAGCAATAGAGAATATTATTATCTTTATATTTTTGACTCAGATCGGCCATTGCCGGTCAAAGAATATCCAATGGAATTTGATTTAACCCATTCACTAAAGTTTAACCTTAATTATTATCTACCTAAGACAAACAATAGCAGTTTCACTGGGGATCTCTTAAGTGATTGGAATTTCAATTTTCAGGGCAATTTAGCTTCTGGCGCACCGTACACACCAACAGATATTTATGGTAAAGCACAAGAAATCGGCTCAAAAAGAATGCCTGGATATAAATCATTAGATATGCGGGTAGAAAAATATTTCAACAAAATTAGTGCATATTTTGATATTAGAAATTTGTTCAACTGGATTAATACCACTTACGTATACTCCTACAGTGGTGAGCCTGACACTAATGGCAGGCCTCCTGTTTTCGAAAGGAGCCGCTATACACCCTACATTGGAGATACCAATCCTATTACGGGTAATATAATTTCATCGGCAGAAGAGGCTTATGATTCCCATTTAACTTTGTGGAAAAGTTTATTAAATAATCCGTATAATTATTCATCAGCCAGATATTTCCATTTTGGAATAAACCTCTGGTTATAATTTAACGGTATTTTCCCTTGATAATTTTTAGATTTACCATTATCACCTTTTTTGCCACAATCCTGGTTGGTAAAGAAACAATGCAATCAAATAAACTATTACCAACCAGACAATTATATAAAACAACCAATTATGATCAGGTACCGGATCCAGTATTGTCCTGGGTTGGCGCCGGGTTTTTCACACAGTATACAATTAGTAACACGGGCCAAAGCGGCGTCTTTGAATCTCCTCCTGGCTGGAATGGTTACAATGGTGAATTTCCGATCGGTTACGGTGCATATAATGGTAGAACAGGTGAGTTTCCAAATGGCACTAATCAATTCTATACTTGGGGTGCTGGTTTATGGATTGGCGGGAAATCAGAATATTTTAATACTCCAGAGGATAGATCAATAACAATTGGCAATAAAACAATTGAAAATGTTCGTGTAGCGACTACAGCATATTATTCTGAAATGAGTTCGATATCCAAGCTTTGGCAATCCAACCAACTTATTTCGGCTGTCTCAGATGGAAAGCTTGAAGAAAATAAAGGCGAATATTTATTTGGTCAAAAAAACAAGACAGTCGAAGAATACCAGGATATTTGGGCATATTTTGAACCACAACCTGGGGATTATCATAATCCAGCTAGTGATACAATATTTCGCCTAGATTTTGAAAATGTAAACAAGCGTAGAAATAAATTCCTAGCAACTAGTTCTTTAGGGTTGGATAGCAGTTTGTTATTACTTGACCCGTTTCGTGAGGATGAGAATGGAAATATTCGAGGAGATATTATATCGGATGAAGACACCTATTGCGTTTTTGGGGATTATTTGAATGAAAGAGATGGAAAATTCCTGTGGAATAGAGGTTATGATACCCGCGGATTGGGAATCAAGGTTGAACAACAGACCTATTCTTGGGCGACAGATGATTATCTTTACATAAATTATAAGATTACCAATATGAATGATTTTCCCTTAGATAGTATTTATGTAGGCTATTTTATGGATAATGATGTGGGCTATGCAGATGATGATTTAATTGGATTTGATCGTTCCTTAAATCTTGGCTATTCATATGATTCTGATTCTGAAGAGTCGGGGTGGATCGCTCCGGCTGGTTATCTGGGGTCTGTTTTCGTTGAAACGCCAGTTGATTCTATTGGCGATCCCTCAAAAGGAGTACCCCCCGCTGGAAATCAATTAAATAATTGGCAGATTGGTTTAACGGGTTTTCAGACATGGATTCGATCTGATCTGGGGCAAAGCGAAGGACATCCTGGCGACGTCGATGATGACGAGATGGACCATATTAAATATTTTCAATTATCAATGGTCGATAGTTTTGAAGTGTTTGAAGAGCCACAAGACGTAAGACAACTGGCAACAAGTGGACCAGTGATTAGATTAGATCCCGGTAATTCAATTATTGTAACTGTCGCTCTAGTAGCTGGATCTTCGTTATCTGATTTGAAAAAAAATACTCAATCAGCAATTGATAAATTCAATTCTGGCTACATAGGCGCGGAAGCGCCACCGTCGCCAAAACTTAATGGACAACCCGCTCACAAGGCTGTTTATTTGTCATGGGATAATTTCCCTGAAACTGTAATCGATCCTTTCACTGGATTAGCTGATTTTGCAGGTTATAGAGTTTATAGATCGCTTTCCGGGCTTCAAAATGATTGGACCTTACTCGCAGATTATGATGTAGCTGGTGATTCATCAGAATGGTCAGGTATTGTAGAATATTCAAAAGGAACTTCAAACGCAATTTCTAAATTTATTGGGCCATTGGGTTCAGGGGATATCAGTGCCAATCCATCTATAGATGCCATAGAGGATCGTTTTATTGAAGCTGAATATACGATCGAGCTCATGGATCACCAGATTGAGATTGATGGAATCACCTTGGATACAATGAAAATGATGATCTATAATGTGAGTAACCTGCAATCTGTATTACCCAACATTGCTGCCATGACTACAGGGGAAGGCTTTAGAACTTATGCGGAATATGATAGTACAGCAATGAAAGCAGGTAATGGCACATTATCCGATATTGAACTTTACCGTAATGACTATTTTATTTATTTGGATGGTTTTTTTGTTCAAATATCGAATGGTGAATATATAGATCTCGATCTTGATGGTATTATTAGTGATATTGAAATCGCCCAACAGTCTCTGAAACCACGCGTCGGGGATATTTTTATTATCAAAACGTATGCTGCTGAAGAAATAGGTGGGCAAAGTGGTTTATCCTATACGTACCTGGATGATGGATTAATTGACGGAATGAATTATTTTTATTCTGTTGTATCCTATGACAGAGGTGTGCCGATAGCAGATATTCCGCAATTAGAGAGCAGTCTATATCAAAATATTATCTTGGTTCGACCGCAGCATATGGCATTAGAGTTGGCAGGCGAGCCAAAAATATCCGATTACATTCATTCTGGACCATCTACGGGACAATTTTTAAAAGCAATAACCAGTTATGAAAATTTGACAGGCCATCATTATGGAATACAGTTTTTCCAGAATGATGCTTCAATAGCTGATAATGAATCAGCAGATTATGGAATTATTATTGATTCTACATTAGGAGGAGTTGGAATTGTGGAGCCGCTGGATAACATTACTCCTGGTGCAGCATACACTGATACTTTAACTATAGGAGGTAGTGGGTCAGTTGATGACGGCAATATGACTTTACCTTTGGGTGTGATTGTCCCAGGGTCATTTAATTTGACTTTGGATAACCTTGTATTATCTGATCAAGGAAATGGCATAATTAAAGGAGTCAATAATGGTGATACTATAATAGCTGTAATCAATTATGGCGATGGAATTATTAATTTAAGTGCGGAAATGACTGTAGGGTTGACGGGTGCAAATCTATCAGCACAGTATAGTTATAATCCGTTGATACTTAAATCGCTAAATACTAATAGTTATTCAGGAAAATTAATTCCTGAAACAGTATATGGTATTGGATCTACAAGTATATTAAATGAAGAAATTATTATGCAAGACCATGGGTTTATTTTTATGGTCACAAATCCTGTCCTAAGCATTGACTCAGTATACTGGAGTTTGGGTACAAATGTAAGTGACGTTTTCAAATTTGATTTGAGATCAACATCGCTGGATCCTTATGATTATTACATTACCTTTTATGATCAATCAGATTCAAGCGTGGCTGATACATCTGCAATCGGACATTTTCGTTATAGAAATGGAGATGATTCGTTTTTATCTCAGCGGACACCAATCAGTATTTATAACATGACTTTGGGGAAAAATGTGTGGAGTTATAATATACGCCGCGCTCAAGAAAAATATTATTTATGGTGGATTCTGGATGAAGATGCTGGAGCTAATATCAAAAATGAGTTTCGGGTTCTTACGAAGCAAGCACAGGATAATATTGTCTTAATTCCCACGAGTTTCGAAGTGAATTTTTCACCATTTGATGAGAATATTGTAGGCGGCGATGCTCTGGCTTATCCTGATGGGCCTAACGCTGAAACTCCAGATACATTATTTATAAATACATCTAGACCACTAACTGTTAATGATGAATTCAGGTTTTATACCGTAAATATGCTAGATACGTTAAGTCATGCTTCATTAGACGAGGTTAAAGTTGTTCCCAACCCATATATTGTTAGAGCCTTATGGGATCAGAATCGGTTTACCCAGCATATTGATTTTCGCCATTTACCAGCAGCGTGTACGATCAGGATTTTTAATGTTGCCGGTGAATGGATCGTCACACTTAAAAAAGATGGTATTGTAGGTAATAATGAAGTCTATGATGAAGAAGGATCTTTATCTTGGGATTTGAGAAATTATGAGGGATTGAAAGTGGCCAGTGGTTTATACCTGTATCAACTTGAAGGTGAATTATTGGGTAAAACTGTCTACAAGGAAGGGAAAATCGCAATTGTACTAGGCCCTTAGTTCATGAAGATAACTATTTATAAAATTTTCATTGTTTGTTTATTAATAACTCAAATTATTTTAGCAGGACAGGGTAGTGCTGGAGCAAAATTCTTACAAATAAATGCCACTACAAGAGGTTCAGCAAATGGTGGTACATTGGTTGCCAGGCCAGGCCTAATTGATGCATTAAGTTATAATCCAGCGACAGCTGCTACACTTACAGGGGCCAATTCCATCATCCACCACTCGAATTATTTTGTGGGCATGAGTTTTGACTACATGTCTTTTGCATATAATATGCCTGCAATTGGAACAATTTCAATGGGATTATTGGGGCTTCTTTCTGGTGATATTGAAGAAACTACAGAGCTTCAACCACTTGGGACTGGTAGAACATTTACGGCCAATGATTTTGCTGGTTTTCTATCTTTTGCTCGGAGCATGACCGATAAATTCAGCGGTGGTGGCACGATCAAATATGTGATGCAGAACATAGACAAATTAACAGCATCTGGTATAGTTTTTGATATGGGAGCAATTTATAATGTGGGGTTGTTCTATGATCTGACGATCGGTTTTTCAATCAGAAATTTTGGCGGTGACATGAATTATAAGGGTGAAAACCTTCAGGAAAAAATCAAATTAAGTGATAACATTTTTGAAGAAGAAGATGTAAGAATTGAAGTAGTTTCTGAAAAATATTCACTTCCGATCAGTTTCGATTTGGGTTCATCGGTTACAATACCGGTTCGAGGAAAGGACAAGCTAATCAGCAGTGTGGCTGTGCATAATATTGCTGATCAGGCAGAGTTTTTGTCAATTGGACTTGAATATAACCTTGGAGAATTGATGTATTTTGTTTTGGGTCATGGTAATTTAAATGGCATGTTCAATAATAATGCCACAGAATTGGAATTAAATGGTAATATGCGTGGTTTCACGGGTGGATTTGGGGTGAACCTCCACCCAGTATTTAACACGAGAAGTTGGCTTTCCTATTCATTCGAGGACCACAAATATTTTGCACCAATTCATTCCTTTGAAATAACGATATCTTTTTAATAAATAATTAAAAAAATAAGGTAAGAATAATTATGTATAAAAAAATATTAAAACTGTTTTTAATCATGATCGTAATGAATACAGCCGGGGTAATGGGTAAAGAAGGTAGTCGATCAGGCGGAGAAAGTTCTATAGTTAATAGAGCTGAAATCACAGCCTGCAATTGTGGGATGGTTCATCGCCTGGGCGTACATATTGGTCGTGATGGTGAAAGAACGATTACAGATACAATATCCTATTATACTGATCCTACATACGTTGAAGATTACAGTGATTTTATGTCCGACTACCAGACAACAGGTGACGACTCTGTTGTAACAAGGATTCATTTATTAACTTCTGGAATTATAAAACAATTTCATGTAATGACAAAAAATATTGACGAAGATGGAAATGTGGTAGATGAAGAAGCTGAAGTGGATGTTTGGGTATATGGTCCAGCATTTCAGCAAGATGATGAGGGCTTATGGCACAGCCAGTATCCAAGTATGGCTAATACTTATGATGGTGCCTTGCCAAGTACCATTCAGCTTCTTATGGATGAATATCCTATACCGGCCTACTTTCATAATAGTAATCCTGAAAATCATTTTAACGCTCAGGGTTTATGGGATCCCTGGGCTGATACTACAGGAGGTTGGAATGTATGTGATTTTCCAGCTAATCAGCTTAGCGGTCTTGGTGTTGATGTGAATTCAGACTCCCTTGGCGTTCCCGATGAAATGCTCTATGTGTATGTTGGTTATAGTATGCTTCAACTTGTATACCTCAACATTGCAACGATTTGGCAGGATGGAACACCTGATCCAAATGATAATTGGTCATGCAGGTCTACGCTTCATTCAATCGCTCCTGAAGGTGGTGCATGGTATGGCATTTGGAATGGTGAATTTCCTTATCATCATTTAACCCAAGCTGTTGTAGAATACGAAGCGGTACCTCCTTTTGTTGAACAATTACCAAATTTCAGCGATACCTGGGCAGAGGAAAAAGAAGTGTGGGCTGATGTAGTGGATCTTGATGGTGATGCTTTCGCCTGTACCCTGAATGTTACTATCGCTCCAGAAAGTGGAAATTCCTACGATCAAGAAATTGCGATGATGCAGGACTCGGAAGTAGAAGGACGGTACGTCGCAAATGTATCTATGTCTATAGGCGATACTGTGAATTTCTATGTTAGATCAACTGATGTAACTGGTAGATCTAGTACAAGCAGTTGGCGTTCTTTCATCCGGGTTTCTGAGCCAAATATTTTACAGCATGTTCTAGTACTGCAGGATGGGACTAGGGACAGCCTTGGTCAAGGTAATTGGGGTTCTATATATACTTCCCCCGATGGTTTAAATCCAATATTAGAGGGATCAAGCAATTATTATATATGGAATGTTAATGATCGCAATGGAGTTGATTATGATGTGATTAATCATCCAAATTTTGATCTAATCGTTAAGCATGGCTGGGGAGGAGGCACCATGCCGTCAATTGGTGAAGATCCTAATGGTTTTGGCGATTTCCTTGATAGGGGTGGTCGTTTGCTTTATTCTGACATGGATTATTTCTGGAAAACTGGGTTAGCAGATGTTGGAATATTTTCACCGGGAGATTTCGCCTATGATTATCTTGGACTATTAAATTATATCAATGATCCTGATAATGATGAAATTACCTCAAATGGTGGTGTTGGAGATTTGAATCACTTTGGTGTAAATAATGATCCGATTACCGATACATGGGATGGAGATTTTCCTTATGGTCCCTTGGATTATGAAGAAATTGGTTGGCTTAATTGGGGAGATAATATGACAGTTAACCTTGCTGATTATATTTTTATAGGAGACGCGTCAAGTAATAAAACAGGATCCCGTTACAATGGTTTAGGTTTTAACGCTCCATTCAAGACAGTCTATTTTGCCTTTCCAATTGAAGCAGCGCAGGATTTCACGGCCCTTTTATCCAATTCAGTGGATTGGTTAATGGGTTATGGCGGTCCAACCGGGACTATTGCTCAAGCAACCCCTCAGGATGGTGCAACAGTGGATCTTAGTACAACGGATCAACTTACATTTTTATTTGGAGGCAGTGTATCTGATCCTGATGATGACTTGATCGGTTACAAAGTTGTTCTAGAGGGTGACTTAGCTGGGATCGAAGTTCCTGCTACCGATGGTATATCAGCCAGTGTTTCAGCCGCAGATGTAACCGCAATGATTGGTGAAAACCAATCACTTACTGGAACGTGGAAAGTTGTTGCTTCTGATGGCTTGGAATCAATCGAATCTGGCACCCGAACGCTAACCGTGGTAACAGGTACCTTATCTTCAGTAGAGGAATTATTTCCCAAGCAATTCACGCTTATGGGTAACTATCCTAATCCATTCAATCCAGAGACGCAAATTCGTATAGAAATACCCCTGAGTGCTAATGTGACTATCATCATAAGTGATATACTTGGCAGAGAAGTTTCCCGATTGGGAAATCAGGTATATTCGCAGGGTATGCATAGCTTCGGTTGGGATGGTAAAAGTTTTTCTGGAAATAATTTACCATCTGGTATATACCTTTATGAAGTCGTTGCAACAGAATTAAATACTGGAAACCAGTTATATCGAGCAACGGATAAAATGATCTTGATGAAATAGTTCACCTATATATCGATAGATATCAATTTTGAGTAATTATTGGGATAATACCGTACTTATAATACAGAAAAGATATTTAGTCTAGTTGGAATACCAAGGATGAAGAAATCCAGTATAATTTTTATTGCAATATTCTTTGTAAATATTTTACTCGCGCTCGATAACCCCTTGGTGTTAATCAATCATGACCTGCGAGATGGACTAATAAGTGATTTAAAGGCTGTGGAATTAAAGACCAGGGTTTTATTAATTCCGGAATCGTTACCTGACCGCTACAAGTTCGCTGAACCAGATCATATTCGTTGCGGCCTTGGCATTATTGATGATGCGGAGGATAATTATGATCAATTACCTGCAGATTTACAATTAGAACTAGATAATATGCAGGATGATATACACATCCAGTCTAGTAATCGTCTAACCTATTTTACCCCCGAAGGTAATGTGCAGATTAATTACCAAATGACAGGTACTGATGGATTGACAGGGGGTAATGCGCAGGACAATGATAATAGTGGATATCCTGATTATGTTGAGAATATGGGACAATATATTGAGGATGCTCTGGCCTTGTTCATTAATGCAGGATGGATTAATCCCCTAACGTGCACCAGCAATACAATGTTTTTGGTAACGATTGAATATCAGGAAGGTACTTATGGTTATGTGCCGGGCAGCAGTTACCACAGAATTTATATGCACAAAGGTCTCAACGATAATCAGAATAAGCTTACAACTGCCCATGAACTTCATCATCTAGTACAGCATGTTTATACAAGTTGTGATGGAGATTCAGGTCCAAGCGGTAGCTGGTATAGAGAATGCACTTCCATGTGGGCTGAGGAAGTTATCTATGACGAGTTAAATGGTTATAATGGTTATGATCAGGATTTTCAGAATGAACCCTATCGTAGTTTAGATTATTTTGAGTCTGGCGGTTTATACCAATATGGATCTGT
>Ga0208568_1000127_pt1 | contig 34181 bp, 34 predicted proteins | sample DeeseametaMP2969_FD_184165 | JGI IMG/M metagenome (GOLD analysis project Ga0208568, IMG submission 184165) | Marine microbial communities from the Deep Atlantic Ocean - MP2969 (SPAdes) | ecosystem: Environmental > Aquatic > Marine > Oceanic | place: South of Funchal, North Atlantic Ocean... | reverse complement strand
AACTTCTGTTCTTCCAAAAAATGTTGCCATGATTAGTTAAACTTGAATTTGGAAGGGGCGTTCTGTTGCCAGGTGCCCCGGACCCCGTAACTTAATTAATAAATTAATTAAGCTGCAAGTGCGTAACTTTCGTTAGCATTTATAATTTAGCCCGTTACGGCGGAACAATACCGAACGAAAGAATAACCTTTAGACATCCGTCGATCCTAGTTCACCCCCTTAAGTTGTAATTGGTGGAGGTGGTGGGTACTGCCCCCACGTCCGCAATGCTTATTACGAAATTCGTTTATCGTCGTAGTTGGAAAACCAACAGCTTTAATATAAAACGTTAATTCAAAGATTCAATAATTATTAATGAAATTAACTAAAGAACAAGCTCAAGAAATTAAAGATCAGCAATTACAGGAAAATAAAACCAAAAGAGTAACTGCGCCTGAGCTTGAAACAATATTATATGAGGCAATTCCAGTATTAGATCATGGCTTTATCAGAGTAGTTGATTACATGGGTGATGATAGTTCTATTGTTCAAGCTGCGAGGGTTTCTTATGGGAAAGGTACAAAAAAGGTTTCAACAGACGCAGGTTTAATTAAATATTTGATGAGACATTGGCACAGCACACCTTTTGAAATGTGCGAAATAAAATATCATGTAAAACTTCCAATATTTATTGCACGTCAATGGATAAGACATAGAACTGCAAATGTTAATGAATATTCAGCAAGATATTCAATACTTGATAAAGAATTTTATTTACCAGCACCTGAAAATTTAGCAACTCAATCTCAAAATAACAGACAGGGAAGAGGAGATGTTCTTGAAGGCGAACAAGCTAAACAAGTTTTAGAAATATTAAAAAAAGATGCCGAACAAACTTACAATAACTATGAATTAATGTTGAATGAAAGATACGATGGATCAATAATTGATAAAAATCAAACTGGTTTAGCAAGAGAGCTTGCTAGAATGAATTTAACATTAAATACCTATACCCAGTGGTATTGGAAAACAGATTTACTTAATTTAATGAATTTTTTAAGACTTAGAGCAGATGATCATGCCCAATATGAAATAAGAGCATACGCTGATACAATGTTGGATACACTTAAGAAATGGGTTCCAATTACTTATGAAGCTTTTATGGATTATAGAGTTGGAGGAACCGAAGTGTCAGCAAAAGGAAAAGCAGTTTTACAAAAATTAATTAAAGGTGAAAGTGTGTCAATGGAAAAATCTGGCTTATCTAAAAGAGAATGGAATGAATTAATGATTGCTTTTGAACTTAAAGATAAGTTGATTTAATTTTTTCAGCAAAATTTAAATATATTTTTGAAATTTCATGATCTGGTTGACTCTCAACTATTGGTGTTCCAAGATCACCTTGCTTTCCAACTTCAGGATTAATTGGTATTTCACCCAAAAATTCTTTATTAAATTCTTCTGCGGTCCTTTTTACTCCGCCTTCTCCAAATATAGGATATTTTTTTCCATCATCACCAATAAAATGGCTCATGTTGTCAATTAAACCAATTATTTTAACACCAAGTTTATCAAACATTTTTATTCCTCTCTTTACATCTTGAAGAGCTAACTCTTGTGGAGTTGAAACAATAATTACTCCATCCATTTTAATTTCTTGAGAAAATGTTAATTGGGTATCACCTGTTCCAGGTGGCATATCCACAATAATAAAATCTAAATCTTTCCATGCAACCTTTTGAGCAAAAGTTTTAATTGCACTTGTTACCATAGGTCCACGCCAAATCATTGGAGTTTGTTCCTCAGTTAAAAAACCAATAGACATGCATTGTATGTCATATTTTGTAATAGGAGTTAATTTTTTTCCATCACTTTGAGGTTTTACATTTATAGAAAATAATTTAGGAAGTGATGGTCCATAAATGTCTGCGTCAAGAAGTCCAACTTTGCAGCCAATTGTTTTTAGAGCTAACGCAATGTTTGTCGCAAATGTCGATTTGCCCACACCACCTTTGGCACTTGATATTGCGATTGTAAATTTTGTTCCTAGAATAGGGTTTTTTTCAAAGGTTTTTCCACCTATTTTTTTTTTCATTGCCTCACTTAGTTCTGGCTTTTCTTTTGGCATTTAGTCATCTTAACTTGTTTTTCTCCACAAAGACATTATATAGGTTGTCATGGTTGATGATTTTAAAGGAAGAGGCGGAAGTCCTTGGGGAACTCCTCCTGGAGGAGGCAATGGATCTGGTAGAGGACCAGTTCCACCAAACATCGATGAAATAATCAGAAATATTCAAGAAAAAATAAAAAGATTTTTACCGAGCGGAAGCACAGGAGGAAACAAACCATTATTATTTGGTCTAATCATTGTAGCAATTATATGGGCATTAAGTGGTTTATACAGAGTCTTACCTGATGAACAGGGAATTGTTTTAAGGTTTGGTAAATTTGTCTCAACAACTCAACCAGGTTTAAACTATCATTTTCCTTATCCAATCGAAACTGTACTAACACCTAAAGTTACAAAAGTTAATAGAATAGACATTGGATTTAGATCTGGAAGCGATACCGGTTTTTCTTCAGCTGGAGTTGCCGATGTTCCAGAAGAAAGCTTAATGCTAACAGGAGATGAAAATATTGTTAATATCGATTTTTCTGTTTTTTGGGTAATCAAAGATGCAGGAAAATTTTTATTCAAAATCCAAGATCCAGCAGCTACTGTAAAAGCTGCAGCAGAAACAGCCATGAGAGAAGTCATAGCAAAAAGTAAACTTCAATCAATATTAACCGAAGGTAGATCTCAAATTGAAATTGAAACACAAGAAATTGCCCAGAGTCTTTTAGATGAGTATGAATCTGGGATAGAGATCACACAAGTACAAACTCAAAAAGCTGACCCACCAGATCAAGTAATTGATGCATTTCGTGATGTGCAAGCAGCAAGAGCAGATATGGAACGTGCAAAAAATGAAGCTCAAGCTTATCAGAACGATGTCATACCAAGGGCGCGAGGAGAAGCAGCAAAAATTTTACAGCAGGCCGAAGCATACAAAAAACAAGTTGTTGCAAAAGCCGAAGGAGAAGCAAGTAGATTTCTTGCAATTTATAAAGAATACAGCAATGCAAAACGAGTTACTAAAGAGAGAATGTATCTTGAGACAATGGAAAAAGTTTTAGCAGCCGTTGATAAAGTAATTATAGAGAAAAATGCAAGCACAGGAGTAGTACCATATTTAGCATTGCCAGAAATTAAAAAGAAGGCAAAGGTAACAGAATAATGAAAGCTGGAAAAATTTTATTAGCAATTATAATCGCTATCGGAGCATTGGCTTTCTTTTCAATATTTTTTGTAAAAGAAATAAACCAAGCAATTGTTTTACAATTTGGTGACCCAAAAAGAATAATCACTACACCGGGTCTTCAATTTAAAATTCCTTTTGTTCAGAATGTTGTGTTTTTAGATCGAAGAATATTAAGTTTAGATCCTGCGCCAGAAGAAGTTATTGCATCTGACCAAAAACGTTTAATTGTTGATGCATTTGCAAGATTTAAAATTGTAGATCCTTTAAAGTTTTATATTTCAGTTGGCAATGAAAGAGTTGCAAGATCAAGATTGGCTACTATTATAAATTCGAGATTAAGAAACGTTTTAGGTAAACAAAGTCTTGCAACTTTGTTATCTGAAGATAGGGCTAAACAAATGGCTTTAATTCAAGAAGGCGTAAATACCGAAGCAGCAAAATTTGGTATAGAAATTATTGATGTAAGAATTAAAAGAGCCGATCTTCCCCAAGCAAATAGTGAAGCAATCTTTAGAAGAATGCAAACAGAAAGAGAAAGAGAAGCAAAAGAATTTAGAGCAAGAGGCGCTGAGATGGCAGTTACAATTACTTCAACTGCTGATAAAGAAGTAACTGTAATTTTAGCAAATGCAGATAAACAATCTGAGATTATGAAGGGAGAGGGGGACGGTCTGAGAAATAAAATATTCGCAGATGCCTTCGGTCAAGATCCTGATTTTTTTGCATTCTATAGAGCAATGCAAGCTTATGAAACAGCTCTAATTGGTGGTGAGACGTCTTTAATAATGTCTCCAGATAGTGAATTTTTTAAATTTTTTGGTAATATAAACATTAATACAAATCAATAAATTTGGCTCATGAGAGAACTGATCCTAGCGCTTGGTCTTTTCTTTTTTATTGAGGGTGTTTTATATGCCTTATTTCCATCAAAAATGAAAAATATGTTAGAAAAAATTAAAACTATAAATGAAAGCCAATTAAGAATAGGTGGATTAGTTTTTACAGTAATTGGATTTTTAATAATTTGGTACATGAAAAGATATGGGATCTAGAGTTTTAAAATTAATAACAGTTATTTTCATATTCACAAATTTTTCCATATTTAGTAATGCAAAAGACGTACCATCCTCTTTTGCAGATTTAGCTGAAAAACTAATGCCTTCAGTTGTTAATATTTCAACAACTCAAACAGTGACAACCAATAAAAACCCATTTCCATTCCAATTTCCTCCAGGATCACGTTTAGAGGATATGTTTAAAGAATTTGGAGTTCCAGAGACAAGAAAAGCCATGGCACTTGGATCTGGATTTATTATTGATGCAAAAGGTATTGTTGTGACTAACAATCATGTCATTAAAGGCGCAGAAGATATATTGGTTAGAGTTAATGGAGATAAAGAATATAAAGTAACCATCATTGGCAGTGATCCACTTTCAGATATTGCAGTATTAAAGATGGAGACAAAAAATAAATTCATTCCTGTAAAATTTGGAGACTCTGATAAAGCAAGAATTGGGGATTGGGTTATTGCAATCGGCAATCCTTTTGGTTTAGGTGGAACCGTTACATCTGGAATTATTTCAGCAAGAAACAGAAGCATTGGTCTTTCTAGATATGAAGATTTCATTCAAACTGACGCGTCAATCAACCAAGGAAATTCTGGCGGACCATTGTTTAATATGGATGGAGATGTAATTGGAATCAATACTGCAATACTTAGTCCGACTGGAGCAAGTAGTGGGATTGGTTTTGCAATTCCATCAAATAGTGCAAAAAGAGTAATTGATCAATTAATTGAATTTGGTGAAACAAAAAGAGGTTGGTTAGGCGTTAGAATCCAATTTGTAACAAAAGAAATTGCAGATGCTGAAAAATTAGATAAGCCGAAAGGTGCGCTTGTTTCTAGTGTTGCAGAAGGAAGCCCATCAGATAAAGCTGGAATTTTACCAGGAGATATAATTTTAGAATTTAAAGGAACTTTAATTAATAAGATGCAAGAATTACCTTTAATTGTTGCCCAAACAGATGTTGGCGAAACTGTAGAAGTTAAAGTGTGGCGCAATAGTAAAGAATTAATAAAAAAAATTACACTTGGTAGACTTGAAACATCAGAAGATTTTAAAGCAGAAAAGAAACTTGAAAAACCTAAAACCTTAGAAATTGTAGGATTAAAAATTACTGTTAGAGCTTTAACTAATGAGGATATTCAAAATAGAAAATTACCTAGTGATACAACCGGTGTGGTTATTATAGATATTGAAAATGATAGTCCAGTAAATTATTTAAATATTAACAATATAATTATAGAAGCGCAGAAAAAGAAAATAAAAACAATTGGTGATTTACAAAAAATTGTAAAAACTGCTTTAAGAAGTTCAGAAAAAACAATTTTAGTTGTAATTTACAATAATCAAAACCAAAGACGATATATTGGTGTTAAATTAGACTAGTTAATGGACCTTAAGTCCAAAATAATCTTAATTGCAGGTCCATCAGCTTCTGGAAAATCAGAATTTGCAATTAAAGTAGCAAAAAAAATTAATGGGGAAATTATTAACGCTGATAGCATGCAAGTTTATAAGCAGCTTCAAATTTTAACTGCTAGGCCCAACAAAATAGATCAAAAAAAAATTAAACACCATCTTTACGGTTTTCAAAGTGTAACAAAAAAATTTTCAACTGGAGCATGGTTAAAGCTTGCTGTAAAAAAAATAAAAGAAATAGAAAAAAAAAACAAAACACCAATCCTAGTAGGTGGAACTGGTTTGTATTTTAAAGCTCTCACTGATGGGCTAGTTAAAATGCCAAATATTCCATTAAAGATAAGAAACGAGATAAGAACACTTCAAAAAAAACTAGGACAAAAAAATTTTTATAATAAATTAATAAAGTTAGATCCATTGATTAAGAATCTTATAGATTCAAATGATTCTCAACGAACAATTAGAGCATATGAAATTATAAAATATACTAAAATTTCTATGACCAAATGGTTTCAAAGAACAAAAATTTTATTTGATCAAGATAGATTTATAAAATTTTATATTGATTTTCCTCGAACAGAATTAATTGAAAGAATTAATAAAAGAGTACATCAAATGTTTGAAAGAGGAGCAATTAAAGAGGTTAAGAAATTTAATAGATTAAAAATCAAAAAAGAAAATAGCGCTAATAAAATTATAGGTATTATGGAAATAACCAATTACTTACATGGCAAGAGCAGTTTGAACGAAACAAAAGAGCAAATAGTGGTAAAAACAAGACAATACGCCAAAAGACAAACCACTTGGGCTAGAGGCCAGATGATGTCTTGGCAAAAAATTGAACATAAAAACCAAATTTTAGCTTTAAAAAAATTTTGAACTATCTTCAGTAAAACTTGACCTATTAATACAATTTCAGCTAAATTACTTAAATGCCAAAATTGTACTCAGGCGCTGAAATTGTTTTTAAATGTTTGGAAGACCAAGGAGTAAATATTGTTTTTGGTTATCCAGGTGGAGCAATTTTACCAATATATGATGAACTAAAAAATCATAAATTTGTAAAGCATATCTTAGTTCGACACGAACAGGGAGCAGGACATGCGGCTGAAGGTTATGCAAGATCTTCTGGCAAACCTGGAGTACTTTTTGTTACATCGGGTCCAGGTGCAACAAATACTGTAACAGCTTTAACAGATGCATACATGGATTCAATTCCTTTAGTTTGTATAACTGGACAAGTTCCTACACATTTAATTGGAACTGATGCTTTTCAAGAATGCGATACAACTGGAATAACAAGACCGTGTACAAAACATAATTGGTTAGTAAAAAATATTAAAGATTTAGGAAAAACGATTCATAAAGCCTTCGAAATTGCAACAACAGGAAGACCCGGTCCTGTCTTGGTGGATATTCCTAAAGATGTTCAATTTCAAAAAACAAGTTACACAAAATACAAAAAACAAAAAAAATTAAATGGAAAAAAACATAACCATTTTTCACAAAAAGATATTGATGAATTAATAAAATTAATGAGCAAATCATCAAAACCAATTTTCTATACAGGAGGCGGTGTTATAAATTCTGGTCCAAAAGCAAGCGCGCTTTTAAGAGAACTTGTTAACACAACGGGTTTTCCAATTACATCCACATTGCAAGGACTTGGAGCTTATCCAGGTGAAGATAATCAATTTTTGGGCATGCTTGGTATGCACGGATCTTATGAAGCAAACAATGCAATGCATGACTGTGATTTGATGATTAATATTGGTGCTCGGTTTGACGATAGAATAACGGGAAAGATTGATGAGTTTTCACCAAAATCAAAGAAAGTTCATATTGATATTGATCCCTCTTCAATAAATAAAATTGTTAAAGTTAATTTAGCAATCGTAGGTGATGTTGCAGAAGTTATAACTTCTACAATTAAGACTATAAAAAAAGTAAAACCTAACTTTGCGAAATCAAACAAACAAAAAATTTCTAAATGGTGGGAAAAAATTGAAAAATGGCGATCTATAAAGTCTTTTGACTTTGTTAATAGTACAGAGTTAATAAAACCTCAGTATGCTGTTCAAAGACTTTACGAACTAACAAAAAATAAAGATACATACATAACAACTGAAGTTGGCCAGCATCAAATGTGGGCTGCCCAACATTACAAGTTTGATAAACCTAATCGATGGATGACATCTGGTGGTTTGGGTACCATGGGTTATGGTTTGCCGGCTGCTGTTGGAGTTCAGGTAGCACACCCAAATAAATTAGTTATTGATATTGCTGGCGAAGCATCCGTATTAATGACTATGCAAGAAATGTCTACGGCTGTTCAATATAGTTTGCCGATCAAAATATTTATTTTAAACAATGAATACATGGGAATGGTTCGACAATGGCAAGAATTACTTCATGATAAAAATTATTCTGAAAGTTATACAGCAGCATTACCTGATTTTGTTAAGTTAGCAGAAGCTTATGGATGTGTTGGAATAAGAGCCACCAAACCTGAAGAATTAGATGATAAAATTATTGAAATGATTAACACAGATAGACCAGTAATTTTTGATTGTGTGGTTGATAAAGAAGAAAATTGTTTTCCTATGATTCCATCAGGAAAGCCACATAATCAAATGCTTTTAGGACCAAAAGATCAAAAAGAAAATAAAATAACTAAGAAAGGGAAAACTTTAGTTTAATGACTAAATCAAGATCAGCTTATAGTGTTCCAGGTAAACAAGGAAAATTAGATACTCATATAATTGTGGTGTGGGTAGATAATGAAGCGGGAGTTTTGGCTAGAGTAGCAGGTTTATTCTCAAGCAGAGGATATAGCATTGAATCTTTGGCGGTAGCTGAAGTTGATCCAAAATTAAATATATCTAGAATTACAATTGTAACTACCGGAACGCCTCAAGTTATAGAACAAATTAAGCTACAATTAAAAAAACTTGTACCAGTTCACAAAGTTGCAGATTTTAAAAGAGAAGATAAAAATGTAATTTTTAAAGAAATGGCCTTATTTAAATTAGTAGGAAACAATTCAAAAAGAGAAAAAGCTTTAAAAGCTTGTAAAAAGTATAATGGTGTAATATTGGACAAAACAAATAAATCTGTTGTAATTCAAATTACTGCTTTAAGAAGAGAAATAGATGCGATGTCCAAGAATTTAAAAAAGTACGGCCTTGTGAGTATATCAAGAACAGGAGCTGTTGCTATGACAAGAGGATCAGAAGTATTTAAATAAAAGGAGAAAAATATGAAAATGTTTTATGAAAAAGATGCTGATGTAAATTTAATTAAGGAAAAAAAAGTAGCGATATTTGGTTACGGCAGTCAAGGACATGCCCATGCTTTAAATTTAAAAGATAGCGGTGTTAAAGAAGTTGTTGTTGCTTTAAGAGATGGATCTCAAAATAAAGCAAAAGCTGAATCAAAAGGATTAAAAGTTATGAACTTATCTGATGCAGCAGAGTGGGCAGATGTTGCAATGATTTTAACACCTGACGAGATGCAAGCAACAATATACAAAAATCATATCGAACAAAGAATTAAAGAAGGAACATCTTTAGCTTTTGCTCATGGATTAAATATTCATTATAAATTGATCGAAGCTAGAAAAGATTTAGATGTTTTTATGGTAGCACCAAAAGGCCCTGGACATTTAGTTAGAAGCGAATATGAAAAAGGAGGCGGTGTTCCTTGTTTGATAGCAATACATCAAAATGGCTCAGGTAAAGCCAGAGAATTAGCTTTATCTTATGCTTCCAATATTGGTGGAGGAAAATCTGGAATTTTTGAAACAACATTTAAAGATGAATGTGAAACTGATTTGTTTGGAGAACAATCGGTTCTTTGTGGAGGATTAGTTGAGCTAATAAAAAACGGATACGAAACTTTAGTAGAAGCAGGATATGATCCAGAAATGGCTTACTTTGAATGCTTACACGAAGTAAAATTAATTGTAGATTTGATTTATGAAGGTGGAATTGCAAACATGAACTATTCTATTTCAAATACAGCTGAGTATGGTGAATATGTATCGGGCAAAAGAATAATTAAAAAGGAAGAAACTAAAAAAAGAATGAAAGAAATTTTAGATGACATCCAATCTGGAAAATTCACTAAAGAATGGATGGACGAATGCAAAAATGGTCAAAAAAACTTAATAAAAATGAGAAAAGAATTAGCAGATCACTCGATCGAGCAAGTTGGAACTAAACTTAGAGCTATGATGCCATGGATTGGCAAGAAGAAGTTGATTGATAGCGATAAGAATTAGATCTATTTGTTAATTTTGAGTTAAAATTAGTATTTATTTTGCAATCTCAACGAGAGGCTGTATGATGAGCGGCAAAAAATTTACTGCAATGGCTGATAAAAGTAGAGTTTATATATTTGATACTACTATGCGTGATGGTGAACAATCACCAGGCGCATCTATGAGTTTAGAAGAAAAAATTGAAATATCTAGAGTGTTTGATGAACTTGGAATTGATATTATCGAAGCAGGATTTCCAATTGCATCTCCAGGAGATTTTGAAGCAGTAAGCGAAATAAGTAAAATATTAAAAAAATCTATTCCCGCAGGTTTATCAAGGCATTCAAAAAAAGATATTGATAGATGTTATGAAGCTTTAAAATCAGCGCCAAGATTTAGAATTCACACTTTCATTTCAACTAGTCCACTTCATATGAAACATAAATTAAATATGTCACCAGAACAAGTGTATGAATCAGTTAAAGAACACGTAACTTATGCAAGAAAATTTACTGATGATGTTGAGTGGTCATGCGAAGACGGAACCAGAACTAATATGGATTTTATGTGCAAGACCGTTGAACTCGCAATTAAATGTGGAGCCAAAACAATAAATATTCCAGATACAGTTGGTTATACGGTACCAACTGAGTTTACAAAAATAATTCAAACTTTGCTAAATAAAGTTCCAAATATTGATAAAGCAATTTTATCTACACACTGTCATAACGATCTAGGATTAGCAGTAGCAAATTCATTGGCCGGAGTACAAGCGGGAGCGAGACAAATAGAATGTACAATTAATGGAATTGGTGAAAGAGCAGGTAACGCAGCTTTAGAAGAAGTTGTGATGGCAATGAAAACAAGAAATGATCTAATGCCATATTCAACAGGTATAAATACAACATTATTAAGTAAAGCGTCAAAAGTAGTTTCAAATGCAACAGGTTTTCCTGTTCAATTCAACAAAGCAATTGTGGGAAAAAATGCTTTTGCTCATGAAGCTGGAATACATCAAGATGGAATGCTTAAAAATAGAAATACTTATGAAATCATGACACCAGAAAGTGTTGGAGTTAAACAAACATCACTAGTTATGGGCAAACACTCTGGAAGACATGCATTTAAAGATAAATTAAACAGTCTTGGATATGTTGATGTAACAGACGATGTAATAGAAAATGCTTTTGGTAAATTTAAAGTTTTAGCAGATAAGAAAAAACATATCTATGATGAAGATATTGTTGCTTTAGTTGATGATAGTTTAATTAAAGAAGATAATGTGATTATTCTTAAATCTTTAAAAGTTTTTGCTGGAACAGGAGAACCGCAAAGAGCTGAAATGACTTTGGAAGTTTATGGAGAAATTAAAAAAGCATCAGAAACGGGAGATGGACCTGTAGATGCAACATTTAAATGTATCAAAAAGTTGTATCCACATGAAGTTAAGTTACAGCTTTATCAGGTTCATGCAGTAACAGAAGGGACCGATGCACAGGCAACAGTGAGCGTTAGAATTGAAGAAGAGGGAAAAACTACTGTTGGTCAAGCAGCTGATACTGATACTTTGGTTGCTTCAGCAAATGCCTACATTAATGCATTGAATAAAATGATTATAAAAAGAAAGAGAAATTTTGCACCTGATATCAAAGAAACAAAACAAAATTTTAAAAATGAAAAAATGAAAGGAATATAAAATGGGAATATTTGAAAAGATTACTAAAATTTGGTCACAAGATATGGCGATTGATCTTGGAACAGCAAATACACTTATTGTGCTTAAGGGACAAGGAGTAGTTTTAAATGAACCATCTGTAGTTGCAGTTGTTGAAGAAAAAGGAAAAAAATCTGTTCTTGCAATTGGGGACGAAGCAAAAACAATGCTTGGAAGAACCCCAGGAAACATACAGGCAATAAGGCCTTTAAGAGATGGAGTGATTGCAGATTTCATTGTAACCGAAGAAATGATCAAGCATTTCATAAAAAAAGTTCATAAAAGAACATTGGCAAATCCAAGAATTTTAATAAGCGTTCCAACAGGCTCTACTCCTGTTGAGAGAAAATCAATTCAAGATAGTGCATTAGCGGCAGGAGCAAGAAAAGTTCAATTGATCGAAGAACCAATCGCTGCCGCAATTGGTGCTGGATTACCAATTTCTGAAGCAACAGGTTCAATGGTTGTAGATATCGGTGGTGGCACTACAGAAGTAGCTATTATGTCTTTAGGAGGGGTTGTTTATTCCAATTCTCTTAGAACTGCAGGAAATGCAATGGATCAAGCATTACAGGATTATATGAGATCAGAATATAATTTATTGATCGGAGATAGTACAGCAGAAAAAATTAAAAAAGAAATTGGAACTGCAATTCCAGCCAGCAATAATACTTATGCAGTTAAGGGAAGAGATATTAGATCAGGAACTCCAAAGGAAGTTAATATTTCTGAAAACGATACTGCTGAAGCTTTAAATCCTATTATAAAACAATTAGTTAAAGGTATTAAGGATGCGTTAGAAAATACTCCACCTGAATTGTCTGCCGATCTGGTAGATATGGGTATGACTTTATCTGGTGGCGGAGCACTTTTAAAAAATATAGACAAAAGATTTTCCAAGGAAACAGGACTACCAGTGAATATTGCAGACGATCCTTTAGCTTGTGTTGCAATTGGAACTGGTAAAGCTTTAGAACAAAGAGAAACATTTGCTCATATGTTATCCGAGTATTAATAAAAAATAATGTCTGCGAGTAGAGACGATTTTGTAATTGCTATTCGTTCAGCCTTTTTAAAAAAAGACAACAGACAAAAGTTTTCACTCTTTACATTATTAGTAATTTCTTGCCTAATACTCTCTTTAGAGTATTTTAAGTCAGGTCCGATTGATAAATTTAGATCAGTTACTAAAGATATAATTTACAGAGGATCCCACGTTGTCTCGCTTCCTTTCAAATTAACGAGTGATGTCTATGTAAAAATTCAAGATCACATGAATATGTTTAACGACTACAAATTATTAAAAGAAAAAGAATATAATATTTCTTCCTTAGAAAATGATTTGAAATTTTATAAATCTGAAAATAAAAAATTAAAAAAATTTATAAATGAAGAACCTTTGTTAGAAGGCGAATATGTAATTGCAAAAGTTTTAATTGATAAAGAGAGTCCTTATATAAAATCACTTATTATTAATAAAGGATTTGAGTCAGGTATCGAAAAAGGAATGGCTGCTCTAGATAGATCATATATGATTGGCAAAGTAGTAGAGACGAATTATTTGTCATCACGAATTTTGTTGATCAATGACTTAAATAGTAAAATACCAGTAATTGTTGAACCCGATAATATAAAAGCTATTTTAAATGGCTCAGGATCAGATTATGGCCTACTCGAATATTTGCCAAAAAATGACACGGTTGATAATGGAAACATTGTTTATACTTCTGGATCCGATGGTGTTTTTTTGCCAGGTATTCCAATTGGCAAGGTGGAAGTAATAAATGGTATAAAAAATGTTAAGTTTTTTTCAGACTTAACTCAGCTAGATTTTGTAAAAATTAGATACATAAAGCGAGGCCAAAATTAAATGCCAGATAAAAGTAAAAAATTTTACAAATATATTTTAAATAGTTTTCCAGTCTTTTTGTTGTTTATTTTAGTTTTTACAGGTTTTGATTTATCGATAATTTACTACAATTTAAATATTTCATTTAACTTTGTTTATATATTGATTTTTTTCTGGGTTTTAAAAAAACCAGAAATAATAGGTTTTGGTTTAATTTTTCTATCAGGAATAATTAATGACGTTATTTTGAATTTTCCTATTGGTTTATCATCTATTAGCTATTTAATATTGTGTGTAATGGCCTCATTGTTAAGAAATAGAACCTTAATACCCAATTTGCTATATGATTGGGTATTTTTTTTCTTATCAATTTTAATAGTAAATTCTACAAATTATATTCTGCAAACTCTAATTTTTAGCTCAGATATTAGTTATGAATCTTTAATGTCCAATACTATTTATACCTCTTTAGTTTACCCAATTTTTGCAAAAATATTTAATAAAATTAACATTTACAACTTAAGAGAAGAAAATGCTTAGTCAAAAAGAGATTCGTTCATCCTTTAGCAAGAATGAAATAATTAATCGAAGAGTATTTTTACTTGCTGCTGCTAAAATTGTTTTATTTGGAGGAATGACTTACAGATTATTCAATTTACAAATTTCTGATAGAGAAAAGTATCTCCTCTTATCTGATAAAAATAGATTACGAGAATGGAAAACTCCTCCTCAAAGAGGAATAATTACGGATTATTTTAATAATGTGATTGCAGAAAATGATCGGGTTTTTCAATTACATGTCAATTTAGAAGAAGTAAAAGATTTTAATAACTTGATTGTAAGATTAAAAACTATTTTAAACTTAAATAATAATAATTTACGCTATATTTATAAAAAAGTAAGCAAACTTAAACCGTGGGATACTCTTGTTGTTTCAGATAATTTAACATGGGAACAATTTTCAAGATTAAACTTGTATTTACATGAGCTTCAAGGAGCTGAACCAGTTTTATCGAGCGCTCGAAATTATCCATATGATAAAGATTTAGTTCATGTTGTTGGATACGTTGGGGAAGCAAGCGCAAAAGACATTATGTCAAATGAAAAAATTCAATCAAATTATGTTCCTGGCTTAAAGGTAGGAAAATCAGGACTTGAAAAATCTTTAGAAGGAGATCTAATTGGTCGCTATGGCATCAAAAGATATGAAGTTAATGCTTATGGAAAAAGGATAAGTCAGATAAATCAAGTTGAGAGTATTAAAGGAAAAAAAGTAACAACTACTATTGATGTTGAGTGTCAACAACTTGCCCAAAATCTTTTAAAAGGTCAAAGTGGATCAATTTGTGCAATGGATATTTATACCGGAGAAATCATAGCAATGGCATCATCACCAACATATGACCCAAACAAATTCACTCATGGAATAAATATCAAAGATTGGAACGAAATAAAAAATAATCCTCTAAAACCATTAATAAATAAATCTTTGGCTGGGTTATATTCTCCAGGATCTATCATAAAACCATTAGTTGCTCTCGCAGCTTTAGAGTTCGATATTATAAAACCTAATATGACAGTTAAATGTGAAGAAGTTATCGAGTTATATGGTCAAAAATATCATTGTTGGAAAAAAAAAGGACATGGATTTATGCGTCTTAGAAATGCAATTAAGCAGTCTTGTGACATATATTTTTATGAAGTTGCAAGACTACTTGGAGTAGATCGACTTTCTATTTTAGCTAAGAGATATGGTCTTGGGTCAAAAGTATTAGGGGATTTATATATTGATGAAAAGATCGGAATTGTTCCATCCACAAAATGGAAATTAGAAAACTTAGGGCTTCCTTGGTACTTAGGAGAAACTATTATTACTGGTATTGGGCAAGGCTATATTCAGTCTACACCTCTACAACTGTGTTTAATGACAGCTCAACTTGCAAATGGTGGTTATAAAATAAAACCTCAAATTATATTAGATGATGAATTAAATTATGAAGATATTCGATCAATGATAAAATTAGATCTTGAAAAGTATAATCTTTCTTCAAATCCAAAAAAATTAATTGAGTTGAATAAAGATATTTTACAAGAACAAAATATTGAACTTTACAAACCTATGTACAGAAATCCTGAAAATGTGAAATTTGTTCTAGAAGCAATGTTTGCTTCTACGAATGAGCTTTATGGTACATCCTTTAACTCAAGGCATGAAGATGAAAAATATCAATTTGCTGGAAAAACAGGAACTTCGCAAGTAAGAAGAATTACCGAAGCTGAAAGGGAAGCTGATTTAAAAATAAGTGAAATTGAATACAAAAATCGAGATCATGCTTTATATGTTGCTTTTGCTCCATATAAAGATCCAAGATATGCCATAAGCGTTTTAATTGAACACGGTGGTTCAGGAAGTAAAGTGGCAGCTCCTATTGCAAACAAATTTATTAAAAAAATAATTGATCGTCATAAATTTAGAGAATTTAAAAGAATAAAGGTTAATGATTTAGCGTAATGCTTAGACAAAGGTTATATACTTCTCAATATTCATTTTTTGATAAATTAAAATCAATAGATTACTTTCTTGTATTTTTAATTTTAATTCTTGCCGCAATCAGTTTTATGGTCATGTATTCTATTGATGGTGGAAAAATTGCTTATTACACAAAAAATCATTTCATAAGATTTTCAGTTTTTTTTGTATTATTTTTATTTCTATCTTTCGTACGCATAAGATTTTGGTTTATATCTTCCTACATTTTTTATTTAATAATTTTAGCTATGTTGGTCATGGTCTTTTATTTTGGAGTAACTGCATCAGGATCTCAAAGATGGATAAACCTTTACTTTATAAATATTCAACCTTCTGAGTTAATGAAAATTGCAATTATAATTTGTTTTGCTCGATACTATCATCGTATGCAAAGTGCCGATCTTCAAAATTTCAAGAATATTTTTCTACCCTTGGTACTATTAACTATTCCTTGCATTTTTGTTGTTGCACAGCCTGATCTTGGGACCGCAATATTAATTGCAATCAGCGGAATTTTTGTAATGTGGATTGCAGGCCTGAATATAAAATATTTTGTTTACACTGGCATAATGCTTCTAGTATCAACTCCTTTCATAATATCACTTTTAAAACCTTATCAAAAACTTAGAATATTAACTTTTTTTAATCCAGAAAGAGATCCACTAGGCGCAGGGTATCAAATAATCCAATCTAAAATAGCTATAGGCTCAGGAGGTTTTTTTGGAAAAGGATTTTTAAAAGGAACTCAAAGCTATCTTGAGTTTTTACCAGAAAAGCATACAGATTTTATATTCACCCTTTATGCAGAGGAGTTTGGTTTTATAGGATGTTTATTTTTACTCTTAATATATATTCTTTTAATTTATAGAATTGTTAGAATTGGTTTTTTATCTAGAAGTTTTTTTGCAAAGCTTTACTGTTTTGGATTTTCTGCTGCAATATTTGCATACATTTTTGTGAATATGTCTATGGTGCTTGGAATAGTTCCAATTGTAGGCTCTCCACTTCCAATTTTATCTTATGGAGGCTCATCAATGTTGACAATCATGATCGGTTTCGCGATTGTTATGAGTTGCAAAATTTACAACACGGATCAAATATCTTAATTAAATGAGAAAAATAGTATTTAATTTTTAATATATACCGCGCCTATATATCTCATATTATAAAATTCACTTAATCCTATATTTGCTATGTGGAAAATAATAAGGTTAAAATTGCTGTCATAGGAGCTGGTATTCAAGGTGTATGTAATGCTTTGTTTCTGCAAAAAAAAGGTTTTAAGGTTACATTATTTGATAGAGATGAACCTGGAAATTCAGCAACTTATGGAAATGCTGGACATTTTTCTCCTTATGCATCGGTACCATTAAATCGTCCAGATGTGATTAAAGATATACCAGCAATGCTTGCAAGCTCAAGAGGTCCACTCGCAATAAAATGGAATTATGTTCACAAAATGATTCCGTGGTTCTTAAGATTTTTATTAAATTGTTCAGAACGAAAAATGATGCATACGGCAAAAAATATGCATCAAATTTTAGATTTAGCTCTCCCAGCTTTTGATGAGCTGTTTGAAGAAATAGAACTTAATGGATTGGTAGAAAATAAAGGAATAATTTACGTTTGGAATGATCAAAATCTAAAAAGTAGAGAACTTGAAATAAAAATAAGAAAAGAACTAGGAGTAAAACAACAATTATTATCACCAAAAGATATCCATGACTTAGAACCAAATATAAAACCTTTTTACCATGGTGGAGTTTTTTATGATTATGCAAGACATACAAGAAATCCAAAAAAAATATTATTAAAATTATTTGATAACTTTTTAAAAAAAGGTGGAAAGTTTTTAAAATTAAATATTAAGGATATAAATTTTGATGATGACAAACCAGTAATTAGATCTGAAACACAAAGATTTATATTTGATAAATTAGTAATTTCTTGTGGAGTATTTTCAAAAAGATTAACCGACAAACTTCATGAAAATATTCCTATGGATACAGAAAGAGGATATCATGTTCATTTTAAAGGATTTGATCATTTAATTTCAAGACCAGTAGTGTATGCGAACAGAGGATTTGGAATGACTCCTATGGAACAAGGATTAAGAGTTGTAGGAACAGTAGAGTTTGGTGGTTTGGATAACCCATTATCAAAATCAAGAATAAAAAATTTAATTATGAATGCTAAAGATATGTTGGATGGACTTCCAGAACACGAAGATGAATGGTTAGGCTTTAGACCTACATTACCTGATTATTTACCAGTTTTAGGGCCCTCTAAAAATTATAAAAATGTTTTTTATTCTTTTGGACATCATCATTTAGGATGGACTTTAGGAGCTATATCTGGGAAAATTATATCGAAAATGATTGCAAATGAAAATACAAACTTAAATTTAAGCGCTTATAGTTCTTCTCGATTTGGAACTTAAATTGTTATAGCAATTACTTTTAATCTAAAATATTAAAAAAAACTTAAAATATATTATCATGATTGGAATTTTAGGAGGCATGGGAACACAAGCAGGTCTTGATTTTTGTAATAAACTTGCATTAATAAATAGAGGTAAAACTGATCAAAATTATCCCCTTTTTATTTTATATAACAAGTCAAATATTCCAAAAAGACCTGAGAATATTAAAAAATATTATAATGTTCTTAAAAGTTTAATTAAAGGTTGTCTTTTACTTCAAAAAAATAATTGTAAGTTTATTGTTATGCCATGTAATACTGCTCATTATTGGTATGATGATTTACAAAAAAAAATCAATATTCCAATTCTAAGTATGCCAAAAGAGGTTTACCTGCATACCAAGAAAAATTACAAAAAAAATTCAAAAATAGGAATACTATGTACAGAAGCAACTTTAAAAACGCAGGTTTACAATAAATATTTTGATAAAAATTATAAATTAGTTAGTCCAGGAAAACCTTTACAGAAACTAAATGTAAATAAAGCAATTAAATATGTAAAAATGGGAAAAATTAAATTAGCAGAAAAAGCAATTAAGCCTGCGGTTAATGAATTAATTAAAATGAAGTGTAAAAAAATAATACTTGGTTGTACTGAATTGCCTATAGCAATTTTTGCTTATAAATCTTTTAAAAAAATTAAAGAATCAAAAGTTTTTATTGATCCAAATTTATTATTAGCTAACGTTTCTATGAAAAAATATAGAAAGAATTAAATAAGTGGCAAATAAGAATTCATTATTAAAATTAATTAAATTAGTTTATATTTAAAATGTGGAAATTAAACTTAACGATAAGTATAAATTAGAAAGTGGAATTCGGTTTCTAACCGGCTCTCAAGCCTTAGTTAGACTGCCTATAGTACAAATTAGAAAAGATAATAGAAATAATATAAATACAGCATGTTATATATCAGGATATAGGGGATCTCCACTAGGAGGGTATGATCAACAAATTCTAAAAAATATTGATTATTTAAAAAATCAAAATATCCATTTTCAACCAGGCATTAACGAGGAACTTGCGGCAACATCCTTGTGGGGAACTCAGCAATCTAATTTAAGAGGTGAGGGAAAATTTGATGGAGTTTTTGGAATTTGGTACGGAAAAGGACCGGGAGTTGATAGAGCTGGAGACGCTTTAAAACACGTCAACCTAGCAGGAACATCAAAATACGGAGGTGTTCTTGCGCTAATGGGTGACGATCATATTTGTGAGTCTTCTACCACTTCACATCAAAGTGAATTTGCAATGATAGATGCGATGATACCTTTTTTTAATCCAGGTGGAGTACAGGAAATTTTAGATTACGGATCGTATGGAATTCATCTATCAAGACAAAGTGGATGTTGGATAGGCATTAAATGTGTTCACGATAATGTTAGCTCAGGAGCTACGGTAGATTTAGATGAAAATAGACTTTTTATAAAAGATGTATCTAATGAATTTTATCCGGAAGATGGTTTAAACATTCGACTAAATGATACTCCTCAAGCTAAAGAACATCGTCTGCATTATCACAAAATTAAATTTGTAAAAGAGTTTTGTAAAGTTAATGAGCTTAATCAAATAATATATGACTCTTCCAATGCAAAAGTGGGAATTGTTAGTACTGGCAAATCATATCTAGATACAAAATTCGCATTAGAAAAGATTGGAATAGATGAAAATTTAGCAAAAGAAATTGGAATTAAACTTCTGAAAATAGCTATGCCTTGGCCCTTAGAGGATAATATCATTCATAAATTCTCAGCAGGTTTAGAAAAGATTATAGTAGTAGAGGAAAAAAGATCTTTGATCGAAACTCAAATAAAGGAAATATTATTTAATACTAATAGAAATATAAAAGTTGTTGGCAAATTAGATGAAGATAATGAGGACTTATTTATTTCTTCTGGAGCTTTGGATCCTGGGGAAATAGCTATTAAATTATATAAAAATATTAAGAAATACTATCCATCCGACAAAATTAAAAAAAAAGTAGATGTTCTTGATAATTTAATTCAGCAAAACAGAAATTTACTTAATGTTAAACGAATTCCTTATTTTTGTTCAGGCTGCCCACATAATACATCAACAAAAATTCCTGAAAATACTAGAGCCATAACCGGTATTAGTTGTGCCTATTTGGTTCAACATATGGAAAGAAATAATGAAGGATTTACTCAAATGGGTGCTGAGGGAGCCAGTTGGGTAGGAGAGTCAGTTTTTAGTAATACTGATCATGTATTTCAGAATATGGGAGATGGCACCTATATCCATTCAGGAATACTTTCGATTAGGCATGCTGTTGCCGCTAAAACTAAAATGACATTTAAAATTTTATACAACGATGCTGTGGCGCTAACAGGAGGTCAAGCTCTTGATGGATTGCCAACAGTAGCCCAAATGTCAAGACAACTTGAAGCAGAAGGAGTCAAAGAAATAGCGATTGTTACTGATGAGCCAGATAAGTACAATTCAAATGAAAACTTTTCAAAAAATTCAAAAGTATATGATAGAAAAGAACTAATTAACGTTCAAATAAATCTTAGCAAAATTAATAATACTACTGCAATAATATATGATCAGACATGTGCTGCAGAAAAAAGACGTAGGATAAAAAAATCATTATTACCAGAACCTAATAAAAAAATATTTATAAACGAAAAAGTATGCGAAGGATGCGGAGATTGTGGCATACAATCAAATTGTGTTTCGATCATACCGGTAGAAACAGAATATGGAAGGAAAAGACAAATTGATCAATCGAATTGTAATAAAGATTATTCATGTGTTGATGGTTTTTGTCCTAGTTTTGTATCAGTAGAAGGAGATGTAAGAATAAAAAAGAATTACAATAATGAATTATTAAAAAAAATAAATTCAAGTATTTCTGCTCCTACATTGCCTGAAATTAATAAATCATATGGGATTATGATTGCTGGAATTGGTGGCACTGGAGTTGTAACAATCGGGGCTATATTAGCTACAGCTGCGCAAATAGATGATAAAGGTTCGGGAGTACTTGATATGACAGGCCTTGCTCAAAAAGGTGGATCTGTAAAAAGTTTTTTGAGAATTTTTAAAGATCCAAAAGAAATTAGCACAATAAGACTCTCATACGGAGATACCAATTTGTTAATGGGCTTTGATTTACTAGTTGCTAATGATGATGAAGTGTTAAAAACACTAGACAAACAAACAACAAAATCAATTATTAATTCTGATGAAGTAATGACGGGAGAATTTACAAGAGATAAAAATTTTTCTCTACCATTTGATGAAATGAAAGAAAATTTGATCCACATTATTGGAGAAAATAATACAAATTTTATTCCTTCAAATACAATTACAAGTAAAATTTTGGGAGACTCTATTTTATCCAATATGTTTATCGTGGGAAATGCTTATCAATCTGGATTACTTCCTATTAATGCAAAAGCTATCGAACAGGCTATTCAATTAAATGGAGTTAGCATTGAACAAAATATTAGTGCTTTTAGACTAGGAAGACATTCGGTAAATATGAAAAAAGAAATATTAGATATCATTTATGATAAAAATAAAGTTTTAACAAGTTTTGATGAAAAATATAAAGATAGATTTGATTTTCTTATTGAATATCAAAATGAAAAATATGCTCACGAATATAAAAAATTAGTTGGATATGCTAAAAATTGTGAACAAAAAATTGACAAAGGTAAGAATTTTTCTAAGGCAGTTGCAATTAACTATTTTAAATTAATGTCATATAAAGATGAATATGAAGTTGCAAGACTATATTCCAACAATGAATTTATTAACAAAATTAACCAATCTTTTGAAGGTAATTTTAAAATTAATTTTTATTTAGCCCCTCCAATTTTTTCCAAAAAAGATAAAATTACTGGCAATCCTTTAAAAACTAAATTTGGTCCGTGGGTAATGACTTTGTTTAAAATTATTAGAAAGTTTAAGTTTTTAAGAGGTACTTTTTTCGATCCATTTGGATATTTGTCAGAAAGAAAAAGTGAAAGAAAATTAATTGAAGATTACAAAAATTGTATTTTAGACATTGGAAAAAAATTAAGCAAAGATAACTACGATATTGCTGTTGATATTGCATCTGCACCAGATCAGATTAGAGGTTTCGGATATGTTAAAGAAAAAAATATAAAAATAGCTGAAGATTGCCAAAGTAATTTAATAGCAACATTTAATGAATCAAAATAATAAAATTTATCTAGCGTCTATTTACTTATTTGGTGCAACACTTTTCTGGGCCGGAAATTTTATTGTTGGTAAAATTGCAAGCATAAACGAAATTCCACCTATTTCTTTAAATTTTTATAGGTGGTTTCTTGCATGGTTAATATTACTTCCTTTTACTTTTAAGGAATTGATAAAAAAAAAGGATTATATTTTAAATAATATTGGACTTTTTATAATTATGGGAATTACAGCAGTAACTGTTTTTAACTCAGCCCTTTTTTACTCATTAAAATTTACTCAGGTAATAAGTGGTGTTTTGATGATTTCCACAGTTCCAGTAATGATTATTTTTATTTCATCATTATTAAAAATAGAGAAGACAAATATTTTTCAAATTATTGGAGTTGGACTTTCTTTAACAGGTGTTTTATTTATTATAACAAAGGCAGATATTGACATATTAAAAAATTTAGATTTTAATAGAGGAGATTTGACAATGGTGATTGCCATGCTTTCTTGGGCCACATATTCTGCACTATTAAAGAAAAAGAAATATGAGTTATCACAAATTTCTCTTTTACAAGTAGTCATTAGTTTTGGAGTGGTTTTTTTAATTCCGCTTTATTTTATTGATATCAATATGGGCAATTTAATCAAATTAGAAAAACCCTTTTTTTTAACTTTGACTTATGTTGTTTTGTTTCCTGGTCTTGCTTCGTTTTTTTTTTGGATCAAAGGTGTAGCTTTGATTGGAGCAAATCGTGCTGGAGTATTTTTACATTTAATGCCAATATTAGGAGCAGTTATGGCAATGATAATATTTAATGAAAAAATTATGTTTTATCATTTTTTAGGAGCTGTATTTATTGTTGCAGGCATAACATTGTCAAATAAGAAATTAGTAAATGCTTAAAGTTGCAATTTTGGACGATTATCAAAATGTTTCACAAGAATTTGTGGATTTAAAAAAGCTTTCAAATATTTATGAAATAGAAATATTCAGCGAACCATTCAGTAATGAAGATGATGCAATTAAACAATTAAAAGATTTTGAAGCTTTATTAATTATGAGAGAGAGAACAAAAATCACAGAAAATTTAATTAATAATCTTAAAAAACTTAAGTATTTGATTACTAGTGGCATGCGCAATAAAGCAATAGATCTTGAAGCGGCTAAAAAAAGAAAAATTATTGTTACTGGTACAGAAATTAATGTTAATCCTACGAGCGAATTAACATGGGCATTAATTTTAGGATTGGCTCGGAATATTAAGCCCGAAATAGATAATATGTTTCAAGGTTATTGGCAAACAACAGTTGGTGTAGAGTTAAAAGGAAAAATTCTTGGATTAATTGGATTAGGAAGAGTTGGCTCACAAGTGGCAAAAATTGCCAAAGCATTTGGTATGGAAGTTATAGCATGGAGTGAAAATTTAAATTTGGATAGATGTAAAGAATTAGATGTTTTGCCGTCTAACAAAGAAGATTTATTACAAAATTCTGATTTTATATCCATTCACGTTCAAGGAGGAGAAAGATACAAAAATTTAATTCAATTAAAAGAATTTGATATGATGAAAAAAACAGCTTTTTTAATTAATACTTCAAGAGGACCAATAATTAATGAAGATGATTTAATTATTGCTCTTTCAACGAATGTTATTGCGGGTGCTGGAATTGATGTTTATGAAAAAGAACCTTTGCCAGTAAGTCATAAATTAAGATTTATTCCAAACGCACTTTTATTACCACATATTGGCTATGTAACTGTTGAAAATTATTCTATTTTTTATACTCAAATGATAGAAAATTTGGAAGCTTGTGTAGCAGGGAAACCAATTCGAATTATTGAATAATTTTATGAAAAAAAATAATCCAAATTTAACAAATGAACAAAAATCAGTTTTATTTGAAGAAGGAACTGAACCATCTGGTTCAAGTGAGTTAAATAATGAAAAGCGCGAAGGTAGCTATCACTGTGCAAATTGTGGCATAAAACTATTTGAGTCCAATACAAAATACGAAAGTGGTTCTGGATGGCCTTCTTTTTTTAAATCCTTACCAGACGTGTTTGAAACTAAAACAGATTATTTGTTAGGATATGCAAGGACTGAGTATCATTGTAAAAATTGCGGAGGTCATCATGGACATATCTTTGATGATGGTCCTGAGCCAACAGGCAAAAGATATTGTAATAACGGTGTTTGTTTAGTTTTTAAAGAAAAAGCCTGAGCTTTTTTATTTTAGTAAATTTTCTAATTTATTTTCTTTTTCTAATGCTCTCAATTCCTCATAACCACCAACATGATGATTATCGAAAAAAATTTGTGGAATTGTTCTTTTACCGTTAGACTTGCTTAACATTTCATGCATTTTGCCTTCTTCAATTGCAATGTTTATTTCTTTGTATGGAATATTATTTCTATTTAATAATCTTTTTGCTGCATCACAAAAGCTACACATTGGACCCATATAAACGGTAACATTTTTCATACTCTATATATAATCACTTTTTCTAATTTTTCTTCTTAATTTTTTTTCCTATATAATTTTTAACTCCAAGCCCTGAATTTCGTTTTTTTGATATCCTCGAAAATTACCTTATTTACCCAAACCGCATAAATGACCCATTTTGGACTATTAGGATCAGACTAGGAATATTTGTCGCGGTTAAAGAAACTAATGCTTTTTTCATTATAATTTCAGTAAATTCTAAAAAAATGATTAATGCAATTTTTTTAGGGTATGATAATATGTAGTTTGGATAGTCCTATCTAGCCATCTTTAGCTCCCGGTTTTTTAGGGCTATCTCCAAAAAATGTTTCCCTTAGAATATTTTCTAATTTTGCTTGTTTTGTTCATTTCACCAGGCACACCAAGAATTTTAATTATTTCATATTCAATGAACTATGGTGTTAAAAATTGTATTTGGACATCACTCGGAGACATTACAGCAAATTTTATTCAGGGGACTCTTGTTATTTTTGTTATAGGAAGTTTCTTTTCTAACAATTCAACTTATTTAAATGTATTTAAATGGATTGGAATAATTTATTTAGTGTACCTAGCCTATGATATTTATAAAAGCAGACCAGAAAATATTAATTCAAACAAACATTATGGAAAAAGTATCTTTTCTTTTGTTAAAGATGGTTTTTTGGTAGCAGGTACAAGCCCTAAAGCATGGTTGTTCTTTACAACGATCTTTCCAACATTTATTGATTTTAATTCAAACTACGTAGTTCAATTTATTATTTTAATTATAACTTATATGGTCTTGGATTTTGCAACGTTAATTGGTTATGCAATTCTTGCAAATAAAGCAATCGTTTGGATAAAAGCAAATCCAAAAATAATTAATACAATTTCTGCGTGTGCATTAATTGCAATTGCAGTTTATATTGCTGTCACTCAGACATATTAATTATTGATCTACATCAATAGTTTTTCATTAGAAACAAAAAACATCATTTATGTAATTTCATAATATTGTTTTTGCTGACAATAAGTAGTTTAATATGACTTTAATTAATTAATTAATAGAAGGAGAAATAAATGAAAGTAAAAAATTTGATCATTACATTTGTTTCTGCAATTGCACTTTTTTTATCAACTTCGACAATCTCATTAGCAAAAGTTGTTGGAGACAAGATTATTTTAGGTGCGGCTGTTTCATTAACTGGAAAGTATTCAACTAACGGTAAACATACCCAAAATGGATATAACTTAGCTGTAGATAGAATTAACAGCATGGGCGGTGTTAAAGTTGGTGGAAAAACTTACAAATTTGACATTATTTATTACGATGATGAATCAAATTCCGGAAGAGCAGCTCAACTTGCAGAAAGATTAATTAAACAAGATGGTGTACATTATATGCTTGGACCGTACAGTTCAGGATTAACAAAAGCGATCGCTCCAATAACTGAGGAAAACAAAATTCCTATGGTTGAAGCAAATGGTGCATCAAGATCATTGTTTACTAAAGGATACAAATATTTGTTTGCAGTATTGTCTCCTGCTAACCAATATCTAGAAGTAGCTATTGATTTAGCGGTTGAGAAAAATGGTGGTAAGCCAGTTAATATTGCTATGGCATTTGAACAAGATGCTTTCTCACAAGACGTGAGATTGGGTATTGTTGATGCAGCAAAAAGAACTGGATCAAAAATCATAATCGATGACAAATTACCAAAAGAACTAAACGATATGGCAGCAACCTTGGCTAAGGTAAAAGCTACTAAGCCAGATGTGCTAGTTATATCAGGCCACTCAAAAGGAGCTTTAACTGCAATCAGACAAATATCTGAAATGAAAGTTGATGTTCCAATGTTAGCAATGACACACTGTGACGCTTCTAAACTTGCTAAGCAACATGGTAGAAAGGCAGAATATGCATTGTGCGCAGCTCAATGGCACAAAGAGCTATCTTATAGCGATAAGTATTTTGGCAATGGTATAAAGTACGATAAAGACTTTAATGACGCGTATGGATACGCACCTCCTTATCAAGCAGCAGAATCTTCTGCAGCATTATTAGTTTGGAAAGATGCATTTGAAAGAGCAAATTCTCTAGATAAAGAAAAAGTAAGAGACGCGCTTGCAACTACTGATATGGAAACTTTCTATGGAAAAGTTAAATTTGGTTCTGGTGGACAAAATACTGCTAAGCCAATGGTATTATTCCAAGTTAGATGCGAAGGAGACACTTGTGCTAATAGATTAGTAGCACCAACAAAAGTGGCTTCTCATAAATTAGTACATCCAATTCCTAAGTGGTCTGAAAGATAAAAAATAATATATTATGCCCCCTAATTTCTAGGGGGCATTTTTTTTAAACTCTATGGATTTATTAATTTTTAAAATTCCAATTTTAATGGTCCAAGCATCCATGGATGGTATTTTGCTTGGAATTCTTTTTGCTCTTATTGCATACGGTATGGCACTTCAGTGGGGGGTAATGAATATTATTAACATTGCTCAGGGCGAATTAGTTATCATGGGTGGTTACATTGCATATTTTATGTACGTGGTTGGAATTCATCCTGCTTTTGGTGTGATTGTTTCACCAATTATAATGTATTTTATAGGTGTAGGTTTATATAAATTAGTGATTAATAAAGTTGTTGATAGAGATTTGTTCATTTCAATTTTGGCAACATTTGGAATAAGCATTTTAACTCAACAATTAATGAATTTTATATTTGGTTCTGATGTTGTTGTTGCTCAATCTAATTTTGGAACAACAATGTTGTTTGATAATTCAGTAACATTACCAAATTCAAAAATATTTTCTGCAGTTGTAAGTGTTGTTTTTGCTATTGTTTTAGTAATGTACATGAAAAAATCTAAATTAGGTCGTGCAATTAGAGCAACTGCGCAAAATGCAAGAGCCGCAAAGATTTTAGGAGTTGATACAGAAAAAGTTTATGCAGCCACTTTTGGCATAAATGCTGCACTTTGTGGTGTAGCAGGATCACTTATTGCAATCACTTTTACATTACATCCTTATGTGGGGCTACCTTACACGGTTAGATCTTTTATGATTGTAATTGTTGCAGGACTTGGAAATCTGCCTGGTGTTGCGATAACAGGAATGGGCCTCGGTGTTTTTGAAGAATTTGCAGATTATATTTTAGGAACGGAATTTAGAATTGGAGCAGTATTTTTATTACTTGTTTTAATTTTAGTTTACAGACGATTTAAATTATCAAGGAAAAGAGAGTATTTAAAATGACTAAAGTTAAAATTAAGGACGACAATGGAAAAGAAATTGAAGTTGATTTAAAGAAATTTCAAAAGCACATTGATGAATATCATAGGTCTGGCATCAGCATTCATGATGAGAATGGTCATTACTTTACTGTTAATGACAATTTTAGAAAAAAACTTAAGGAAATGGATAAATAAAATGAAAAAAATATTTTTTCTATTTTTAGTTATATCATTTTCTTTTTTTTCAGTTGTAAATTCTCAAGAAAGAGAAACTAAATTAGACAAACTTTTTAACCAGTTAAAAAACAACAATGATGTTTCTTTAGCTTTTGAAATAGAGATGAAGATATGGAATATTTGGTCTACTCATCCATTGCAAGAAAATTTAACTCAGTTATTGGCAAAAGGTTCAAATTTAATGTCTGAACAAAAATTAAATAAAGCTTATGAAACATTTTCAATAGTTATTGGATTAGATCCTAGTTGGGCAGAAGGATGGAATAAACGTGCAACAGTTTTGTATATGTTGGGAAGATATAAAGAATCACAAAAAGATATTGATCAAGTACTTACACTTGAAAAAAGACATTTTGGGGCCTTATCAGGACAAGGTTTAGTTCAAATTGAATTAAAAAATTATGAGAGAGCAATTAATAGTTATCAAGAAGTTCAAAAAATATATCCATCTATGCAGTCACCAAAAATTATGATTCCTCAACTTAAAGAATTAATTAAAAGTAAATCTATATGAAAAAAAATATTTTATTATATTCTGCTTTATTAATATTTGGTTTAGTTGCGCCATTTTTATTTCCAGCGTTTAAGCTTCAAATTTCTTTTTTATGGATTTTAATTATTTTAGCTATGACTTGGGACGTTCAAGGTGGTCAAATGGGCTACAATACTTTCGGAAATATTTTATTCTTCGGTATTGGCATGTATTTTTGTGCCGGTATTCAAATAGGTATGTTTTTTCCATTAGCCGAATGGACAATGAGCGGAGGAGAAAAAACTTTTGTTCATACACCAACACAATATTTTCAAGGATTTTTTGTTGGTTTAATTTTTGCAGGAATAGTTCCAGCGATTGTTGCAGGATTAATAGGATATGGAATTTTAGGATTAAGAGGACATTATTTTGCAATTTGTACACTTGCTTTAGGCATTGCAGCTGGTGAAATTGCAGGCGGCATAGAATTAATTGGAGCAGGTCAAGGAATGACCTCACCTCCATGGCCAAAAAATATAGGTGATACCGAACTTAGATCTGAATTTTTTTACTATATTTGTTTTGTATTGATGATTTCAACTTTTGCATTTTTACGTTGGGCTTACACAACAAGATTTGGATTAATTTTAAATGCCATAAGAGATAATGAAGACAAAGCAGAAGCAATGGGAATTTATACTATGCGCTACAAAATTATTGGCTGGATTGTATCTGCATTTTTTGTTGGCATGGCTGGAGGTTTGATGGGCAACATGGTTGGATATATTGAACCAACAGAAATTGCTTTTGCTGGACCAACTTTTGGTGTGTTTATGGTTTTAATGGCAATCCTTGGTGGTAAAGGAACTTTGTGGGGGCCCGTTATTGGCGCAACAGTTTTCCATCTTTTTAAAGAAGGATTTTGGACTTTCTTCTTAGGCTGGCAGTATGTAGCTCTTGGAGTTTTAATTGTTGTAATTGTTGTATTTTTTCCTGAAGGAATTATGGGCTGGTTCAGAGAAAAATATCCTGAAAAATTTGGTGAAGTTGTAGATGAGGCTGACAGAAAAGCACAGGTGGAATTGAAATGAGTATTTTAGAAGTAAACAATGTTAGCAAGTTTTTTGGTGGAGTTAAAGCTAACGAAGATATTTCTTTAACTGTTGAACAAGGTTCTATTGTAGGATTAATTGGCCCAAATGGATCTGGAAAAACTACTTTGTTTAATTCAATTGTTGGAACTCATCCAATTGATAAAGGATCTATAAAGTTTTATGGAAAAGAAGTTTCCGAATTGCCGGTTCCGGTTGTTGCAAAATTAGGTTTGCTTAGAACTTTTCAACAAACAAGAATTTATGGAAAGTTAAATTGTATTGAAAACATGTTGATCAGCAACAAATCACAAGAAAAAGGATTTTTAAGTGTGTTCTCTAAAATACCTACAGAATTAACCGATAAATCAGAAAATTTATTAAATTTTGTTGGATTATATCAAAAAAGAAAATTAAGAGCAGGAGATTTATCTTTTGGTCAACAAAAACTTTTAGAATTAGCCATGGGCTTAATGAATGAACCAAAAATGCTTTTATTAGATGAACCAACAGCTGGAATTAATCCCACATTAATTAATGGAATTATTGATCGTTTAATTAAAGTAAACAAAGAATTTGGAATTACTCTTTTGGTCATAGAACATAATATGAGAGTAATTATGCAGTTGGCTCAAAAGATATTTTGTTTAGCACATGGCCAAATGTTAGCAGAAGGAACACCAGAACAAATTAAAAATGATAAGCGAGTAATAAATGCTTATCTTGGAGCACAATAATGTCGGACCAATATTCAGTTTTAGGCAAAACACCAGGAATTGAAGAATTAAAAAGTCTTTCTTCTGAAAACACGCATTTAACAATTAATAAATTAAGTGCTGGTTATGGAAAAATGGAAATTCTACATGATTTTGACTTAACTGTTGGGAAAGCACAATCGTTATGTTTAATTGGACCAAATGGAGCTGGCAAATCTACAATTCTTCATTCTATTTATGGATTTACAAATATTTTTTCTGGAAAAATAGAAATGGACGGAAAAGAAATAACAAAATTAACTCCAGCCGAAAAACTCAAGACAGTTGGAATAGCCTACATTCTTCAGGACAACTCTGTTTTTCCAGATATGACAGTTGAAGAAAATTTACTTATGGGAGGTTATATAAAAGATAAAGATGAAGAATCTTACCAGGAAGCAGAAAAAATATTTGATAAATATGAAAGTTTGAGAAACAGAAGAACACAGCCAGCAAAAGTATTGTCGGGAGGAGAAAGAAGACTTTTAGAAATTTCACGTGCTTTGGTCATGAAACCATCAATATTATTAGTTGATGAACCATCAATAGGTCTAGAACCAAAATATATTGAGATGGTTTTTGAAATATTAAGAGATCTTCAACAAAATGAAAAAAAAACTATAATTCTTGTAGAACAAAACGCAAAAAAAGGCTTGGAGTTTTCTGATATTGGATATGTTTTAGTATCAGGTCAAACGGCTATTGCTGGAAAAGGAAATGATTTATTAAATAATCCTGATGTTGGTAGATTATTCCTTGGTGGTTAATGATCAATACCAAATATTTTATCAAAGGTTTTAAATCGGTTAAAGGTATAGATAGTCCAGCATTTGCTTTAGGTGCGAGTTTAATTGCCTTAGGTGCACTTTTTAAAAATTTGGGCTTTTCAATCCAACAAAGTTTTTTTTCAACTTTTTTTACTTATGCTCTTCCTGGACAAGTAGTAATGGCTGAGTCAATGTTGGTTGGAGCATCTTTATTAAATATTTTTATTGCTGTTTGGCTAGTTAATGTTCGACTTTATCCAATGACAGTTTCTTTAATGCCTTTACTTATGCACGAAAGCCAACCTCGTTGGAAATATTATTTATTTAGTCATTTTATAGCTGTTTCTGCATGGATAATAATGAAAAGTAATTATGAAAAAATTGAAAAACAAAATCGAATTGATTTTTGGTTAGGAATTGGAGTTGCAACCTGGTCAATTGCAATCATCTCCACCTTGATTGGTTATTTTGCTTCGGATTATTTAAACAATGAAATGATGGTAGGGTTAGCTATTGTTAATCCAATTTATTTTACTTGTCTGATGATTGGAGCAATGAAAGCTCTGCAGGTAACTTTTTCAATTATTCTAGGTGCAATTTTAGGTCCAGCTTTTTATTTTATTTCTCCCGAATGGTGTATTTTGTATGGGGGTTTTATAGCTGGAACAATTGGTTATTTCATAGGAGGTAAAAGTGGGAACTAGCATTGTTTTAGCAATTTTTGTTACTGCCGTAGCAACTTATATATCAAGATTTTTAGGAGTTTTAAGTTCAGAAAAAATTAAAGAAACTTCTAAAATTTTTAGATGGTTTAATTGTTTAGCTTATTCTACCCTAGCAGCATTAATAGCGAGAATGATAGTTTTTCCGGTAGGAGCATTATCTGAAGTTGATTATTTAATAAGATTTATTGTTATTTTACTATCTATATTAATCTTTTATTTCACTAGAAAAAACGTAGTTTATCCAACTGTATTTTCTGCTATCATATTGACATTTCTAAAAGGGTATTTTTGATGAAAAAAACAATTATATTATTTTTCTTTTTAATCTTTTCTTTTAAAGCTCAGGCAGGGTGTAATGATGCCTTGGGAGATGGAGTAGATTATACTAATTGTAGATTTTCTGATGGTCAGGATTTGAAAGGAAGTTTTTTACCAAATTCTAATTTATCATTTACAAGTTTTATTCAAGTAAATTTTGATAAAAGTATAATGATGAACTCAATTTTGGCATATGGAACATTTTCAGATTCTACATTTGTAAGAGCAAACTTATATGAGTCTAACCTTCAAGGAGCAAATTTTGAAAGAGCAGACTTTACTAGTGCAAATTTAACAAGGACTAAATTTTTTGGAGCAACTTTAATTGAAGCAAATTTTCAAAATGCAAATTTGATTGAAGCTGATTTCTCTTCAGCAAATATCACAAATGCAAATTTTGATGGAGCAAACTTAAACAATGCTACCTGGACAGATGGAAATAAATGCGGCCAAGGCTCCATTGGAGTCTGTAATAAATAATTAATGAGCCTTGACAAAGATCTATTTAAAATAGATGGCTTTGAAATCTCTTTTCACGAAAAGTCAAAAAGAATTATTGATATTAAAATTAAAGAAGAAATTATTAAAAAATTAATTTTTCCATTTCATAAATTTGATATTGCAACATTAGAATATAAACCATTTACAAGGTTTACTATTGCAAAAAATTTAGATGAAACAGCATCGGGCAAATTAAGCAAATTAATTAGCTCTATTATAAAAGATCGTGAAACAGGTTGTTTTATTATTGAACCAAAAATTTTTAATAATAAAATAGATGATAATTTTTTGGTTAAATTATCCACAGCCATATCTCATTTAATAGGAATACCTAATTTTGACTCAATGACGGGAAAATATTATGCAAGATTTCATGTTAAGCACGAAGATAATAGCGACTCATATCTTAGAAAAGCTTATACAAACATGGATCTTCATACCGACGGAACATATGTAAAAGAAATAACCAATTGGTTATTGATGATGAAACTGGAAGAAAAAAATGTAGAAGGCGGTGAAACTTATTTATTGCATTTGGATGATTGGGAGCACTTGGATGATTTATTCAAAGATCCAGTGGGAAGACAGGATTTTACATGGAGTTCTCCAAAAAGCAAAAATATAAATTATAAAGTAGAACATCCTGTTTTTTTTGAAGATACTGAAGGCAGACCCCAAATATCTTATATTGATCAATTCCCAGAACCAAAAAATATGGAACAAGGGATTTTTTTACAAAATCTATCAGATGCTCTTGAAGAAAGTAGAAATAAGATTGTAGCTAAGCTTCAAGTGGGATCTGTTATTGTGGCAAATAACCATTTTTG
>Ga0208568_1000125_pt1 | contig 34438 bp, 33 predicted proteins | sample DeeseametaMP2969_FD_184165 | JGI IMG/M metagenome (GOLD analysis project Ga0208568, IMG submission 184165) | Marine microbial communities from the Deep Atlantic Ocean - MP2969 (SPAdes) | ecosystem: Environmental > Aquatic > Marine > Oceanic | place: South of Funchal, North Atlantic Ocean... | reverse complement strand
AAGACACAATCTAGGAGTGGATATAGGTGGACAATAATGATTTTGAAGAAAAGCTGGCAACGCTTTTTCAAGAAACAAATCCAGCAACCTACAGAACTGCCTTTACAGACAAAGTTCTGAAAAGAATTTCAACAAGGGAAAGATTTTCTAGATATATTTTTAATGGCAGTATTTTTGTGACAGGGATTGCAACTGGAATTGTTTTAAAAGATACAATTATTGCTATTTTTATTGGTAACATGCATTTCCCAATTGAGGAATTATATCTCTATTTACTGGTTGGAATTGTCAGTGTAACCGCTGCCTATGTACATCAAGTGAATACAAAATATTATTAAAAAGTAAAGGAGTAAAGTTATGAAAGAAACAATAGTAGGCGCCTTAATTGTTGGCGGTTTGATCGGAGGCGCGATTCTTTTAAGCGACCAAGACAAACTGCATAGAATCAATGGAACCCAGGATATGGTCTGGGTGAGTGATGATTTACACATGAATGTCCAAGATGGCAACAAACGCATAATCATTAAAAAAATCAAGAAAGCAAAAGACGGAACCAAGGATATGGCCTTGTTCAGCGATGATGTTCTAATGGATGTCCAAGATGGCAACAAACATGTTGTCATTAAACACCTTGGGAAATCAAACGATCAAGAATCAGAACAAGGAACATCCAAAAAGATATTCATCATCAAAATGGATTCTGGTGAACACGATGTCAAGGTTGATGTAAAAGCAACATTGGAAAAATTAAAAGAGGAAATGGATGCAGTCGATTGGGATGAAGTCGCTGCAGCAGTAGCAGAATCCATCCATGAACTTGATATCGACGTGAATGTTCAACTGGATTCCGATGCGCTCAACGATTCCACTGAAGATATAGCCAAGACTATCACCGAAGCGGTGAGCGAAGCTGTTAAGGGTATTTCTGGTAAATCTGGGAAGGTTAAGATAGAGATCAAAGTCAACGAGGAGGTAACTGAAGTTCCTTCTGAGTCCACTGAGTAATTAATGGAAGCAGCCTATCCAGTCAAGGATCGATTGATAAAAGGGCTCTTTGTTCTTTTGTTCATGTTTGCTTTTGGGGTGTGTCGGTTTCTTCTTTGTTTTATTGTATTCCTGCAATTTCTCTTTGATCTGATCTCTGGGGAACCGAACAATCGGTTGTGTCAATTCTCCTCTGAATTCAAAGATTATATCGCTGAAGTCGTTGCTTTTGTGACCTACCAATCAGATACCAAGCCTTTCCCTTTTTCTGATTGGCCCAAAAACTAGAGACTACTTGACTGATTTCAATATTGCGGAGTGCCGGGTTGTGAATAAATACCTTTCAACAGCTAAAACTTTGTTAATAGTTTGCCTATCCAATGCAATATTTTCAGCCTATGTCAGCGCTGAAATCACTGTCGATGGACGTTTGGATGAAAACGAATGGAAACAAGCACAGCGATTTGAAAACTTTGTTGAAACAAACCCTTTCAGTTTGAAGGAAACAACGCATCCGACTGAGGTGTTGGTGCTAACTGATGAAAAAGGAATTTATTTTGGGTTTATCAACGAACAGCCATGGGATACACGATACAGAAGGAAACAAGAGCGTGATTCAATGTGGTCTGATTCCGACCGAAATTTCCTCTCTATTGATTTTGATGGCAAAGCCAACATCGGCTATTTTTTTGGTGTCTCTCTAGGCGGCTCCATGAGCGATGGCTCAATCAGCAATGAGAGCCAGATGGACAGAGATTGGGATGGGGATTGGGAAGTGAAGACATCCGAATCAGAAACCCATTGGTATTCGGAGTTTTTTCTCCCCTGGACTGTGGTTCCAATGATGTCAGTGCAAGAAAGCAAGAGGAACATCGGCGTTTATTTTTCTCGACAAATGATGCAGGAGGGAAAAGTGATAGGGTTTCCTGGAATTAATTACGAACGCAAAAAATTTCTCTCCCTCTTTCATCCGATCAAAGTCGATCAATACGAGTCGACAAAATTTGATGTTTTCCCTTATGCGGTGAGTTCCTACGATAATTTGCAAGATTCTGCTCAATACCAGGCAGGATTGGATCTGTTTTGGGCGCTGGGTAATGGTCGGGAGTTGAATATGACTGTAAACCCTGACTTTGGTCAGGTTGAAAGCGATGAAGTGGTGATAAATTTTTCCCCAGTTGAGACCTTCTTTTCAGATAGAAGGCCATTTTTTGCCGAGAATCAGGGGTTGTTTAACATTTCCCACGGTAATGCTTATCATCTCATCAATACCCGTCGAATCGGAGCCTCTCCTGATTATAATTGCACAGATTTTTCAGCTGCAAATGGTGGTTCTGATGCTTTGCAAGAATCTTGTGAGAATGGACAGGAAGCAAGCAATGGCATTGACACGGCTTTAAAGTACAGCCAATTTGGAGAACACACAGATTTTGGTTTCTTTGCTGCCTTCGAGGGGGATGAAACATTTAGTGCAGGCCGAGAATTTTATGCTGTCAGGGCCTTGAGAAGATTAAATCAACATAAAATAGGTTATCTTGCAACGCACGTCGAACGGGATGCTTTGGATCGTAGAGCCACAGTCCATGCCTTTGATTACGAAAATCAAATAACAGAATTTCTGACATTAAATAGTTTGTTGGTTCACTCTGACACTACCGATGAAAGTGGGAACGGAATGCGTTTTGAAATGAATTATGATCCCAATCAGTATTGGATGCATATGGTTTCATTCTTTCGTTTTGATGATGACTTAGACATCAATGATATGGGTTATCAGTCCCGCAATAATGTACGTGGATTAAAAACTCGCACGATGTACACGCAAACCAATTTCCCGGAAAACTCGAAACTTTTAGAACGTGAGTATAGATTTGATTTCTTGAAAAGAACCGATACTCACGGGCTTCAATTGTCACAAACATCCGAACTCGAAATTGATTGGAAATTTAAGGACACATCTGGCTTCGGATTGGAAGTAGAACACTCATCATCGGGAAACGATGACCTAATGACCCGAGGCAATGCGTTGGCACCCTTCATTAAATTTGGTCAAGGTCTGGAGTGGAGTGTTGGCTACAACGGTAGACAAAATGAGCGTTGGAGTTATTGGGCCATGTTTGAAAAAGAAAGTGTTTCATTCTACTCATTTACCACAAGTAAAACCGCCATAATGATGGGGGGTAATTTTTACCCTTCTGATGAGCTAAAAATTAGCATGATGATAGGGAACGCAAAGGTTAAGAATTGGCCCAATTGGCTGGGGGACAACAAGGTGGGAACTTACCCACTTGATTATTTCTCCATCAGAACCACTGTTACTTGGTTCCCGAAAGAAAATCACGAACTGCGAATTAAATTTCAGACCGTTGTGATGGAAACCGAGACCGGGGCCGAATGGTTGGTCGACAGCGCCGGTAACTTGAACTCTACCAATTCAACAGCTACCGGATTTGATCTTGGACAGTTGGCCTTCCAAATTAGGTACAAATATGAAATTAGCCCACTGTCTCATTTCTACGCTGTTTATACCCGAGGAGGCAGGCATTACGAGGATGATGATGTAAGTGTGAGCAAAATAATTAGTGGAACTTGGGATGATCCGCAGGAAGACAGATTTACCTTGAAGTTGAGAATAAAGTTTTAGTGGTTTTCTGTGCTTTAGTTGGTATACGAACCAATTTATTCGAAGCTATGATTTGAAATATCTGGGTTATATACTGATTTTTCTATCCGTGATAAACGGCGTTTATCAAGAATTTCTGGCTGATGACCCGGAATACTACATTCCAGTAATCATTTTTTGTATAGGAGTGCTATTTGTTGGTACAGATTTCCTCCGCTCAAGAACAACCAGATAAGCGATAATTAGAGCCAGCAATGGCTGACTCTTTATCTTGTTAATATGGCTTGATTTGCTCTGTTGATTTGATCTTTGTAGTGCAGCTTTTCCTTTTTCAAAGTTCGTATTACTTGCCAGGTATTGTCGCTGCGATCTTGTTCTCTTAACTCTTCTAGTTGATCAATTTTAGTCTTTAAATAGTTGTATTCTTCTGTGAGTTTTTTTAGTTTTTTAGATAGTTTCATAAATAATTCTTTGTTTCCCCTATTTGATTTAACTTCTTCCAGATTAGCAGAAAAATAAGAGATAAACCAATCATAATACCCACCACAGATAACCAACTACTTTGTTGGTCCTGTGCAGAATTATTAACGGAAAAAACCAAAAACCAAATCCCAGAAGATGCGGAGAAAGTGGTCAGTCCATGGAAGGATTGTGCGTTTGTGTTCATGAGTATGTTGAAGAAATACATGGTCATTGCAACTGTTGCTAACTGGAGAAAAATAATGGGATCTAAAAAGATATAAAATCCAATTATTGTATTCAATAAACCTATGATGCTGGTGGGAAGGAAGACAAGAAGCTTTTTAATGTAAAAAATTGGAGTCACTATTATAGCCAGGACAGATAGCCATATGACCCAGTCATAATTACCCATCAATGCAATTAGGATGAGAGCTTGCCCGGTTAAGATAAAAAAAGTGAAAAGACCATCAAACAGTCCATACTCTTTACCGCTTGCCGTCGCAGCGGTTATGTACCAGTGATCTTTGGTATTTTGAAAAATTTCAAAAAGACTGCCCAAAATAAGACAGCCCGAGGCGTAATAGAGCAAATCAAGTCGATGAATTGTTTGACCGAGGAAGAATGAATGCTTTTCGGCCATGGTGACAATTGCCAACGGCACTATCAGAGCGTATGCGTGCACAGACAATACCCAAAGCGCTGTATTCCATGGCAGCCTAATATATTTTTTGTGTACGCTCAGATTTCCAGTATTTCAAAGATTGACTTAGTGCAATCATACATTATATGTTTGGGGTGTAGGATAAATAGATGGATCAAAATGGTGGGTAAAAAATTTCTTACGGTTAGAGTAATTGCAGCGATATTGTTATTGCCGGTCAATGTTATGTTTTTAATCCCAGCACTTTTTTTTGATCTTTCTGTTCCAATCCTTTATCACTGGACAACTTGGGTTTCCATTGCAATTGGAGTACCTGCCACAATCCTCAGCATCAAATGTCTGCGGCTTTTTATACAAAACGGCGGAGGGGGGACTCCAGCGCCATGGGATCCGGTCCAAAATCTGATTATTAAGGGTCCATACCGCTACGTGAGAAATCCGATGTTAATCGGTGTAATCTTTTTTTTGTTTTCCGAGTCGCTTTTCTTTCTGTCTATACCGTTGTTTATTTATGCGACCCTATTTCTTCTCGGCAACATGGTTTATTTTCCGTTGGTGGAAGAAAAGGGATTAATTAAACGGTATGGGGGCGCATACCTGACTTACATGAGCAATGTACCTAAGTGGCTTCCAAGATCCAAGCCCTATAATCCCGAATGAAGTCCTTCATTTATCAAAGGTAATTTGGGTCATTATTATGGAGTCTGAAAGAGCAGCGCTCATCCAGGTATTAAGAAATCAAGGCATTGAGAATCTTGATGTTCTTGAGTGTATCAATACAATCCCGAGACATCTTTACGTAGACGAATCCAACATACATCGAGCTTACCGGAATCGCCCATTGCCCATTGATAAGGGGCAGACAATCTCTCAGCCTTATATCGTTGCTCTAATGACCGAACAATTACTAGAAGGCAGTAATCCAGAAGTTGGCAACACCCAGAAAGTGCTAGAAATAGGCACCGGTTCTGGGTATCAAACAGCAGTGCTGGCAAGGTTGTATGAAAAGGTTTATAGCATCGAGAGGATTCGTGCCCTTATGAACAGAGCCAAGAAAATCAATAAATCCTTTGGTTTGGAAAATGTTATGTACCGGAATGCAGATGGCTGGTTGGGTTGGCCTGAAGAAGCACCATTCGATGGGATCATGGTAACCGCAACTTGCCAATCGGTCCCTGATATTCTGATAGAACAGCTCAAAGTTGGTGCAAATTTAATCGTACCAATTGGCCAAAAGTACGCACAAATACTCTACCGTATCAGAAAAACAGATAACGATTACGATCAGGAACCGCTCTGTGCCGTGTCCTTCGTCCCTATGCTCAAAGGCTGTTGCTAAAATTCTTTCCGGTGTTTAGTAATATATTTATCGAAAAGCGTTAGTGAGATTGTTAGACCCGGGATGTGACAGGAGAATTTGCCATAAATGGTTGGAACGTGATCGAAACGAAGCAGCACTGAGTAATAACCAGTAAGTCCACATACGAAAAAATCTTTCATCGTAATTATGCTTCAGAGATTGGTAATGTTTGGTAAAATTCTTGTGCCAACACATTATCGTCTTGTCATAATCGGGACCAAAATTATGCCAATCATCGATTTTGAAGAGTCCTTCAATCGCCCCTGTTATTTGTCTGGAAGAAGGCATCATCCCGTTTGGGAAAATGTATTTTTGAACCCAAGGATCGGTCGCAGTTGTAGATTCGTCGACACCAATGGTGTGCAACAAAAAAATACCTTCCTTCTTTAAGCAGTGGCGAACAACTTTGAAATATTTTCTATAATTCTTGTAACCAACTGCCTCAAACATCCCGATGGAGTATATTGCATCAAATTTTTCATTCAATTCTCGGTAATCTGAAAGTCGAATATCAACATCTAAGCCAGCACACGTCTCCCGAGCTAAACTGGCTTGTTCCTTGGAAATGGTAATACCAACTACACGTACGTTGTGAGTCTTGGCAAAATATTTAGCAGCGCCACCCCAACCACAGCCAATGTCAAGTACCTTCATCCCCGGTTTTAAATCTAGTTTTTTGGCTACAAGATCCAACTTTGCTTTTTGAGATTCTTCCAGATTGGCAACTTCGTTTGGCCAATAACCACAGGTGTAAATCATTCGTTTATCGAGCATGACTGAAAAAAGGTCATTGCCGATATCGTAATGTTTTTCTCCCACCATATAGGCTCGAGAAATGGACTGTAAATTCGTTAATCGACTTCTAACCATTGCTAAAAATGCTGGTATACTTCCAGCCTTGTAGTCAATTCCCTTGCTTAAGATCTTCTCAAAAAATACATCAAGTTGTTCACAGTCAAACCAGCCATCCATATACGATTCACCCAATCCGAGTGAGCCTTTGAATAGGATTCGTCTAAACATCTTGGAGTTTTTAATTGTAATATCCCAAGGCCTCGTGCCATTGATTTTTACATCAACCTCATCGAGTAATTTTTGATAATAGCCCTTTAATACTGCCATTGGTCTACCCTCATATTATCATACAACCCGAAATACTTGCCTGCATCATCACTCTGCTATCATCTGCTAGTAAGCATTGGTTGGTTTTTTATAAATTCATATATGCAATTTGATTAAGTCTTTGTTAATTTGTGTTATTAGATGAAGAACCAAATTATAATTGCCACATTCTTTTTTACATTTAATTGTTTTGCTGGAATGAATACAGAAGACGCTCCTATTTCTGAACAACCTACTTCGCACCCAGTAATTGTGATCCATGGAGGGGCAGGCTGGAGTCAAGGAGCGAGTGATGAGAAACAACATGCTATTAAATCAGGATTAAAAAAAGCGCTCGACACTGGCTTTTCTATATTGGAATCCGGCGGGTCGAGCTTGGATGCTGTCGAAGCTGCAATAGTTGTACTTGAGGACAATCCAGTTTTTAACGCAGGTCGCGGTTCTGTCTACACTGCAGAAGAGAAGCAGGAAATGGATGCTTCAATAATGAGTGGGATTGATCAAGATGCAGGCGCAGTGGCTTCTGTTTCAAGAGTAAAAAATCCAATAAAACTCGCACGGTACATAATGGAACATACTGAACATGTGATGATGGCAGGACCAGGTGCTGAGAAAATTGCTGAGCAAGGGAGGCTAGAACTCGTTGATCCAAGCTATTTTTATTCAGAAGATAAATTGAAGAGAGTGAGAAAACAACAAGCCAAAAAGAATAGTACGGTGGGGGCTCTGGCGATTGATATGTGGGGTAATATTGCAGCCGGAACATCGACGGGTGGCAGGAGCAACAAACTTCCAGGTAGGATTGGTGATTCAGCCATTATTGGTGCCGGCACCTGGGCACAAAACAATGTCTGTGGGGTTTCAGGTACAGGCCATGGGGAATATTTTATTCGTTACAATGTGGCCCGTGAAATATGTGCCAGGATGGAGTATTTGAATCTTTCTGTTGGAGAAGCTTCGGCACAAGTTATTGGTCAATTAACAGCAATAGGAATTGAAGGCGGTGTTATCGTCTTGGATAAGAACGGCAATATTTCGATGGAATTCAATACTGATGGTATGGCAAGGGCTTATCGAAATTCCAAAGGTGACGAGATGATTGCAATCTATAAATGAAGCTAAAAATGAATCTTAAATCTTTAGTTCAAAATAAAATCGCGATAAATTTTTTCAGGATTCTACTAATTTGGATCATCGTTGCTGTTGCAAGAAACTTTGTTGAGGAAAAAGTTGAGAATATTCTCACCGCCGTAGGATTTGTTTTCACGATACTAATCGTATTGGGATTAGCCTCCTATTTGTTTTGGAAAAAATACAAATGATAAAACTATATGGCACCCCAAGATCAAGGGCATCAAGGGTTCTGTGGTGCCTCGAAGAAATAGGCGTTGCTTATGAAAATCTTGATTTGAAAGACGTCAGTGATACTGAAAAAGAGAACATTTTAGGTAAAGTCAATCCGAATCTTAAAGTACCAGCTCTTGACGACAACGGGTTTATGATATTTGAATCTATGGCAATTAATCTGCATTTAGCTAAAAACTACAGCCAAACGCTCTGGCCAACTGATTCCAATCAACAATCTGCTGCGATCCAGTGGAGCATTTGGGCAATGACCGAAATTGAACCACCCTTCGTTGAATTGTTTTTACAGAGAATCATCCTGCCTGAAGAAAAAAGAGATCCACAGGCTGAAGAAACTGCAATCGAAACAATCAACAGGCCAATTGGGGTTTTGGAAAATATTCTTAGCAAGAACGATTATGTATTGGGAAATACTTTTACCATTGCTGATCTTAATTTGGTTTCTATTTTTACTCTCAATGATATCGTAAAAATCACCATGGAAAACTTCACCAGGACTGAGGGTTGGATTGAGAAATGCAAATCAAGACCAGCGTATAAGAAAATGGCTTCACTGAGGTAATCTATTGAGGATTTAGACATTTTTTCCGTTAATTAAGAAAATGCCCTACAGTAAAAAGAAAGTTAATAATTGTCTCAATATCAGAGATTTAAGAGCTTTGGCAAGAAAGAATCTTCCTGATGCCATGTTTCATTATATGGACGGGGGGGCAGACGATGAAATTACATTGTCTCGAAATACCCAGGCCTTCAATGGCTATGAGTTGTTGCCCAACTATTTGGTTGATGTGGAGGAGGTTAAGCTCGAGACAGAGATTTTTGGCCAAATACTAGACCTGCCTTTCTTTTTATCACCCACAGGCATGAACAGATTGTTCCACCATGAAAAGGAATTGGCAGTAGCGAGAGTAGCAGATTCATTTGGAACCCTTTATTCGCTTTCTACTGTAGGAACATCAAGTATTGAAGAAATTTCTGCGGCGATTGATGGGCCAAAAATGTTCCAAATATATATTCACAAAGACGAAGGCCTCACCAAAGAATTTGTCCAACGAAGTAAGGATGCTGGCTATCAGGCGCTTTGCTTAACTGTTGATGTGCCCACGGCTGGCAATCGAGAGCGTGAACTATTCTACGGTATGTCCATGCCTCCGAAATTACGATATGGCAACATTATTGATTTTCTGAAGCATCCGACATGGACGTCAAAATTATTACTACACTCTGATTTTAAGCTTGCCAATGTCGTGGCAAGAAAGGACGTCATAGGTAAAGGTGTGATTAGCTTGATTGATTATTTTAATACCCAGCTAATACCAAATGTGACTTGGGATCATGCACAATGGCTGATTGAAGAATGGGGCGGACCTTTTGCTATCAAGGGTTTGTTGACCAAAGAGGATGCAATCAAAGCTCAAAACATTGGGGCCAGTGCTGTCATGATTTCCAATCATGGTGGCAGACAACTGGATTCGACGCCTGCACCTGTTGACTGTGTAGCCGAGATTCGAGATGCAGTTGGGGATGGTTTGGAACTGATTGTGGATGGAGGAATTAGAAGGGGCACTGATGTTTTGAAAGCACTTGCATTGGGTGCCAATGCCGTTTCCATCGGCAGAGCCTATCTGTTTGGACTTGCAGCAGGCGGGGAATTTGGCGTGTTAAGGGCTTTGAGTCTATTGAAAGATGAAATTACCAGGGGCATGGCTTTATTGGGAACCCCAACAGTTAAAGACATCGGCAGCAAACACGTTCGATTGAGCAAGACCTCAGTGAAATCTTGAGGTTGAAGGAATTGTTGCTGCACAAGAAAATATCCGCTTGCATATGTTTACTGCTTTGTACGCCTATATTAGGCATTGAAATTAACCAAGAAATTGAAGCTGCCAAGGAAAATGTAGCAAAAATAAAACACACAGATGTTTTTAATGCCTTTGTTTCCGTTGCCGACGACTCTTATATTGAAAATCGGATTGGCAGCATACTTGATAAAGATCTAAATCCTATGCCCATAGCCATAAAAGATAACATTGACGTTCATGGATTGGCCAACACAGCAGGATCCATTGCCCTGAAAAATAATTTCCCTCGAAGCGACGCTTATTTAATAACAAAACTCAAAAAGGGGGGCTACTATGTTGTCGGGAAAACCAATCTTTCCGAGTGGGCAAATTTCAGGTCCTATGAATCGGTGAGCGGCTGGTCGAGCATTGATGGCCAAACCCAAAACCCATACGGTGATAACAGGAATCCCTGTGGTTCCAGTTCTGGATCAGCAGTCGCTGTGGCTGTAGGGTTGGTTCCTGTGGCAATAGGCACTGAAACCAATGGTTCCATTTCATGCCCTGCTTCAGTGAATGGAGTTGTTGGCATCAAACCTACAGTTGGGTTGGTCAGCCGTTCAGGAATTATTCCAATCTCAAAGACACAAGATACAGCAGGGCCAATGGCTAAAACCGTGAAAGAAGCGGCAAGAGTCCTTGAGTATATTGCTGGTTATGACCCCAAAGACAGGGCAACGCGTAAAATCCCTACCGATTTCAATTTTCAATTTACACAGAATTTAAACAAGCTATCACTTCAGTCTAGAAGGATTGGGTTGTTGTCTTCTGGATCTAAAGATACAGAAGGCAGTAAATTATTGGCAAAGGCTACTAAAATATTTGGAAAACTAGGCGCCGAAGTATTACCCATCTCTGAAACCAAAGAGTACCCTGGCGAAGAAGAATTTTTTGTTCTACTGTTTGAATTTCGAGAAGGCATCAATAAATACTTAAGAAAAGCTAACTCAGAATTACAAAGTTTAAATCAGCTAATTGCATTCAATAATCAGAATAAGGATGTAGCGATGAAACACTTTGGCCAAGAAATTTTCATCGAAAGTGCTGAAACCTTAGGCCAGAGGGGAAAATACATGCGTTCGGTTGAGCTAACAACAAGAGAATCAAGAAATTACATAGATGGTCTCTTAAATGAGTACAACCTTGACGCTTTGGTGGGCCTAACCCGTGGACCAGCTTGGCTAATTAATTACGATGGAGGTGATGAAAAGGCAATAGAAGATCAGCGATCCTGGGGGACTGGAGGATTTGCAGCCATGGCGGGGTATCCTCATATCACCATACCATTTGATCTTGTCGATGGTTTACCTGTGGGCATCTCATTCATTTCAACTGCTTGGGATGACAAATCCATTATAGAAATGGCATATGCTTTTGAACAAGAAAATGAGTTTAATACCCTTCATCAAGCCCCAAGCAAAAGCGAACAAGAACAACGTTTACAAAAAATGCTTTCATCATCGAGACCCATTGATGCTGGAAAATCTCTCTGGACTGATGAATTGACCTGGATGGAGATTCGCGATCTCATTGCAAGTGGACACACCCAAGTGGTTGTACCAACCGGTGGTATCGAGCAAAATGGACCCTTTCTTTCTACGGGTAAACACAATGTAATCCTTGAAGCCACCTGTCCGGCAATTGCCAAAAAATTAGGAAATACCTTGTGTGCTCCGATCATCAAATTCGTACCGGAAGGTAATATTGAACCTCCGTCCGGTGCGATGCGTTTCCCCGGATCAATCAGCCTTCGTGCAGAAACTTACCGGATGCTCTTGGACGATATAGCGAGCAGTCTTAAGCAGGCAGGTTTTAAGAATATAATTTTCATAGGTGACAGCGGCGGCAATCAAACAGGCATGGAGATTGTTGCTAAAAAGCTGAACCAACGCTGGAGTGGTTCTGGAGTCCTGGCTCACTATATACCCGAGTACTACAATCCTGGCTGGGGAGAAACAGAACGTTTCACGGAGGAAGTCCTTGGAGTTACGGAAACAAGCAATGATGGCCACCATGACGATATTTGGGTGACTGCAATGATGATGGTGACTGATCCCGAGCAGGTTCGTTTTCATCAGCGTGTTGATGCTGGGCTTGCATCTATCAATGGCGTTGAGATCACACCAATTGATAAAACAATTGAGCTTGGACGCAAAATGGTTGAGTTCCGTGCTGAATTTACCGCAACTGCAATCCGTAAGGCTATGCAAAGTTCAAAGCAGTAACTTTGTTATTGCTAGGTCCGTACGAACCTAACTCTAGCAAGACATGCAGTTATTGTTGTTTATGGCGCCGAGTTGTTCCAATAGATCGATGGTTTTTGGATAGGGTATTACACGCTCGATAGGTCCATTTGCCATGTCGACAGTTGTTTGTCCTTTGCGGCTAACAACCGTGACATCAGCGCCCTTGTCAAGGAGGTATGTAATGACTTTATTATCTCCTCGCGATGCCGCATGATGCAATGCTGTATAGCCATTGGCGTCGCGTAAGTTAACATCCGCCCCACATTCTTCGACTAAAAATTTGACTGCCGGTAGCCAATTGTCTGGAACATGTCGGTGTGCAGTACCGACAAAATACTGACCATATCCAGCTCCCGCAGCTAGATGGATTGGGTAGAGGGAAGGCCCTCCGTTCGGAATCGGTGGCAAACCCGAATGATCTACTTCTTCTTTGACCGGTTCTTCAGGGTCAGCTGTTTGATCCATTGGCCTGCGTCGTTTTGGTCGCTTGATGTTGGGTATATCTGGTTTGGCTCCATATTCTTTTAACAGGTGCATTGCATCTAGATCGAGAGCCTGTGTCGCACGCCAGAATGGCGTGGCTCCTGAATAGTGAATCCCACCGCTGCTCATGACAAAGAATGTGTATTCGGTGTACCAGAGATGTTGATTCATCCGAATGTTTGGATCTGCGCCAGCTTCAAGCAGTGCTCTTATAACATCAAGATGTGTTGCTTGCTGTTGTTGATGCTCGATTGGATGTGCGTATGAAGCTTTGGGTGCCCATTTCCTTTCCAAAACTGCAAACAACGGTGAGGTCCCAGCATTGCTGACAATATTTGGATCTGCTCCCCGTTCTATGAGTTTCCGTACAAGATCAAACTGTCCATTGATTGCAGCCATCAACAGTGGGGTGGTTCCATCTCCAGACGGTTGATTAATATCAACATTGATATCGAGAAGAACATCCACTGCCTCCTCATGACCTTGTCTTATTGCGTGCAAGAGTGGCGTGAGTCCACCCCACTTACTGACCATCTGACCATAGGATTGCCTTGACTGATTTTCTCCCTGTTCAGTCTCAGAAATCAATTCATAAACGGGTTCACCGTCGGCATTATAGGTTAGTACAGTTGGCAAATCAGGTTGCCTTATTGCAGCTGATTGTTGATTTTCTACTCCGGTATCAACGGTAGCAGTTTCCCTATTGTCCTTCTCTTTTTGAATGTCAGACCAATTGCGTTGGATTTGACGCCCGGCTTCAATTGCTGCTTGTACCTGATTGGCTGTCGGTAGCCAATCAGTGCCCCCGCCTTCCTTTTCTTTGAATTGGGCAATGATTTCGTTAATTCTCTTTTCTGCTGTTTGATCAGCTTTTTCCATTTGTACAACATCAACTGTATTCGACGATAACGTAGGGTCAGCGCCTGCTTCAAGCAACGCACGCATTACCCCAATATGGTTTACAGCTGCAGCAAAAACAAGCGGCGTTTGCCCCCAAGCGTTCTCCCTTGCGTTGGGGTGTGCTCCTGCTAAAAGCAGAGCAGTCACACTTTCTATGTCGCCGGATGCAGAAGCGAGGTGTAATGCAGTAGAGCCGGAGTTAGCGGTTTTTATGTTTGGATCAACACCTGCATCCAGCAAGATTTTTATTATGTCTGCGTTGCCTTTTCTAGCTGCTAAATGCAGTGGTTTGTATTGTCCAATTCTAGTTCCAGCCACAAAATTGGCACCGGCGTAGATCAAAACTTCTGTTAATTCGGTATCTCCCCTCGCAGCTGCCCAGTGAAGTGCAGTCATGCCATCTCCTTGGGGTGTATTTACATCAACCCCCTCGTGTAGTAGTTGCTTAATCAAAGCTACATCACCGTTCTGTGCAGCATCAGCAACAGGACTTTCTATCGCATTTGCTTGGGTAAATAGAAGTGGTATCAAAAGGAAAAAAATTTTTATATTTGGCAACTTGATTTTAATGATCTTCATAGCTTTAGCCTTTATGACTTGATCAGAGTGACATTTCGCCAGTACTGTCACCAAAACTTTCCAGATCATGACCGAGTTTTTGTAACAATGTCAGCATCGCATTAGCCATGGGAGTTCCACTTGGTGCCTTGATGTGTTTGCCCCCATTCAATTGACCATTGGCCCCACCAAAAACAACCAAAGGGCACCGACGATGATTATGGAGATTGGCATCCCCCATTGGTGAACCCCAGATGATCATCGACTGGTCTAGGAGACTCTGTTCCCCATCATAGGTTTCTTCAAGTCGTTTCAAGAAATAAGCCATTTGACTCACCCGGTACTGGCATATCTTGTTGAATTCCAAAACCCCTTTCTCCGTGTCTCCATGATGGGATGCTGGATGAAAGGCTCGATCCGAGCCACTTTCAGGAAAAATGCGGTTGGAAGCATCACGGCCTGTTTTAAATGATATGACTCGAGTCATGTCGGTCTGGAAGGCAAGTATTTGCAAATCAAACATAAGATGCATGTGTTCAGAGAATGAATCTGGAACACCGGGAGGAGCTCCAGGTAAGACACGTACTTCAATACTGGTATTTCCAGTTTCGACTTTTTGAATGCGGCGTTCAATTTCACGCACACTGTCTAAATAGTTGTTCATTCGCCTACGATCAACAGAGCCCAGTTGCCTATTCATCTGAGCGATTTCTGTAAGCACCCAATCAAGAATACTGCTTTGAGTTTTACGTCTGGCTGCTCGCTCTTCTTTTGTGCCCCCAGCACCAAAAAGCATGTCGAATGCGGTGCGCGGATTACGGATCATAGTCATCGGAGTTGTTGGTGAGGCCCAGCTGATACAGTCGGTATAGGAGCAAGAATAGTTGTAATCGCAACCACCACCCTTATCTGTCGGTTCGATACAAAGTTGCAATGAAGGCAGTATAGTATCCTGACCGAAACGTTGTGCATGCAGCTGATCTAATGAAACACCACAATGAACATCCGAGCCCTGAGTTTGTTTTGGATGTGCATGAGTCAAGAATACGGCTGACGAACGAAAATGATCCCCCCCGATCTCAGCAGGAGTAATCGGTTCTGCCATGCGGGCATCTGTATTACTGACGATAGTGAAATGTTCACGCCAAGGTTCCAAAGATTTCAAAGGGTTGTCTGCTACCAATTGATAGTCACGCCCAACGATTGATGGAGCGAAGAGCAACTTCTCGGCTCCCTGTTTATTGCAGCCAGCGAGACCATGAACTTCTTCAATACAAACAAGGCGAATCTTGTTTGATTCCTCAGCAGCACCAAATGCAGGAGTCATCGCGTCAAGTAATGGCAAGGCAATGCCTGCTCCCGCTGCTTGAAGAAATTGCCTTCGAGGAATCGTTTTTCTGCTTATAAAATTCATCTTGGTGTGCTTAAACTTTCCAATTTTTACTATTAATGTGCAATATTATCAAGTGTGTTTCCATCATCAAAAATTGCTTTTTTCTTCCTAAATTCATCACTCATAACCACATTCAGGACAAAAGAAGACATCCGGTAGTCATTTTTTTCGGCGGCAGCGACAATTTTACGAATTGTAGGTTGATCTTTTGCTTCAATGCGTCGACCAAGTCCAAAAGCCATGAGGTTTTGAGTAAACTGTCTAACTAAAGGGATCGGTCGTTGAAGTAGCTTTTGTGAAAGATCGGCGGGTGTAGCTATAGGTGTTCCATCGTAGAAAATGCTTCGGGTATCAAGGGGTGAGTCGTTCTCCCGAATACGCCATTTGCCAGTTACATCGAAATTATCTAATGCCAGACCAATGGGATCCATGAGTCTGTGGCACGCGGCACAAACTGGATTTGAACGATGCATTTCCAGACGTTCTCTAGTGGTTAAAATCCTTCCAGATTCTGAGCCTACTGTCTCTTCCAGGTCTGGTATCCCGGGAGGTGGTGGCGGTGGAGGCGCACCAAGTAGTACTTCCAATACCCACTTACCTCTCAACACTGGCGAGGTTCGGTTGCCTAATGAAGTTTGCACCAAGATGCTGCCATGACCGAGGATTCCATGTCGTTGGTCATTGGTGTATTCAACTCTTCGAAATTCTTCACCGAGGACGTTAGGTATTCCATAGTGCTGAGCAAGCCGTTCGTTCATGAAACTATAATTGGCATTGTAGAGCTCTAGTATGCTGCGATCTTCGCGCACCAGGTTATAAAAGAAGAGTTCGGTTTCACGACGCATAGCAGTCATCAATTGCTGACTATAATTCGGGAACCAGAAGGCATCTGGTTCTACTTTTTCTAAATCTTGTAGCCGCAACCACAAAGAAGCAAATCGTGTTGCAAGTGCCTCAGAACGGGGATCAACTAGCATTCGTAGTACCTGTGCTTTGAGTATCCGATTTCTCGATAATTTACCCCGGTTAGCGAGTTCAAGTAATTCTGCATCTGGATTGGTGCCCCAGATAAAGAATGATAGCCGCTTTGCTAGTGCCATATCATCAAGTGTGTAAACATCGCCAGGAGCAACTTGATTCGGTTCACGCTCCATGCGCAATAAGAAGTGAGGACTGGACAGGATTGCCTCGAGGGCGGTACGCACCCCGATTTCAAAACCACCGTCTTCTGCTCCCATTGAGTAAAAATCCAAAAGAGCCTTGATATCGTCTTGTGAGGCTGTTCGTCCATATGCTTTAGTTGCAAGCTGGGACAAGATTTTCTGGGCGCAGGGCACTTCCTCAGCTGCAGTGGTAGGGCGGCATGTAAAAATTTGTTTCCTCGTCCGGGTTTCTGAAACGCCAGTAGGATTATATGGCCCTTCAATGGTTAAGCGTATCAGGTGTGGAAGCGAAGTCGTGCCGTAACTGGTTTCAGTACCAGTTAGTGACCAGTCATTAGGTCGGATCAGGTCCTCATACGGTCCCTCCATTTGTCGGATGAATGTAGCGGTCGTACGTCGTTCTCCAGCACGAACAAAAACAGGGTTCGTTTCCATAGGGAATTTTTTGCGTCCTTGAAAATCTATTTCGCCCCCGTATTGCACGACGGCAAGGCGTTCGCCGTCTACAGAGATGTCAATGTCGTGATAACGTTCACCCCAGCCGGACATGAATCCCATCTTAAAGATGTATTCTCCATTGGCTGGGAAATTGTGCAATGCACTAATTCCACCTCTGGTCCCGTATGGTGCCCCCTCAACTGGCTCCCACTCATGCTGTGATACGGACGGTGAATTGGTATAGGTCTTTGCCAGAGTTGGTGCGTTACTCTGACCAATTGCTCTTCTGGCGATATCACTCGCTGCGGTTAGATAGGCTGTAATCGCAGTTGGGGACATAGTCTGTACGTCAGCTATGTTGTCAAAACTTGCACTGATTTGATCTTCAGGCAACCATTCTTCTGGGTTGACGGTGAGTCCAAGAACATCCTTTATTTGTTGCGCGTATTCTGCTCGGTTGAGTCGTTGAAACGGTCGGGTTCCAGGATCATTGCGTTTTCTGGCAGCTCTATCAAGTTTTATTTCTATTGACTTTGCCAGTTGTTGCAACGTTTCCCTGTCCGGTCTTGGAGCTTCTTGTGGAGGCATCATTCCCGCGCGTAATTTGAGGATCATTTTTTCTGCTATAACCAGATTTAGTTCCGGATGGTCAGCATCAAAGTGTTGCAGGCTCATCCCACCTTGTAGGATGATGTCGTTGTGACAAAGAACACAATACTGTTTGATGATAGGCGACACTGACTGTGCTTTTTTAGCAAGCGTTGCTGTTGATAGAATGACAAGGACAATCAAAACCGTGAAAGAATTTCCCCATGGGACACTTTGCTTTTGGTCATTCATGTTCTCTATATCTTGGCAGATTGTTATTTATTAAGGCAAGCCATTCAGTAAACAATAGCTATATTTAACGGCTTGCTTGCAGTCCGTAGATTATGATGTCATTTGCTGTAGAGCAAGGAAATTACTTATATACTTGTTTGTAAAGATTGAATTGTTTGGTAGAAACATTGAAACCTTCGTTGACACATTTAGCGCTTCATGTCAGGGATCTGGATGCCTGTATTGAGTTTTATCAGTCTTATTGTGAGATGCAGGTTGTGCATCAACGGACAAGCCATGATCACCAGGTTGTTTGGTTGGCTGAAGAGGGCCGTGAAAATGATTTCATCCTTGTGGTTTTGCCAGGCGGCCCAGGTCGAGATCAAGCGGAGAAAGATTTTTCTCATCTGGGTTTCGCTCTCGAAAGCCGTAAGTCAGTCGATGCAATCGCAGAACGAGCCCGGGAAGAGGGGATCTTGGTATGGGAACCTACAGAAGAGCCTTATCCCGTAGGCTATTACTGTGGAGTCCATGATCCTGACGGCAACTTCGTAGAATTCAGTTACGGGCAGCCGTTAGGGCAAAATTTATAAATGTCTTTTTTCTAATTTTAATTTTTCCCTTCGTTGTTTCATTGCTTCGAGAATTTCCTTATTTTTCAATCGTCTTTGCTTGGCTCTCTTTGGACTGTCAAAAAGCCAAGCAACATTCAGACTCACAGTGACTGGTTGCATATCCATAGCAAACCGCATTTGAGGAGGAGCATTGTTGCCCATTATTGTTCGATCAAGATCGGTCGCTAAGGCACTGGATGAAGTTTTGAGTTTTCTCACATCCAGATTAAGACTGATCTTTTCATTCAACGCATAATCAAATCCTATTTGATACAGGTGATCTAAAGATTTATCAATACTAAAAGTTGCTCCCTCCAGGATGCCATAGGCTTTTTCTTTGTGAAAAGTAGAATAAAGGAGTCCAGCACCAATGTAAGGTCTAAATCTTGCATCTTTGGGTTTGAAATAATATTGCAAAGTGGCATTGGGGGCAATGGGAGTAAAAGTTGCCAATTTGGAAACGGTTCCCGTAGACCTCTCATAAACATCAATACCAGTAGGTATGCCTACCAAAAATTCTATTGCCAAGTTGTCCGTGACTAAATAGCTGAAAGACAAAGTAGGCATGCTGTATTTCTCAATTTCAATTAAGCTTTCATTGCTCAACTGTGGCACTAAAAAAGTATAGCCAGAACGCAGGATCCAATTGCCCTCTGTGACATCAGCTTTTGTGGTATCGGCTAGCCCAATACCGATTAGAGTTACGCAGAAAATAAGGGTTATTTTTTTCACTAATCGCATCTCCATTGTTTCTATTAATCTATTTATATTAATGAGACTTATAGCCTGTAATAAGGAGACTTAATGAAGTTCTAGAGGTTGGCGATTCAATAAATAATTTCTAGGTTACTTCACCTAACTGTTTTGCCCGTTCGAGCTTACTAGATTCATCTCCTGGCAGATATCGGCAGGCCAACAGTAGCATAGTTGCGGCGATTATCAACACTCCCAGTGAAGCTGCGAGGGCCGTTTTCAAACCTTCTGCGTCTGAGTACCCCTGGCTGATCAAGGTGTCACTGAGTAGGCCAACAGAATACGGCCCTAGGGCAAGACCTAACATGCTTACCATTAAAATATAAAAGGCTCCCGCTATGGCTCTCATTCTTGGCATCACCAAGTCGGCAACTATGGCTGGCGCAATTCCTACCCACATGGGTGATATCAATTGAAAAATAAAGTTCCAGATGTAAGAGGCATAAAGGTTTTCTGAGTACAGAACACCAAGATTAAAGGGTACAGCCAATAGAATAACTAGGAAGGCAACATAAAAGCGGCCATTGATGTATTTTTTCCTTAATTTATCTCCGATAATCCCACCGAGAATAACTCCTGTCATTCCTGCTATAGCAGCAGTAAGGCCTAAAACAGTTGCAACTTCTCCTTCACTGACTCCAAAGTTTCGCATGTAAAATGCCGGACCGAATGCAGCCATGGAATAAGTAATAAAAGCGAGGAAAGGAAAGCCGATAACAGAAAAGAGCAAAGCCTTGCTCTTGAAAATCATTGAGTAGGTTGCATAATCCCTAATTTGCAATCCTTGGATCCAACATGTCACGACGTAACATCCCAACCCGAATGCAATCCATTGAACCATGTCCCCTGTCCACAAAATTAAGAAATAGCTGGCTATGGCAATCATCAGGGCAATCAAAAAATTGATGCCAAGGAGTTTTTTATATTGCTTGGAGCCCAGCAATGCCAGTGGGGTAATACCAACAAATTCATTCAGCATTTCTTTAAAGGGATGAGGGTGCTCTGGAGTCTCTATCCCATCACTCATACCCCTCTTGGGTTCTTTAATTTGCCATGTGAAACACGCCAATATCAGTCCTGGGATTCCCACTCCCATAAAGGCTGCTTGCCATCCTTTTAGCCCGAATGGTGCTAGGGATGGATCGGGATAGGCACTGTTCCACAATTCAACTATCCACCCACCTAAAAAAATACCGATTCCCGCACCTATGTAAACTCCGCTGGAATAAATAGCCAAGATGGTGGTTCTAACTTTTGGTGGAAAGTAATCAGAGAGGAGGGAGTAGGAAGCTGGGCTGGCACTGGACTCCCCTATGCCCACTCCGACTCTAAAAACGGACAAGCTGAAGAAAGATTTAGCTGTGCCAGAAAGAGCAGTCATCATACTCCAAGTAACAAGGCCAATGCTTATAATTTTTTTTCTTGACCAGACATCGGCAAGCCTCCCCAAAGGTATGCCAAAGATTGCGTAAAAAACTGCAAAGGCGGTACCAAATAAAAAACCAAGATCGCTGTCGGTAATATTTAGATCAGCTTTGATGTCTTCTGCCAGTACGGCAAGAATCTGTCTGTCAATGAAATTGAAAACATAGACCATGACCAGCAAAACCAGAGCGATTTTAGCGGATCGCCCTCCGATTTCTGGATGACTATTTTTGTTCATAAAAACCGATTGAAAGTGGGAATATTGCTTATCATATAATATTTATTAGCAATCTCCATTACTTCAATGTGTTAAATGCAAGTAAAGGAGTGATTTTTCCGTTCAACTTTTAATGAGGAATTTTAGATGCCATTAGTGAGACCGCTTTCTCCAGAAAGCAATCCAGACGTTAGCAAATTAGCCGAATTTTTTAACGAGACTTTGGGGTTTTGTCCAAATTCAGTGTTGACCATGCAAATAAGACCTGAAATTGCACGGTCCTTTATAAACTTAAACATTGCCGTAATGACCAACCATGGGAGAGTTACTTCCGCTTTTAAAAGAATCATTGCTTGGGTGAGCAGCAACGCAGCGGGCTGCAATTATTGCCAGGCGCATGCTATCCGAGCCGCAGAGCGATACGGTGCTGAACAAGAACAACTGGATAATATCTGGGAATATAGAACCCATAAATCGTTCAATGAGGCTGAAAGAGCTGCACTGGATTTTTCCTTGGCTGCATCACAGCTTCCCAATGCAGTTGATGAAGAACTCCAACAGCGACTCCATAGGTATTGGGATGATGGAGAAATCGTGGAAATTTTAGCTGTAGTATCTTTATTTGGCTATTTAAACCGATGGAACGATAGTATGGCAACAAGCATTGAAAACGGGGCAACTGAATCAGCAGAAAAATATTTAGCAAAAAGTGGCTGGAACAAAGGCAAGCATGCATAAAATCCAATGGTATTAACTCCACCAAATTCTATATAATCTTATATCTTTAGGAGAAGCAATGATGTCAATCACCAATAAAAAATGGATCTTAAAAACCAGACCTGTAGATTTGGTTAAAGAATCCGATTTTGAGTTTATAGAAGAAGTTTTGCCTGAATTAGAGGACGGACAAATTCTTATCGCTAACAACTACCTTTCTGTTGATCCAACGCAAAGGATGTGGTTAACGGATGCTCCTGGATACATGCCCCCTATACAAATAGGTGAAGTAGTTAGGTCTGGAGGCATTGGTACGGTATTAGAGTCGAAGAACCCAAAATATACTGAGGGTGATTTAGTAACTGGCCTCGTTGGCTGGCAAACACATACCATCAGCACAGGGAAGGCAGAAAATGCATTCCGAGTGATCCCCAATGTGTTCCCAATTCCAACGATGCTCAATGTTCTCGGAACCACTGGAATAACTGCTTATTATGGTCTTTTAGATGTTGGTAAACCCAAAGCTGGAGAAACCGTTTTAGTCTCAGGTGCAGCCGGTGCAACAGGTTCAGTGGTGGCTCAAATAGCTAAAATCAAAGGATGCAATGTAATTGGCATTGCCGGAGGCGAAGAAAAATGTGCCTGGTTGTTAGAAGATTGTGGTCTAGATCATGTAATTGATTATAAAAATTCAGATGTTCATAAAGAGCTGCCTAAAGTTGCGAATTCAGGTATCGATGTTTATTTTGACAATGTAGGTGGACCACTACTTGAAACGGTACTTTGGCATATCAATTTAAACGCAAGGATTGTCATATGTGGAGCCATTTCAGGATATTTGGCTGGGGAACTGCCTTCAGGACCCAGGAATATAATTAATCTTTTAGTACAAAGAGCTCGTATGGAAGGGTTCCTTGTCCTTGATTACCTGAGTAGGGCGGATGAGGCTATTGAACATTTGGCTGCTTGGCTGCTTGAGGGAAAAATAAAGCACAGGGAAGATATTCAAGAGGGCATTGAGAACTGCCCAGAGACATTGAATAGATTATTCACGGGTAAGAATCTTGGCAAACAAATGTTGAAAATATAATTTGAATGTGGATTGTAACTGTAGGAGAAAATTGTGAAGAAAGTTTACCTGTTGTTGGCTGTTATTGGTGCCGTTGTCCCCATGACTCAATTTGTCCCTTGGATTCAGGCTGAAGGATGGTCTTTGTCACCCTTTATTCAAGCTTTATTTACCACACTGCCAGCAGCTGGGTTTACCCTAGATTTGGTCCTTACCTCTATTACTTTCTGGATCTTTGTCTACAGCGAACAAAGAGCGTTAAATGCTAAATTATTTGGTCTGGTCGCAGTTAATTTATTGATCGGACTTTCTTGCGCCCTTCCTCTGTACCTCTATTTGAGAATAAGAGAAAATTAAAGGCATGAGTGAAACAACAGAAAAAAAGGAATTAAACAAGCCGGAGAAGGCATACAAGAATCTTGATTTCCTCAACAGCACAGATGCGCGTACCTTACGGATTTTAGCTGAATATTTACACCCAAAGGCGCAGTTTCTGTCCCAAGGATTGCAGAACACCATAGTTGTATTCGGCTCTGCCAGAGCCCCTGCTCCGGAAGAAGTAGAGCAAATCAAAGCAGCTAACCCAAACGACCCAAGACTCAAACTTACCAGCTATTACGAACAAACTGTTGAATTAACACATCGACTAACGCAGTGGTCCCTAGGTCTGGATGACGAGGAGCAACCCTTTGTTGTTTGCACCGGCGCGGGACCTGGTGTAATGATGGCAGCTAACCGGGGTGCTCATGAGGCGGGAGGGAAAAATGCAGGTCTGGCTATTTCTCTGCCAAACGAAAACGTTGCAAACCCTTATGTGACACCTGAACTGCATTTTGAATTTCATTATTTCTTCACTCGAAAATTCTGGTTTGCCTATTTTGCTAAGGCCTTGATTATCATGCCTGGCGGTTTTGGTACTCTTGATGAATTATTTGAAATATTGACTTTGGTTCAGACAAAAAAGATCGAAAGGCCTCTTCCAATTGTTTTATTTGGTAAAGAATTTTGGAACAAAATGATAAATTTTGAAACATTGGTTGAATTTGGCACTATCAGCCCTGAAGATCTCAATCTTGTCCACCTCAGCGACCAAGTGGAGGATGCATTTCAATTTATTACCTCAAACTTGAAGGTTGACACATGAAATTTTTGAGCACCACATTTTTTAGAAAAGCCCACCGATGGCTTGGATTGATTGTCTCCATACAACTGTTGATGTGGACTGCTTCTGGTTTATTTTTTTCAATTCCCGATATCACTGACGTCAGAGGCGAACAGTATTTAAGCCAAACCCATTCAATTAATATCAATCAATTGGCTCGGGAAAACATAGTGCCAATCAGTGCAATTATTGCCACCGCAAAAATCAATCTAGAGGCCAATGAGACTGTGCTGTTAAAACATCGAGCCGGGAGGTTAATTTATCAAGTAGAAAAGAACGCTCCAGAAAAAAAGCTCATTTTTGATGCTCTCACCGGCCAACCAATGACCTACATTACCCCTACAGAGGCGATGTCCATTGTTGTAGATCGCACCGAACTAAGCCCAACTGAGGCAGTTTTAATCAATGAGCCCAAAACTGGGTCGGAATTCAGAGGTAGGGATCTGCCGTTGTATAAAGTCACTGTGACCAAGCCCAAAAAAGGTATTGTCTATGTCGATCCTGTGACCGGGGAAATAGCTGCAATACGAACGAAGCTTTGGCGTGCTTGGGACTTTTTATGGTCTCTGCATATCATGGATTACCAAGAGCGAGATGATTTTTCTCAATGGTTGCTGAGGTTATTCTCAGCACTTGGTGTATTGACAGTGCTCTCTGGAATTATTTTATGGTTTTATTCTGGAAAAATTCAGGCCAGCAAGCTCTCTTGACCATGGAAAAAAATTTCAGTGATGCAATGCCAGTTCTTGCACGACACAATGGCGAGTGGACGGGTGATTACATTTATTTTTCAGCACAAGGTAAAATTCTTGATCGCTACAAATCTCACTTAATATGCAGAATCACCGGTGGGGAAAAATACCCATACTATCAACAAAATACTTACACCTGGAACGACGGTAGGACCGAACAATTTGAGCTCCATGCAACCTGCAAACAGGCTCGAATATGGTTTGATACCGATCGCATACAAGGTTCTTGTTGGGAAATAGATTCTAAAACACTAATGCTCAATTGGATCCGCAAAGACATACCTAGAAGTTATTTCTATGAGATGATCCAAATCAATGAAGCAAGCGATGCCCGTTCTCGAGTTTGGCATTGGTTTGAAAACGATGTTTTGGTTAAACGAGTTTGCATCAATGAAACTAAGGTAATAACTTAAAAGAGACAATGAGAGGTTTTTTGCCAGAAATAAATCCGTTAAGCAAGTATTCAATTGCTTCCACTTCTCTGGCTAGATTGCAAGAAATAGCCGGCAATCTACCAAAATTGCTGCTCACTGGTAAAGTTCCAAGTACTCTTGAGTCCCTGCAATGTGACGATCTGTCCGTTGAAGACTTGGTTGCTAACAATTTAAACCAGGATTTAAGACTGGCTATGGTGCAACTCAGTTTTGTTGCTCATGCCTATATCTGGGGTGGTATCAAGCCGCAAGGACACTTGCCCGAAGTGGTTGCAAAACCCTGGGTTCAAGTTGCCAAATTGTTCGACAGACCTCCGGTCCTCAGTTATGCAAGCTATTGTCTCGATAACTGGTTTCTAATTGATCCAGAAGAACCAGTTTCTTTGGAAAATATCGGGTTGATCACCAATTTTTTAGGAGGCGTTGATGAAGATTGGTTTGTAACCATCCATGTATGCATTGAAAATGCTGCTGCAGATGCCATTGAGGCAGCAGAAATTATTTCACAATGTACCCCAGAATCAAGTGAACAGGAGATGCTGACTCTTTTGCATCGTATTGAAGATTCTTTAATTGACGTCAACCAAATTTTTTCTAGAATGACGGAAAGGTGCGACCCTTACATTTACTACCACCGAGTCAGGCCGTTTATTTTTGGATCTAAAGACAATCCTGATCTCAAAGGCGGATTGGTTTATGAAAACCAGTTTAACAACAAGCCTCAATTTTTCCGAGGCGAGACTGGAGCACAAAGCAGCATTGTCCCCAGCTTGGATGGAGCCTTCGGCATCCGACATAGCACTGATAGTCTTCGGCATTATCTTAATGAGATGCGAGAGTATATGCCGCCTGAACATAGAAACTTCATAGAAAAAGTGGAAACTACATCTAAAGTCAAAGAACTTGTCGATCAATCAAGGAATCTAAAGGATTCTTACAATGCTTGTCTTGAGCAAATAAGAGCTTTCCGTGCCCTGCATCTAAAATACGCCGGTGCCTATATTCATAAACAATCGCAACAAAAAAATCCATTTGGTAGCGGAGGTTCAACGATTAGGGGAACCGGTGGAACCCCTTTTATGTCTTATCTTAAAAAACACAAAGACGAGACTGAAAAGCACAAAAAATAGGAGATAAATGGAGCAAAAACTTAGCATTATCACTCTGGGTGTTTCTGCTCTTAAGAGATCCAGGAAGTTTTACCTTGATGGCTTAGGATGGAAGGCATCCAATGAAGATATGGAGGGAATTGTTTTCATTTCAATGAACGGGTTTACACTTGCTTTGTATCCGCATGACGCATTAGCAGAAGATGCAAACGTGCAGGAAGATCGTTCAAATTTCAGAGGCTTCACACTTGCCCATAATACGAACAGTCCTGAAGAAGTTGATGAAGTCTTGATTTTTGCTAAGCAAGCAGGGGCCAAAATCATAAAACCTGGGCAAAAAGTTTTTTGGGGTGGTTACTCAGGTTATTTTGCTGATCCTGATGCGTTTCTTTGGGAAGTTGCTTACAATCCATTTATTGAATTTTAGTGCTTCTATGAAATTTTCATCAAAGAGAGTTGGATAGGGCAGCTAAAATATACAGTTTATTTTGTAACAAAGTCACAACTCAAGAAATGGGTAGAGCAATCAAAAATAAGATACTCTCAAATATCTAAAAAAACTCTTTCTCCACTATTGTATTCAAATAAATACTCCCATATAATGCTTTAGCACATTAATACATTAATACATTAATACAATGAAAATAGATCGAAAATATACTCCTAAACAGGAAAGAGAAGCTGAAGATAAATTGTTTGAAGCCATTAAAACATTACAGGGTTTTGACGAGTATCGATCATTTTTTCAGGATATTCTTACTCCGTCAGAGTTCCAGGCCATAAAAGACAGATGGACAGTAGCTGCCCTTCTCTACGAGGGCTATACGTATAGAGAAATCAATGCAATTAGTGGGGTGAGCATTACCACGGTTGCACGTGTGGCAAGGTTTTTATCTGACGGTTCAGGTGGATATCGAATAGCTCTCGAAAGATTGTAAGAAAATATTTATTCAATAAATACACAAGGTTGGACCCTCTCCTAGTCTAGCCTTGCGGCTTTATGATTCTCATCCTGGGTTAGTTTTTTGTTTTAACAACCCTGTTTCTAATTGGAGACTCAAGCCTGCTCTCATATTTTCAGTGCGTTCAGATGGTAGTGTTCTCCACCAAGCTACTGTGTCCCTGGCTGTTTCTCTTGTGGGTCGATTCCAGAGTCCTTTAGCTACTGATCTCTCACCACTGACTAGAGCGGCACCAGCATACTCTGAAATGGGCGGTATCCAGATTGGAAATGCACCTTCATCGATGTTGCCCTGAGCTTGGATAAATTCGTAGTCCATCCAGACTGGGACCATGTCTGACCCAGTAACTGCAAGACTGTCATTTAAAAGATCACCCATTGTGAAAGCACCTGCAGGCGTCACGGTATTGTATGTTCCGATTATATTCTTATCGGCAACATCGATGGTAAATTTTGCCAAATCCCGGACATCAATAATCTGAATCATGTCCTCTGGAGTGCCTGGCCAGACCATTTTACCACCAAGTAGGGTGCGAGCGAGCCAGTAGGTATAACGATCGGTGTGATCACCTGGACCTGCAACATAGGTAGGGCGGAGTATGGACAGTCGGTCTCCACCAAATTCCTCTGCAACTCTTTTCTCACACAGTGCCTTAAGTGGCCCATAGGTTTCAGGGGTAACTTTTTCGATGCTTTCATCAGCAATCTTAGCCAATGGCGCATCTTCGTTTAGGGGTTTGGCTAAACTGGCATAGGCTGAAACCGTAGAGGTATAAATGTAGTGCGATGTGACAGGTGCAAGCAGCCTGGCTGAGTCCTTGACATGTCGCGGTACATACCCTGAGTTGTCAATAACCACGTCCCAGTTGTGACCATGCAGAGAATCTAATCCGTTATTTCTATCGCCAATAAGGGTTTCTAGATCAGGGAATAATCCGCTATTGGTGCGACCTCTGTTAAAAAGGGTCACAACATGTCCTCGTTTTAATGCTTCCCTAACCATGTGTGGGCCTAAAAAACCGGTGCCCCCTAGAATCAAAATACGCAGTGATTTCCCATTGAAGCTTGCATGATTCTTCGCTGTAGATAGTTGGAGCGGATTTCCAAAAGCAATTGCTCCAGTTCCTAACAATCCTGCTTTGAGGATCTGACGTCGTTTAGTATCCATTTGTCTTGCCAAGTTGTTGAATGATCAGTCACAAGTTTATATGAGGCTCTACTAGATATCTATTCACTCTAGGTGATCTGATCAACTTGAGGCACCGGATTCGTTGAGGTAAGGTCTAAACATGAAAAAACTATCACTCCTCCTCATATTTTCTTGCATTATTTTAGTGAACATAGCCTATTGGCAAGATCCTTGGTTGTGGAGAAGGTTTTTTAATACTCTGGGTCAGATTGTTGCGCCAACAGAGCATACGATCCTGAAACCAAACGAAGCGATTGGGCCAGCTGATGCGGTTTTCAATCTGCCTATCAATGACGATCAAAGGACAATCAAACAGGAGGCAATCAGTCACGCCATTGACTTCGTTAAACAATTTGACACTTATGCTTTTGTCGTTGTTCATCGAGGTGCTATCCAAGCAGAATGGTATGCCGATGGTTGGAACAAAGACAGTTTGACGCAATCACAATCCATGCATAAATCAATAGTTGCGTTGTTAATTGGAGCAGCACTTGAGTCTGGAAAAATTGACTCAATCAATGACCCGATTGCTAAGTATATTGATGAATGGGAGGGCGATGAAAGAGGTGCAATCACCATCCATCAACTGATGATTATGTCCTCAGGATTGGAGCAGTACAGATTCAAACTCAATCCTTTTACTGACGATTTCAAATGGCTTTATTCGGGCAACAGCATTGATCCAACTTTGAGGAACCCGAGGGCAGGGTGGCAGCCGGGTGAGAAATTCGATTACAACAACATCAATGCTGAACTGTTGGGGCTGGTTATTGAAAGGTCAACCGGTCAACGTTATGCAGATTATCTGCGAGAACAACTTTGGCAGAAGATGGGGGGTGAGGAAGCACTTGTTTGGATCGACAGTGAAAATGGGGATGCCTTTACATCATGCTGTTTGATGGCCAAGGCAGTCGATTGGGCCAAACTTGGGGTAATGATGCTGAATGAAGGCGAAATCAATGGTCGGCGAATTATTGCCAAGAAGTGGATCAGAAAAATGATCACCCAATCCTCTGTTTCACCCTGGTATGGGTTGCAAACCTGGTTGGCTTATCCCACAGAAATCAACCCGAGATCACACAATCCATTCAACTCTGGTGCTTATGCCCAAACTGAGGAATTTCTAGCAAACGATGTTTATTATTTCTCCGGGAGAGGGGCACAACGGGTTTACGTGGTACCTTCACATGAATTGGTGATTGTAAGATTAGGGCCTGCTCTTGGCAGGAATCCCTTGAAACCGGGATGGGACAATTCTTTTTTGGTCAATACCATGATTAGAGGTATACAATTGGTTGAGAACCACTAACTCAGAAAAGTGAAAAAAATTAGGCCAATGGGGTGTAGCCAAGCGGTAAGGCAACAGGCTCTGACCCTGTGATCCGCAGGTTCGAATCCTGCCACCCCAGCATCTACAACATTATCAACATAGAAAATCTTGTAAAACCTAAGTTGGCTTAATAAGATGAACTTTCAACATCAACCGCTCATGTTTAGGGGGGATTATCGGTGAGATGGACATCAAAGAAGCACAACGTTACTTAGGAGAGGTTGATGTACAAGCTCTGGGCGAAGCCATCCTGGCCCAAGAACCGCGGGCCTGGACGGAACAATTAATTCGCCAACAGACCTACGAGGTGCATCGGGATACGGAGTCGATTGTGTTGCTGTTTTGCGATGAATCCTGGCCAGAGGGCGAAATACATCGAGAGTCTGGTTGGGATCGCTTGGCTGCAGTCGCCATGCCGGTCATCGATCATATTATTGATACCTACTATACTCAAGGGGGCACGCTGTTGCGTGCAGTGGTGGCAAAGTTGAAGGCGGGGGGTCGTATTAGCCCCCATGTTGATTCATTGCAGTCTTTCCATATGGGGCACCGCATCCACGTACCCATCACGACCAGCGCTGCTGTGCGTTTCATGATCGAGGGCAAGCCCTACAGGTTTGAAGTGGGCAAGGCTTATGAACTCAATAACCAGAAGACACACAGTGTCATGAACATGAGCAAAGAGGACCGTATTTCCTTTATTTTTGATTATGTTCCGCCCGATCTGAACGAAAACGCATAAGATCCAAGTCATCAGTATGAATGAAGCGACCAGTCCCAAGGATATAAGTATTGCTCAAGCAATTAGTTTTATGCGCTCCAATAGACCACTACGAGCGGAAGAGCTTTGTCGCGATTACCTCAGCAAAAACCCAGGATGTACCGAACACCTTCGCTTATTGAGCCACGCATTGATGAAACAAAATCGGTTAACGGAAGCAGAAGAAAAACTCAGATTTGCCATATCTTTATCGCCTAATTATCCTCAGCTGCACGAAGATCTAGGCAGTGTTTTTGCGATGCAATCTCGTTTTGATGAAGCCATCCCTGAGTTGGAAAAAGCCATTCAACTTCAACCGGCATTGCCGCTGGCACATAAAAAACTTGGACAGGCCTTGGCTGCAGTGGGGCGAGGAAAAGAGGCCGATGAAGAATTTCAGGTGTATATCGATAGCGACCCCAATCGCGAAGCCGTTATCAAGGCTGCAGAGCTATTAAATGAAGAACGAACCGAGGAGGCTATTGATGTATTGCGATCTGTACTTAAAAGCAAGCCTGATGATGTCAACGCCATGCGTTACTTAGCCCTTGCCTATCGACAGGGCGATAAGAATCTTCAAGACGCAGAAGCGCTATTGCGCAGTGCTGTCCAGCAGGCACCGGATTTTATCCCTGCATGGTTCGACTTGGGATCATTATTGAGTATTCGTGATAAAAGAATGGAAGCCATTGCTGCTTATCAGAAAGTTGTTGAACTGGGTCCAGAAAACGCTGCAGCTTGGGGTGGTTTAGGCAGTGCTTATGCCGTCGCTATGTATCCCGATAAGAGCGCTGAGGCCTATGCTAAATCCATTGCATTAAAACCCAATGTACCGAATGTACTGATGGGGCAAGCCCATGTACTCAAAACTCTGGGTGATCAGGCTGGGGCTCTCAAGTCTTATCGTGCAGCGATCAAAATCAAACCTGATTTTGGCGAAGTCTATTGGAGTATGGCGAACCTCAAAATTTTCCAGTTTGAGGAGGAAGAAGTGAGTGCCATGTTGCAGCAGTTGGAGCAAGATAACCTATCAAAAAGTGAGGAGATTCATTTTCGCTTTGCGCTTGGTAAAGCCTTTGAAGACAAAAAGGATTATGAGCAGGCTTGGCACTACTACCACACAGGCAATCAAGAACAACGGGCGATTGTGAATCACTATCCAGTGGAAATGGAAATGCGTCATAGTCAGCTAAAACAGGTTTTTAATAAGGAGTTTTTAGAAGAACGTGTTGATGTTGGTTACGAGGTTGATGATCCAATTTTAATTGTTGGTTTGCCTCGCTCTGGTTCTACTCTGGTTGAACAAATTCTTGCCAGTCACAGTCAGGTGGAGGGCACTTCGGAATTGCCTGTGTTAGGCAAACTGTCCGATTCTATAGGCCAGTACCGTACCGACGGTATTAAATACCCAGAGGCAACCAAGGACCTTCGCAACAAGGATTGGCGTGCTTACGGTCAGCAATACATCAAAGAAACCCAGCGTCATCGGGTTACGGACAAACCTTTTTTCACCGATAAATTACCCAACAACTTTCCCCAGGTGGGCCTGTTGAGTCTTATCCTGCCCAATGCCAAAGTGATTAATGCCAGACGCCATCCCTTTGACAGCTGTTTGGGCAGCTATAAGCAATTGTTCAGCAGAGGGCAGAATTTCACCTACGATATGCTCGATCTGGCACACTACTATCAGCAGTACGATGCCATGATGAAGCACTGGCAGGAAGTGTTGCCGGGTAAAGTTCTGGATGTGCATTACGAGGTGACGGTCGATGACCTAGAGGGCCAAGTTCGCCGCATCCTGGATTTTTGTGGTTTGTCCTTTGAACAGAGCTGCGTGGACTTTCATCAAACGGAACGCGCAGTAAAAACAGCAAGTTCAGAGCAGGTCAGACAGCCTATTTACACTGGTGCTTTGGGTACCTGGCGTCGTTATGAAAAATACCTAGACTTGTGGCAGGAACAACTTGGCGACATTGTTGATGAATTGCCCGAGGTATCTCGAAACGCCGGGTTATAAATACAAGGATTGATGCTTTAGTCAAAGGGCCAAACTTCCAGACCGTGGATGGCATTACGAACATCTTTACTCAGTTGAACCGAGCCCAGAGTTGTGTTCTCAGCTAGATCATAAAGCGTTACCGTTGAGGGCGAGGCACCACCGGCAACCACAATGTCGGAAACCAAACATAAACCCCGAGCAAAACCAGGTCTTGCCAGCTTTTCATCTTCTGCTGTTCTGTGAGTGAGTTCGTTAGGATCATACTTCGGAACAGCCATCGCCCGGTCTTCCTCGCCTTCCCCACGACCGGTATATCGAAGTACATCGTCTACAGAGTCGTTGAATAAAACACCGTCTCGGAAAGGTTGGGCATTGTGTGTACCCGCTGGTAATTCTACAGCCATGTTAATGGCACTGCCGTTAAAGTGCAGCATGCCTCCTGTTCGCAACCCAGAGATATACATGCCATGGCGATTGCAAAAAACATTATTGATGTGCATTTTGTTTAACATCAGGGGGCCATCATCAGCCAGCGGGTCAAAGCCCACAGGCTTGAATTTGATGCGCTTAGGTTGAATATTCATCCCCCAGTTGAAGCAGTGATGATCCAAATCAAAACCCAGAACACAGTCAAAACCAGTAGAGGTGAGAAATAGGCTTCGCTCAAATACAGTAATTTCATGACAATGTTTAAGATAAGGGTTGCGCCATGAATCAATCAATTCAAAATCAGGAGTGTAGGCAAACAACTCATCACTGGCAGCAATAAAAACTTGCTCACCGTCAAAAGCTATTCCTCTTAGGCCGCGGTCCCAGCCACGACCTTGCCAGTCGATTCCAGAAGTATTCCAATCGATGGTTTGTTCTACCATCTGATTTTCAAGATCGATCAGATACACGCCACCGTGACTTTGCCCTTGTTGAGCTCCTCGCACCACAGAACTGGTGACAAGCTTTACCATACAATTGAAGAGGGACTAGACTGGCTGCCTCAAAATTCTTTTCTCAGGGTCAACCATGTGGTTCTAGGTTGAGCAAGGGTTCTCACATTGTGATCTCGAGTAGACCCAAACATAGCTGCATAATTGTTTTGCCCGGTATTTACAAAGCTATAGGTTGCCTGATCAAAAACATTGTCTACATATACAGCTACTTCCCAACCATTCGCCAGGTTATCAAGGCCAATTGAGAAATCGCTGGTGTCGTGGGACGGTGAAACCCCATTGGTATCATTATTAATAATATTCCAAGTCCTGTTCCAGGATTTAGATTGAAAGCTCAGGCCATAATAGACCCAGAGATCGGCTCCAGCGATGGAACCAGGTTTTTCATAGGAAATTCCGAAATAGCCTTTCCTATCAGGAGAATTGGGCATGATCATACCATCGCGATAAACCGAACCACCGGGTGTGGTGTATTCCGAGGTAAATTGAGCATCATTGAAGAGTGCGCTACCACTGATATTGAGGTTTTCCGAGATCTGGTATTTGATATCAATCTCAAGCCCCTTGGCTTCAGCCGTTCCAGCA
>Ga0208568_1000121_pt1 | contig 35275 bp, 31 predicted proteins | sample DeeseametaMP2969_FD_184165 | JGI IMG/M metagenome (GOLD analysis project Ga0208568, IMG submission 184165) | Marine microbial communities from the Deep Atlantic Ocean - MP2969 (SPAdes) | ecosystem: Environmental > Aquatic > Marine > Oceanic | place: South of Funchal, North Atlantic Ocean... | reverse complement strand
GCCTTTTAAATACTTTTACTTCACCCCCGTCGCTATTCGTGTACAAAGTGGCATCTGAAAAAGCAGACAGTACCCCTAAACACTCCACACTGATTAAAATTCTTTTCATATGCTCTTTGCTATACCAGTTTGCTTAATTGTGGGGATCTTGTCTCAGAGATTGAATTTAATTGGGATCAATTTGGAATAATATATCATTCTCAAAGAAGGTGAGATCGTTATGGAGTCTCACCTTGGGTCAATTTAAAGTTTATTAAATATTAACGTTTAGGCTTCCTACTACAGCAGTCTTCTTGAGAGAAGTGTCTACAAGAGAAGCTTCCACTCCGGCCCCAACAGTTAGGTTATTTAAAACTCTGTAGTCGGCTCCAATGGTTGCAATGTCATCCAAGTTGCTTCTTAGAGAGTTGCTATCTCCATCTTGGTCCCAATCAAACACCAAAGTTGATCGCAATGTAGTTTTGTCAGTGAGCATGTAATTTACATATGGAGAAACGCTGGCAATAAGCTTTTGTCTTCTTACCTGATTAGTCACGTCATCGCAGTTAAAGCTACACCACTCAGGGATAAATTGATCGTCAGGGTAGAAGTATCTTTCTATGGATGCATTAAGTCCTAGAGACAAACCTGGGGTTGTCGTAAAGAAGCCTACTGTTGGCTGAATTCCAAGGCCGTATTGCATATCGGAATCCTTCGAAGTTTCAGTTGTTGGGAGTTCATAAAAAAAGCCACTATTTACAAAAAAGATTGAGTTGCTATAGAGGCTAGTTAGGAATAGGCCAATTCTTTGATTGTTATAGCTTCGCTCAGCAGCTCTTGTAGAGCTTTGACCTGTGACAGAGTCTGTATACTCAATACCCTCATTTAAATTGTCTTGAAAGGTGTAAGAATAGCTTACAGTGGCATTATTTGTGATCTTATAACCAAGAGCAAAGGACTGAAACATTTGATGGGAGTCCTTGTAATCAGTATCGTTGTCCATGAAGTCTTGGCCTGTTGAAAAGCGGTTGAATGTGGAACCGCTTTGCATGTCATTCGAAAGTGATGGCCCTAAATACTTTGCGTAATAGTTAAAACGAAAATTTGACAGGGTGTTTTTGGCCTTTTCAAAAATCTGCGTTGAATTTATTGAAATCCCACTTTGCAATTGTGCAAAAGAAGTGACCGAACTCAAAAGAATTAGTGTCAAAAGTTTCATAGCAATCCTAAATTGTTGTGGTGTTCTTCTCACCATTGGCCATTTTTAATTTAGAGTTAAATAGCCTGTCCCTTTCATTTAGGTACTCCTTTACGTTTTCGATCACAGCTTTTCGTTGAACGCCTTCCGTATCATTTGGAAGATTGTTAGCGATTTCCTTGCTGATACTTACGTATTCCAATACCAACATGTTCATTAGCGATTCGTAAAGTTGATCATTAGATTTATCGCTTCCAATTTTGTCGGTATTTTGGTTGTCAAGGTTATATTTATAGGTCAAGGTGCCAAGCTCATCTCTCTTTGCCGAGTAGAGTGCCTGCATAATCCAAATCGCGTTTTTAACAGACCAAGTGTAGGCCTGAAGGGCAAAGGATGATGCTTCTTGTTTTTTATTTTGTTGTAAAAATAAAACTTCCCAGTGACGTTGCAAGTTGCTTCTTAACTCATCAGTGTCATAGATGTCTTGTTGTCTGAACAACTTTGTATTTCGAGCGAGAGTCTCCATTATAGAGTCGCCTTCTTTTTTAAGGCTTTTAAATTTATCTGCAAGCTTTTCGATTTGCTCATGTAATACTGGTGTTTTTGCAAGATCCATCTTCTCAAGCTTGTTAGTCATTTTCTCCATGAAAACAAAGCCGCGGCCAACATAGTAATCTTTTCCAGGTTGCTCGTCGTCTTGATCCACCATTATGTACGGATGATCATTGAAAAATTGAGCGGTCTTTCTCCAAATATAAACCTGGTGAGCATGAGTTCTTTCAATTTCGCTTTCAAGAAATGCTCTGAATCTTCCATCGAGGTTCTTGTTGTACTCTGATGCGGATTTGACGGCCTTTAAGTATCGCTCCATCTCTTCCCAAGCACTTTCTGCTGTCAAAGGAAACATGAATTGATTTTCCATTTGTTCAATTCTGCCCATTCTTGCAGCGAAAACCATACTTTCTTCATAAGCAATTTGCATTGCTTTAAATGAACTCATTCGGGAATCCCAGTCTTCGTGAACACCGGCATCTGGAATTTTTTTAATCCCGGCCTGCTTTACAGAGACCTTGTCCATTGCCTGTGCCACCAGCATCTCCTCATCTTCTTCCATTGTTAGCCCGTCGATGACATCAATGTATGCTGAGCGAACTTTTCCAACGGCCCACATCGCATGAGGGTTCATTGGCTGGGAGATAAAGTAGAAGGTAAATGGGCCGTATATGGCCATGGCAACTGAAAAACCAAGATTATCTTTAACTGTATTGCCAAACCAAACGAGCCTTCCCCAAGTATGTTTTTTGAAAATACCAAAGAGGTTGTCAGCAGGACGTTTTTTAATAACATCCAGCTTTACTTTTGCGTCATATAGAGTGACAGGTGCTTGATAGAGAAGGCCATTAAACTTATGGGCCCGACTTTTTGTTCTTAGTATTTTTCTACGGACTTGTTTAAGTCCAGAGAAGACTTTTTGTCTTTCATCCCAGCTTAAAACCGGGTCTTTTTCCACTCTATGAATTTCATTGATGATGTTTATTAAAGCTGGATCTTTTCTTCTAAGTTTTGCTCCAATAAAAATATCATCTCTTTTAAGAAAGTCGTTCAGTATCCCCTCAAGAAGTGCGATCCTTTTAGTTTCGCCCATTCCATTTTCCGCCTGCTCATATTGAACTTGCAGAACATTATATAGGTGATTTATGTAAGGACTTGTTGGATCCATGTTTATGGAGTTGTAAAACAATGATTGTCCATCAAGCGATTGAGAAGAATAGACAAACTCGCCATCTTGATTGTAGTAGTCGTAAGTCTCCTGAACTGTTTCCTCTAAGAAAACCTTTTTCCAAAAAGTATAATAGCCCGAGGTTAGACTGGACATTTGTAGTTGTGCAATAAGGTTTCCACCGGCCCAGAAATTGTACCCAGAAAAACCATTAAAGTTGTGAACCGCGATAGGTTCAACTTGTCCTTCCGTAAACTCTTTTTTCAAGGCCTCTAGTTTTAAGAGGTCGGCCAATCGCACATCCAGGCTCTTGGCCGACTTCATCACGAGGTCTGATATTTCTATCATCAATTTAGGGTCCATATCTCACCCAATCTCTATTGTTGTGTTTGGTTGTAGCTTGCGCCCATCGCAACTGTTCCTACTGGGGGTCTCAGTGTGAGGTTGTCCTCTTCACGATCAGCTCTTGTAAAAGAGATCCCGTGGTACTGATGTCCCGCTACTACTCTTAATGCTTCCCAGTGCGCGTTCGGAGTTTTACATGCCTCCAATACAAGTGCACTGTACTGCCTTACTTGATTTAAGTTTGCCGCAGGCAGAGCTGCATGGACAGGATCCATGGCAATTTCTAACCCAAGTTCTTGTGCAAACAATATGTTCTTAGCATTTTCTAACGCTGGTAAAACCTCTTGTAGCGCCTTCACTCTGGTAGAAGGGGAGTTTGGAGTCATATAGCCAAATAAAGAGCCATACTCGCTTAGCTTTTTCTCCCATTCAATATCACCACTTCTAAGCGCAGCTTTAAGCTCTCGAATGATTGGAGCGTTTGGCGTTGAGCTCAACCTGTCCACGTAACCATATAGAGGTTTTCTTTCTGCTTGTAGATCAAATTGAAACTTCTCCACATTTCTTCCGTTTCCACCCAGGAAGTTTCCGTAGTAGTTTAGGTATTTTGCCAATGAAACGCCTCCGTCCTTTACGGCCCTCTTCTCTGCGTTCATGCTATTCTTTATCTGCTGATAGTGAATCAGTTCATGGCCTGCGGTATATAGAAGTGTAAAGGGGTTTAGCTCCTTTCTCATCCAAATATAGATGTCACTGTTGCTCATTAGGCCATGTGACTTTCTTTTCTTTGCAAAACACTCGCCAGCAAACTCTCTTGAACAAAGCTTAAGCTCTTTGAGTGTCGCTGTATCCAGAATTGAAATTCTGTCTGGGCGGAAATCCGAAGAGAATACCTCTTTGAGAGTAAGCCCTTGCTCTTTGGCAAAGCTTTCAATATTAAACTTTGCATATGGAGCGATTGGAAGCAGCTCTATTAAGCTATCTACCGACTGAGAAGGTGAGTCTATCAACTCTTGATACTTTTGCAGGCGCGGATAGTTTATAAAATGTTCTTTTCTTCTTGCGGCCAAGTAAGAGCTTCTTTTCTCAGGTGTTTGAGATTTAGAGGCTTCAACATGGGCCAACCAATCTTTTCTAGCTTGTTTAAGTTCGTCGTCAATAAGTTCTGACTCGATAAGGGACTTACCTGTCCTCATCTCGTATTGCGAGGCCACTTTTATCTCTTTGTCGCTATCTCTTTTTCCAAGGTAAAGAGTTTCATAGTTAAGAGTTGTGACATTGGCATTTAAGTCCAAAAGCTCGATGAATTCCTGGGAGCTTGATGCTTTTTTAAGTCTAGATTTAGCAGTTGTGCAGAATTTTTCCAGCAATGTTCTAATTGTTTCTCTGCTTTTCGCCCCAAGGATTGTCTTTGGATAAACTTGGTTTGCAGACTTATTTAACCTTCGAACAATTGACTCAACAACTTTTCTGTCCTGGGTGTTCTTTCTAGTGTTCTTAGTCCCAATAGCTTTAATTTCTTCAATTAAAACAAGATCGAGCGCTCTTTCTTCTTCACTGTAGTTTCCATACGCCTTGTCCATATCTAGAACTCTGATGCTATCCATAAGATCTCTGATTTGGGCAAAGAATTGTCTATCTTCAATCATTCGAGAGAGTCTTGTTATCTCCGTTTGATTTCGATTTATAACATCCATGCACGCTTCAACTTCTCTTTTGGATATCTTGGCGTCCAAAAGGTCAGTTGCTTTATAAATGTACTCAATACTTCTTGGGTGTAGAAAACTAAGGATTTCCTTTAATTGTGCCTTCATTGATTCTAAAAGACCTTTTAGTTCCCTGGCTGAAGTTGAGTCCTGGTCTAGAAGCTTATTGGCCACCTTGAGCATTCTTGAAATTTGTACGATTTGAGCACCTACAAAAACAGGAATCGCACACTCTAGGGCCTTAGGCTGTTCGCTCTTTACAAGTTCCTTTGCACTCACGGATTGTTTGCTGTTTGTATCGTCGATTATGACAAATGGAGCATATCCTCCACCAGCTGAAGTGTTAACGATGGAGCTCATTTTACCTCTTTCTTGAGGTGCATATCTCACAAGAGCATTATGAGTCATCCTTGGCAGGGCGTCTTCACCACCGCCATAGAATACCCAAATTCTAATGTCGGCGGCCAAGTTGGCAAACCTATGTCCATCAGCTTTTCTTTGAACAGCAACAGGTATTCTTCCTATCTTTACTAGCTGTTGGTAAGCGAACTCTTCCGGACGCTTTTTTATCATTTTTATAACTTCTCTGCGCTGGGCAGGTGGTAATGTCTTGAGAATATAAATCCCTTGTCCACCAGCTAGGTTTGGAGATTTCACAACCCATTCATCCGGGTTTTTTGCGATTATTTCCGCAGACTTTGCTGTTGGCGGCAAAGTTTGTGGAGGCATTATTTTTGTACCTTTAGGATCTAGTCCTTTCCTTGCGATTTCATTTGCAAAGTATTTTGGCCCATAGTGGGTTAGGGTCGCAAGAATTAGCTTGTTGTCTAGAATTCTATTTAAACCACCCATGTAGAGCTTTCGCTTAACAATTGCATTGATTGCTCCTGGAATCTTATATGAAGATTCAAGTGGCACTGGATTTCCGTTTGCGTCTTTAACAACCTCTGGTTTGCCGTTAGGTCCTTTTCTGAGGGCATCAGTTAAATAGATTGCTTCTCCAGAGTCAGGGTCTCTAAGTGTAAGATCTTTCTCCGGGTCAAATAGGGCCGAGTCCGAGTTTACTCGCGAGTAAACTGCTGTAACTACAGGGTTCTCATTGCATACAGTTCTTAATCTAATATAGCCTTTGCTGTCTTGATAAAGCTGATCAGCGTCAGCGTAAACAAGTCCTGAGTATGCTGCCAATTGATGAATTTCGGGTGCAGCACCATTGGATCCACCTGGTGGCAGAACGATTTGAATTCCATCTTTTCTCTTAGTCCAGCTCTCACCAAGAGATTTATAAGTTTCACCTAAGACTTTAAAGTGATCATTTGGCATTACTTTGCCCAAAGAGTCTAAGATCTCAGGGTTTTGACTATAGATACCCTGGAGCATGTTCATATTATTTGATGCACCTGAAGGGGAGCCGGCGTTAAGCTCCAAGATTCTAAATGGAAGTCCAGGCAATTCCCCTTCTTTATTCTTGGCAATAAGCTTTGGAAAAGAATCACTCTTTTGAAGGTAGTCTTCAACCAAAACCAAGTCCAATCCAACATTGTCAAAGAATGGGTACTCTTTCATGTTGTCATGATGAAGCTGTGGGTAATAACAAGGTGATGTTCTTATTGCCTTAATAAAGTTCTCTTTAACAGAGTCAGGAAGACTCTGAACGAACTCACTAGATTCAAGATCTTTTGCACCATAGATGTCTTGCAATACTTTTCTCATTGCAATAATCAATCTTTGGGAGGCCTGTTCAACTTCATTAAATAGTGATTTCTGTATAGGCACCACTGTGGTGGTGCAGGGAACAGTAAATGTCTTATAGCCTTTGGCAGTTTTCTTGGAAAAGGTTAAGTCTCTTGCCTTTAAAAACTTCGTTAACTTTTTACTTTCATGGAAGTGCTCTTCAACTTCCTTTTCTAGAATTCTTTTGGCAACCGGTTGGGCATGGGTGTATGCCTTTCTCGCTTTTTTAGCGGAGAAAAGATAGTTGGCCACCTTTACCTCAATATTGCCAATAAAGCCTAAATTTGGATTGTATCTTTTGGATGAATTCTTTTTTGATACGTCTTCTTTCACTGTTTAACCTCGGATTTTTTTCAATTACAAAGCAATCCGTGCCCTGAGAAAATTGATAAAATTAGTAAAGTAAATATACAGGGATAGCTGACGCGTTGCAATGCATTTATACAATTTACTTAATTAAAGGCTTCCACACTGTCTATACGGCCATACGGCCGGTAAAATTGTGTAAATAATTCAGACATTAAATAAGAGTTGTTTGTAGGAATATTTTGTAGCTATATATTTTTTTTAGCGCCGAGCTCTCAACTAAAGTAAACTTAAGGAAGGCATGAAAGTCGAAATTAATAGGGATGGAATAATTGTGAAAAAAAGTATCTGTGTTATTGAAGATGAACAAGATATTCGTGAGTCAGTGAAAGAGTTTTTTGAGTGCAATGACTACGAAGTATTTGATTACTCTAGTGCTGAAGATTTTTATGAAAATAAGATCACTGAAGATTTCTGCGGAGTATACCTCCTAGATTGGACGCTTCCGGGTGACTCTGGAATAGATATTGTTAAAAGAATAAGAACACACGATAAAATTTCACCAATCTTTATTTTATCAGCTAAGAGTAGTAGGGAAGAGGTCCTTGAAGGACTAACTGCAGGAGCTGATGATTACATGACCAAACCCTTTAGCTTCGACGAGCTTGCGGTTAGAGTGGATAATGCTGCTGCAAAATTCGAATTATTACTCCAGCAAAACCAATTGGAAGACTTTAGAATGCTTCCAGAGGCAAATGCATTTATAAAGAATGGAAAGACAGTAAACCTTACTTCAAGAGAGTTCATTATATTTGAGTATCTAGTTAATAACACAGGCCAGCCTGTAACTAGAGACCTCCTAATCGAATGTTTTTCAGGCGAGAAAATGACCAATAGAAACGTTGATGTTCATGTTTTCTCACTTAGAAAGAAGCTTAAAGAAGTTTCAATGCACATTGAAACTGTTTGGGGCAAAGGCTACAAACTTCTTTAGAAAAACATTCTAAATTCAACTTCGTAGCGGTCAACTTTTTCTGTGTTCCGGCCATGGAGCATCTTTTGATAAGTTAGCTTTATCTGGCCAGGAAGCAAGAATTCGTTATTTAGGTAAGGTTGAACAGACGTAACTGTACCAGTCATTCTTAGATTGTGTGCCGTTGAATCCGTGTTTGAAGCAAGGTATCCGTTTGCTTCATCATACTCACTTTCATATTTAGCTTCGCCAATCGTTTCGTATAGATAGGCAGCCTTCATTTCAAGCCAGTCGGAATGAAGGTATTCAAGATCCATATTTAAAAGAAGTTTATTTCCCAGTTTCTCATTAAAGGTGCCTTTCTTGTCAGAAATGGCCATGTCCTCACTCGTCGGAATTCTTAGCTCTTTATCACTTGCAAATTGATAGGTGTAACGGGCAAATGTATTGAAAAACATACGGTCTCTAATTCTATATCCACCACCGATCTCACCAAAAACATCCCACTGGCCATCGCCAAATGCCACGTCCTGAAGGATGTCTGGGTTGTCTTCTCTTCCTGTTGGTACCACTATACCTGCTGTGGCCATGGCACCATAGTTATCCTCAGATAGGAAGTTGTTCATAATTCCGAACTCCATATCACCTGGACCTTCTGCACTCCAATCACCAATTTCTCTGTAGCCATAGTTTTCAACCAACAAGTTCTGAATTGTTGAACCATTTATAAGGTCGGGGGTATTTGCAAAGACACTCCCAAAACCTTGCGCCATATCGCTACCAGTTTCAGTAGAGTAAAGATCAGCAACTTCTTCAAAGTTATTTTCTTTAGTTCTCTTGTACTTCATCTCAACCTTGGCCTTATACATGGGAAGAGCACCATAAACCGTTGTTTTCTCAGTAAGACCCCATGCAAGAGCATAAGCATTTACGCTCAATCTGGCGGCTCCCGAAATGTTAAATGAACCAGCGCTTAGTCTGTCAAAGCCTTCGGGATATATGTCTCGAACGTAGTTAAAAATATTCTGAATACTGGTGTCCTCAAGGCCCTGCAAGGATGAAGAATCAAGAGTTATGTCATATGCAAGAGGTCTTAGGCTTTCAGAGTGATTGTATGAGGAATCGATCTTTGATGTTTGAATATTTCTGATTATTGCAGATCTCACACCTTTTGGAAGGGTTTTGTAATATTGTGCGTATGCAGAGCTTGAGATTAAAACGAGAGCAGCAACAACGTAATACTTCATAAATTCAGGTTCCTCTTAACCACTAAAACCCTATAATTTTGATAGTTTAAAACCAAAAAACGGGTAAATGTTACACTTAATGAGTTCTTATTCTATGAAAAGTCTGGAAAATATTCCTGCTTTTTAGACAGTGCTTGTAAAAATGACATGCACTGTCATTAAAACTGTCATGAAATCTAAAATTCCCTCATGATTAATTCATAGACAAAAGGAGAAGAGAAAAATGAGGGTATTTCTTGTACTGCTGGGGCTGTTATCTTTTATTTCGTGTGAAAAGCAAACTATTGAGCCTATGTTTGCGAAAAAAAGCCTTGCTGAACTTCACGGTGATGGCAAAACTCTGAACTTTACAATTAAAGTGCCACTTACACAGGACACTTTAAGTTTTTACGATGCAAGCTCAATATTGGAAGACTCTTCAATTGATAAAGAAGAGGGAATGTTAAAGCAGATGTATAACTCATTGAAGTATTCAGTATTTCAAATGGGTGTTGGGATGGGATTTTTTAATAAGGTGAAGCTTTCTTTTGCAACCGAACTTCCTAGCATTGACTCACGATATATTAAATCACTTAAGGTTAAAAAGATCTTTTTCGCACTAGAAAATTGTGAAGAAGGAGAGGTGGAGTGTTCCGCGTACAATAAAGAAAGAAAAGCAAATTTAAACTTACTGGACAAGTTTTTTATCAATTTCGTCCCTCTTAAGTCAGATCGAAGAGTGAGCATTTTAGAGGATGAAGATCCTATCCTTGAAGAAGAAGATTTCAAAATTGAGGAATTAAAGGCATTCTCAAAATCTAATACCTCGCTAGGCAGCCAAGTAACCATTGCTCGATTTGATAACGATGTCTCTATGCGAAGAAGTCGTTCTAAAGCTAAGTCATATTCATCAATGGTCATTTTGAGGATGAGAAAGAATCTTCTTAAGAATGAGAAACTAGATCAGTTGAAAGAGCTGCGTGAGTTAAAAGAGCAAAGCGTTGTTAAAGGATTCTCGACAGTTGGCAGCAACTTATATGTAGAATTAAATGAGCCGGAAGACTTTATGCAGATGATTGTTCAAATCAATAAGAAGTATGGCTCTATTGAAAACTTTGGTCTGAGAAAGGTGGAAAGATGCACAGAACTTGTTTGTGCTGAAGTGGAGGCTAGTAAGTCCAATCTAGTGCCGATGCTAGAAGGGAAGGACATGGTTCGATTTGACACGTATTTTTCAATAAAAAAACTTGAAATGAACGATTTTAAATATAATGGGTTTATTGAGTTGGAATTTAAATTTGACTTGGGAGTCTAAGAGAATGCCGGGCCAAGGTTGATTTGGTACTTTTGTCCAAGTTCCTTAGCTGCCTTGATAACTTCATCTTTGGTTACAACCAAATTCAGCACACTGTTGGAGAAGTTATGTCCCAAGCTACACCCATTGCTACACTTAAAATCACTGGATGTTAAGGCGATAGACTTGATGTCGTCTTTATTCTGAAAATCTGAGTACCATGAAAAATAATCCTCAACTACGGTATACATCTTCTCATAAATTTCTTCAGCACTCTCTTTGGAGAGGTTGTAAAAAAACTGGCTAGTGGCCTTGGCCTTGCCGTTGAATGTCATTTTAACGACTCCACTAGAAGTTAATTTTAGGGTATCATTAAAGCAGCCTGGACAATACATACGCACATTATGCAATGAGTGTGACAACATTTAAACAAAAAAAAGTGGTGATTTATGATTAGCGAGACCAAAATAATTGAAACTAGAGACAAGACTAAATTACATTGCGAAATGATTGAGAACGGCAGTCCTGTTTGGATCATTGTAACTCATGGATTAGGCGAGCATTGCAGACGCCACTCCCACTTCTTTAAGATGTTTAGTCAGCATTTTAGTGTTTGTTTGTATGATCTAAGAGGTCATGGCGATAGTGAAGGTGAAAGGGCAAATGTAGAATATTTCGATAAGTATGTGGATGATCTTGAGGATGTTATTCAGTTTCTTAAAGATACTTATGATATGAAACGCCACATTGTTTTTGGACACTCTATGGGTGGACTTGTTACGTCGGCCTATGTTCAAGACAGAGCAGAAGAGAGCTTTTATCCTGAAAAAGTGTTTTTATCATCTCCCGCTGTGGCAGCAACAGGTCTGTTGGGAGAGTTCTTTAGAGTGTCTCCTCTAAAATTTAACAAGCTATTGGCCGCCGCACCTCTTTCGGTTAAACTTGCTGGTGTTTTGGATTTAAAAAAGCTTTCGCATGACCCTCGAGTTTATGAAAGCTATGTAAAAGATCCACTGAATAGCCTAAAAATTCATTCTCATTTATTTCTTGAAATTCTTGCTAAGTCCAGAGAAGTATTTTCAAGGCCGCTTAGGGTGAAGAGTGAATTATACGTGGCCATTGGAACTGAGGATGAATTGGTGAACCCTAAGGCATGTGTTGAGTATTTTAAAAAGGTAGAAAAGCACGCCAAGCTTTACGTTTCGCAGGGAGGTTGGCATGAACTTCACAATGAAATTGAAAGGTTTAGAAAACCTTATTTGGAATTTTTAGAGGAGTCCATAATGGACTCCATATTTAATTAGGCTTCTTGAGACTTTATAAAGCTTACTCTCTCAGCTGCTGGCGGGTGGGAGAAGTAAAACTTTGAGTACACAGGACTTGGAGTTAGCGAACTTGAGTTGTCCTTATACATCTTTACAAGTGCAGATATTAGTTCTTGTCCGCTTGCATTTTTAACTGCAAATTCATCTGCTTCATATTCATTTCTTCTACTAAACCACGCACTAACCGGAGTCATCGGAAAAGTATAAATCGGAACCAAGTACATAAATAAAATCAGGGCCATATAGCTCGATTGGTTTTGAACATTATGAGCTGTGTAAAAAACTTCTGATTCGTAAGAAACACCCAAAATATAAAAACCGATGTATAGAAACACAGACATGATGGCCATGCTCTTGAGAATATGCTTTCTTTTTAAATGGCCTAATTCGTGTGCTAAAACCGAAACAATTTCTTGCGGAGCAAGTGTCTTTAAAAGAGTGTCAAAAAAGACGATTCTTTTATTTTTTCCAAAACCTGTGAAATAGGCGTTGCCGTGAGAACTTCTTATGCTTGCGTTCATGACATAGTAATCTTTAAAATTTAGATCGATGCGGGCCAAAAGTTTTTCAATTTCTTCTACCAAATGTTGGTCTTCAAGTTTGGAAAATTTATTGAATAGGGGTGCGATAAAGCGAGGGTAGGCCCATAGCATAATGAATTGAAAGCCCAGCATGAATGTTGCCGCAAAAAACCACCAACTAGATCCTAGACCTTGCATGATCTTCATTAAAGCATAAAAGAAAGGCAGACCAATAACTGCTGAAACCAAAAGTTCTTTAAATTTATCTATAACAAAAAGCTTTGGAGTGGTTTTGTTAAAGCCAAACTTCTCTTCAAGCACAAAAGTATGATAAATCGATTCTGGAAGGCCAAGAACCATACTCGCCAAGGCCAAGGCACAAACAAACACTAAAGCTGTTGGTGTTGTTTCAAGTCCCATGCTGCGGCTCCATTGATCAAGCATGTTCAGGCCGCCAAAAGCGATCCAAAACATAAGAATTGCGTAATGCCATGCGGAACTTACAGAATTAAACTTCATCTTGGCAATTGTGTACGTAGCTGCTTTTTTATGGCTTTCCAAGTCTATTTTATCGGCAAAGTCAGCGGGCACGCTATCTTGTCGTTGTCGAACATAATTAAGGTTTACGTAATTAAGAACGATTTTTACAATAAGTTGAAACGTGGCCAGAAAGATAAACAAATAAAACAAACTTTCAGTCATATAAAACCTCATGGGGAATTTATGAAAGTCATGCAAGTATTTATGCACAACTCTCTTAGAAACTTTAACTATATTTTATATAGTGAACTCAATAATAAGGCCATCTTTGTAGATCCCTTGGACATAGACAAAACAATGCCAATGGCCATCGCAAAAGGATTAGAGCCAGCCTACCTTCTAAATACTCATGGACATGGTGATCATATCAAAGACAACAAGAAGTTTCTAGAAACGACAAATGCTTCCCATTTGCAACTAGATGATGGAGAGGAATTTCAGATCTCCACTAGAGAGAGTGTCAAGGCCATTCACACTCCTGGGCATACAAAAGATCATTTTTGCTTTTTACTAATGACTGATGGAAAAGCACACTCGCTCATTAGCGGTGACACACTGTTTAATGCTGGCGTAGGCAACTGTAAAAATGGGGGAGATGTAGAGAGTTTGTATAAAAGCATTAGCGAAAAAATATCAACCCTTCCCGACAACCTGTTAATTTATCCAGGCCATGATTACCTTCTAAACAACTTGGAGTTCGCTAAAACAATAGAAGAAGATAATGAAAAAATAGATGAACTTATTAGAATCAGAAAGTCTCAAAAACTTGATGAGGAGTTTATGTTGACTACAATGAAGATTGAAAAGCAGATTAATCCTTTTTTAAGACTTGAAAAACTTAAAAGTAAAACTCATCATAAGGACGAAAAAGAATTATTTTTTGAACTTAGGTCCAAAAGGGATCAATGGTAAGGAGTTTATCTATGGCAAATCTTCCAAAAATTGGAAACTTGGCACCGGCTTTCACACTTAAAGATCAAAATGGTGAAAAAGTTAGTCTAAAAGATTTTAAAGGAAAGAAAAACGTTGTTTTGTACTTCTATCCTAAGGCAATGACGCCAGGGTGTACTGTGCAGGCATGTGGGATAAGAGATTATAAGAAGGAGTTTGCAAAGGCCGATACCGTTGTGTTGGGGGTAAGTCCAGATGCTCCAGAAAGGCTTGCAAAATTTGAAGAAAAGCAAGATTTGAACTTCACTCTATTGTCAGACCCTGAGCACAAAATAGCTGAAAAATACGGATCGTGGGGTGAGAAAAAGTTTATGGGCAAAGTTTATGACGGAATTCTTCGCCAAACTTTCATCATTGGAAAGGACGGAAGGCTAAAAGAAGTCATGGCCAAAGTGAAAACTAAAAGCCACCACGACGACGTTCTTAGCTTCATTAAAGAAAATCTATAGTTGAATCATCTTCAACTTCTTTATCGAATAACACTTCAATGGGCATCTTCTTTCGAAGGTGCTCTAGTAGATTGAGTACCGGAGTGTAGTACTCTGGAGTTGTGTGGAGCAATATGTCCCTGTGGTGCTCGTCGGATGACTCGTTAAGCGTCGAATAGAAGGCCAGACCTTCATTGGACTCAAATGTGAAGTATAAAAAACTGGAGTCAGCCTTTGTAACTCTCAGTCTCATTTGTCTTAATTTTTTACTTTCGTGGTGGTTCATAATTTCTCGCATCGAATAAATCGTTGAATAACATTGACTTAGCCACCTTACAAGCCTTAAAATAATATTAGTTAACTAAAAAGTTTTTCGCTTGTAGTCATGGAGGACTAATGTTGAAAAAATATTCTTTAACAGGTCTAATTCTAGTTAGTCCTTTTCTTTTATCAAGCTGCTCAAGTCTGGTTGAGTCAACAAGAAAGTCCTTATTGGGTAGTGAAACTCCCCGAAAAAAAACAAAAGAAGTGAAATGGGTTAGCAAGGCACAGTATGATGGCCTTATGGAACGCTATAAAGATCTGTCTGACAAATATGAAAAACTTAAAGACGAAAGCCTTCAACCTTCCAGCTCTGCTTATGACCAAGTGGACGAGCTGGCCAAGAAGACACCATCTGAAACAGTAGACGTCTTTGCTAAGAATGGTCTTGCAGATCAGGCGGCAAAGAAAGCTCCGGCCATTCCAACTCCAGCACCTGTTGCGAAAGAAAGTCTAAATAGTGATGAAGTTTCTCAAGAGCTTCAATACTATAAGAAGGCCATGGCCCTTAAAGAAAATGGTAAAATAGATGAGGCGTTAAAAATACTTCAATACTTAGAGAGGTCACCGACTGATCAAGTTCGTGTTCGTGCCCGTTCACAGATTGGGGACATCTACATGATTAAAGGACAGTACGACTTGGCACTTCAAGTTTATGAAACCATGATTACTAACGACGCATTTTCCGGAAAAATCTTAACTGCTCTTAAAAAAGCAGTTGTATGTTGCGATAGATTGAACCTAACTCAGAAAAAAATGAAGTATCAATCTATTCTACAAGACTTTTTTGAAATCGAAGGGTAATGGGAACTAAAAAAGCAACAATCTTATTCACTGCTCTTTTTGCTGTCTGTGCCAATGCTCAATTGGCACAGGACTTAGTATTAGAGGATCCAGAAGATATTAAACTTCTTATGGATGAATTTCCTACCGGTGAGGCTTCCTCTGGTAAGGCCAAAGCAGAAGGTTTGGAAGGCCTTGTTGTTGATGATTTGGAGGAGCTAAAAGAAGATCTTGGCGATATTGAGTTTACTCTTCCTGATGAAAAACTCCTTGAAGATGAATCCACTTCAAAGGGCTCTAGGCCAAAAATTATCACAGGTGAGGCCAAAGGAGATGAGGAGCTAATTTTTGATGTTGGCAAACAAGAAGAAGAGCTTCTAGAGCTGACCAAAACACTAAAAGGGAAGATCCCGGCACAAGAGTGGAAGGAAATTGCTGAAGCAACAACCGAGAGTTCATATACAGTACAGAAAGGCGACTGGCTTTGGAAAATTTCTAAGAAACTTTTCGGTTCGGGTTTTTATTACTCAAAAATATGGGCACTTAATCCTTACATAACAAATCCGCATTTAATTGAACCTGGAATGGTTCTGACATTTGATACAGGCTCTCAAGATTCACTGCCCACAATTGGAGTGAAGAAGAAGGACTTTGAAAACAATGTAGCCACTGGCGATCCTGAGTTTTCACAATGGGGCACGGATACTAAGCCTGATTGGCTAGTTGAGAAAGAAAATCTCAAGAAGCAGGGTGTATATATTCAATACTCATCAGCAGATACCGCTGAAGATCTAAAAAAGATTAGCTCGAGAAGTCTCATTACTGAATATGAAGCTTATGAGCCGCCAAGACCTGACTTCTTAATTGAAATCCCAGGCGAACAGTATGACGAAACTGGTTTTGATAGGGCCGCTAAAGTAACTTTCGACTTTAAAGAGGGCTTTTACTTAAATACATTTATCTCTACAAATGTCGTTCAGGACTTTGGAAAGGTTGATTCTGCAATTGAGGCAAAGCAGATGTTTACCATGTGGGATAAGATGTATTTGAGATTTGATGATAATCTAAATGTAATCCCAGGTGATAAATTTTCAATCTATACAGCACAAGGTGGTATCACTCATAAAAATTCAGACAGAGAAGGCTACAAGTACACTATCGTTGCAAGTGTTAAGACTGTGAAAAAACTTGGTGATCTTTGGGAGTGCGAAGTTATTGAGTCTGCGGGTGTTGTAAACAGAGGAGATAGAATCACTGTATATACTCCTAAAATTGAAAGTATCACTTCTACTTTTAACACTCGGATTATTGAGGCAATTCTGCTTGGATCGTTCCAGCAATATAAGAAATACGCTTCAACCGGCGATGTGATCTATTTGGATAGAGGACGTGCTGATGGCGTTGAAATGGGTAATATCTTTGAAGTTTATGGTTTTGAAGATAGAGGAACCGGAAGAAAAATTAGCACCAATCCAACATATAAAAATGGTGAAGTCACAGTTATTTCCTTAACTGATAATTTTGCAACTGCACTGGTAACACAGAGTTCAAGAGATTTTAATATTGGGGATATCGCGGTTACTAAAACAAAAGAAAGTGCTGCCAGGGCCTCCAAGCTAAATGCTAGAATCAAATCTGGAGCAGATTCACTGATAGAGGATCAGGCTCTGGAAGAGTTGGACGTTGAACTTAACTTAGATGATTTAAATGATGACCTGCTTGATAAGGCAGATAGAATTCAATTTACTGAGGATGAGTTAAGCGAGCTGGAAAGACAAGAACGTGAAAAATCAATCATGTCTGAAGAAGAGAAAGATTTGAGGGCGTTGGAGAGACTTGAAGGTGAGATCGAGGAAGCAGAGAAAATGCTCAAAGACTCCAAATTAACTGAAGATAAGTGGTTGGAGTCTCAAAGCTTAGATAAAATTGAAAAAGATTTGATGTATTCTCAACAGGAATCATTGGATGAAATAGAAGAGAACTTTGGCAAGCGTTACCTTGATGAAAATCTTAACGATAAAGAAAACCCTTTTGGACTTACCGAATTTGATATTGAAGAGATTGATGAGTTGCTAAATATTGAAAACGATCTTGAGGAACAAAAGTGAAATCGAAAATCTCACTAGGTCTTAAAGGTTTCGCTATGGGAATGGCCGACATCGTTCCAGGTGTATCCGGTGGAACGGTTGCATTCATTACGAATATTTATGATGAATTATTGGAGGCAATAGCTTCTGTAAATAAAGACTTTGTTCGAAAGCTGCTTAAGCTCGAGTTCAAAAGTGCTCTCGAACAGGTTCACTACAAGTTCCTCATTCCATTAATGATAGGGATATTCTCAGCACTTTTACTAACCTCAAGACTAATGCACTTCTTGATGAGCGAGTATCCAATTTACACTTGGAGTATGTTTTTTGGACTTATCTCTGCCAGTGCACTTTATATTGCCAAGCATATAGAACATCCAAAGAATAATTTAACTTACTTACTTTTACCTCTTGGAATCACTATCGGATACGCTTGCGTATCTTTAGTGCCAGTAACAACTCCCAATGCTTACCCTTACATATTTGGATCCGGCGCAATTGCTATTTGTGCCATGATTCTTCCTGGAATCAGCGGATCTTTTATTTTATTAATTCTTGGAAAATATGCATTTGTCACCTCAGCGCTTAAAGCACCATTTGATGACAATAACATATTTGTGATTATGACCTTTTGTGCTGGGTGCTTAACTGGGATTTTAAGTTTTTCCAAACTTTTGAACTATCTAATGCACACCCACCGTAATGCAATGATGTTTGTGTTAACTGGCTTTATTGTTGGCTCCCTGAAGAAGATTTGGCCTTGGCGAGAAACTTTAGAGAGTACCGTGATAAGAGGAAAGACCTACATTTTACAAGAGCAGAATGTTCTACCAGAAAGCTTTGATCAACAGACAATTTTAGCATTATCAATCATGTTTATTGGATTTTTCCTAGTTTTAGGACTAGAATATATTTCAAACAAACCTAAACGGGGTGTTAGCTCAGCTGGATAGAGTAGTTGGCTTCGAACCAATTGGTCGGGGGTTCGAATCCCTCACGCCCCGCCATTTTTCCATATTTTCCATTTCAATGAATATTTTAAGTGAAAACTTGTAATCACAAATAGTGATAATCTCCTTTTCAGCTCTTTCGGCTTTGGCCCTTTCTGCCTTCAAGATTAAAACTATTTCAAAATAAAAGGATTAATAGTTTTTCATCATAGGCCAAGCCCCCAATAGGTAAGCACATTAGAGTCTAATTAAAATTCCTACTCAAAATCTCACACTTATATAAGAAGCACTTTTGTCAGACTTTATAGTTCCAATAAAAATTAAGGAAAAAATTCATATATATTTAATTTTCTCTTAAGAAAATCTTAATGGGTACCGATCTTTATTATCCGGAGACAATAAAATGGGTAACTTACTACAAACAACGTTCTTAATAATCATAGGATTTTCCGTTCTAAATCTGGGATTAAGTCTTTATTTTTATATAAATTCAAAATTAAAGCTGCATGGTTTGCAGGCCGGGTTCTGGGCTTCACTTGTTATTAATTTCTTTGTTCAAGGAAGTGCGGCAGAGGCTAAGGAAAGTATAGTGATACTTTGCTTTGCGTTTTCCATTGTACCTGTAACTCTCTTGAGTATGACTTCATTCTTGATTTCAGAAGTAAAATTTCCGGTTAAGAGGTATGGACTACTTAATGCTGTCTTAATAGCAATTACCTTTCCGATCATGGATAGTGATCTTTCATTTTTCTGGAAGGCACTTCCTATTTCTCTTGCAGTGGGGATTCCTGTTTTTCACGCAAGTTACATCCTTATAAAACAGGGTTTTTTGACTAAAAATCCATTCCAAAAACTAATGGCACTAGTACTATTCTGTAATGGAGTTAATGCTATTAATTTTGCCCTTTTCAGAATGGAACCTGGGGCACAGTTGTGGGGGTGGGTTACCGCTTACGCTCTATACCAATTAATTGCAGTATTTTTGCCAGTTCTATCTCTGGACTTTCATAACCGAACCGAAAAAGACCGTTTGAAAGTTATGGTAGATGAAAAGACCTTTGATTTAAAGCAGGCTAATACAAAACTCGACTCTTTGAACAGGCAAAACTCCCTTCTCTTGAAAGTCGTTTTACATGACATATCTAATTCTTTACTTGTTGTTTCTTACCAAGTTGGAAAATTAAAAAAGAATATGAAGAATAGTTTTGAGAATGAAGAAGTTGTACCAGAGATTATGAAGAAGCTTGAAGGTCGGATGGAAGTTCTTTCAGATCTTGTCACCCAGGTTAGAGAGTATGAAAGCGTTAAGTCCGGAAAAAGTGAATTGAGCAAAGACAGAGTTTTTGTAAAAGAAATAAAGGATGAGCTTAATATTCGTTTTGGTGACCAAATGGATACTAAATCGCTAAATTTTAATTACGTGTGCTCTGAGGATGATTTCAGTCTTCATGTGGATAGAAGCTCATTTTATAACTCAATACTTTCAAACCTAGTTTCTAATGCGATTAAGTTTTCACCAATTGGTGCTGAGATTGGAATTTCATTTTCAAGAGTAGATCAATTTAATAAAGTTAAGGTTAGCAATACTGGCGACCCAATACCCAAAGAATTAATCGAGAAACTCTTCTCGTTTGAAGCTAAAACGAATAGGGTTGGAACATGTGGTGAAAAGGGAACTGGGTTTGGGCTACCAATACTTAAAGAATTTGTTCTGCTACATGGAGGTTACGTTGAGGTCGAAAGTGAAGGAGAAGCTGGTTCGCTCTCCGGGTCAACGACTTTTACAGTTGCTTTTCCTGTGGTTAATCTCGACCCATACGAAGAAGAGGCCTTAAAAAAGTCCTCTTCTTCGAAGCAAAGATTGGCTAGTTAATAGTGTTTTGCTGGTTGTTTTCGACGGCCAGATTTGTTTCCATGAAAGAGTGTGGCACACTAAGCTCTTTATTCTCTGATGCGTCTTTTAATATTTCACAATAAATTTTTGCCGTTTGTTCGAAGTTTTTCCAAACTTCTTTCTTATCGGCCTCTGGAAGATTTTGAATTTCTTCTATTGCATGTAGAACATGATCAGGATCCTCCTCAACATGTACCTTTAAGAATTGACAGCACTTCTTTCCATGAAATTTGTATAAATGTTCAATTAGTTTAGGGTAGGTCTCCACGGCAACGGCTTCTAAAAATAAAATATAGCCAAGAAGTGCTGTGCCTTTGGATGTATCTGCCAAATAGTACTGAGATTGCCAAAAGGCTCTAGTGTATGAACTCTCTGGAAAGTCAGCGAGAGAAAAACCTAACTTTTTCAAGTCAGAAAGAGCTATCTTTTCATGGTTATCTTCCTCAGACATGTGACTCAAGAATCTTCTGTAAAGTCCTTCTCTGTCAGTCTGAAAGTGGGACATGGACCTTGCTAGAAGTCTTGTCGAGTGGCAAACAAAGTAATAAGTTTGAGCCAAAAAATTTCCATAAAACTCCCTATCTTTCCAGGGTAAGTCTAAAATTACTTGTTCCGCTAGGAACATTTGCTTTGTGAACAATTGATTTCTTTTCATAATTACCTCTCCAATGGTCTTTTCTATTTTTCCATAAATACTTATGTTCTAGTGAGAAATTTGTTGAATGATCTTCTACAACTTCTGGATGCATGCAAATTAAATCTACATCAACACCGTGGTCAACTGCGGAACCAACCTTTGTTCCTCCAGTACCACTAATCAATTTATTTACACCTCTATCATTTCTTGTGGTGCCAAAACCAATCTCATATTTGTATTCTAGAATTAGCTGAGCATAGGTTTCCATTACAATTTGGCCTAAGTTTATAGGGTAGTTATTTTTAGACCTACGATATTCGGGGGCCACTGCAAGCCAAGCTGGCATGAGACCTCTCTTATAATGCTTTCCAATTTCAAAAAGGATTTCTTTTGGCCATGCTGCAAACCAGGAATCATTTAATCTTGTTTGCATGCTTGGATCAATTTCACTGTAACAAAAAAGTCCAACTGCAGTTTCGCCTCTAAAAATCACTGAACAAAAATCATGTCTAGTGAACTCATTAGAGTGGAGGTGTTTTAGACCATCTAGTTTATTAAGTGTTGAGCTCCACACACGGTGCCATAGATTGTATGCCTCAATATATTTACTTCGAAGATGACTTGGGATCGGCTCTCGACAAGGTAAAATCTCAAGACTAAGTAACTCTAGTTCATTTTTGATTAGATTTTCCATGACAAAAGTTTGTCTTAAAAATGTTCACTTTGTGAACTTTTTTTTAATTTTTTTGATTTCAATTCTGATTTTATCGGTTTTTTGTTAAGAAGTTTTTAACATTTAAAGAGGTATTTGTTCTAACTTAAAAAAAAATAGAAATTGCCGATAAAAAATAATCAATCCATTTACTTCAAGGAAAACATCGATGAAGGCAAAAAAGAATCTTACACCGAGTCAACTGATAAAAGTTCTTATCGTTGAGGATGACTCTGAGATTTCTGAGGCAATAGAGTTTGAAGTTAGCAATTTCTTTAATGTCGAATTTGAAATCGTGAAGGCATTTGATGGTGTTGAGGGAATGCTCCATAGCTCTCTAGATAAATTTGATGTGATTATCACAGATTTTAATATGCCTGGATTAAATGGACTTGAGCTTTTAAAGGAAGTTAGGGCCACAGACTGTATTAATAATAAAACTCCTGTGATGTTGTTATCTGCTATGAGGCCAGATCTAAAAGGATCTCTGAATATGTTTGAGGAAGTTTACTTTATGGACAAACCTTGGACTGCTAAAAAATTCGAATTTATTCTTAATTGCTGTCTAAAAGAGCATAAGAACGTTGCTTGATTGGTTATCTACAGTAGTTGTCATTTAAGAACTCAATACCTTTAAAAACTTTATTCTTTAAAAAATTATATTTCTCTGGATTTGTTTTTAGCAGTTTATTTGGATTGTAGCGATAGGCACTCATGCTTTCAGCGAAGTCCTCTGACGGATTCATGTGACCATATTGCGAAATTATTTTGTTGGGAGAGCGAGACTCCATTGCAGTGTAGTGGGTGAGCATATCAATTGATTCTTTGTTGATCCTTTCCATGAAGTCTTCCTGTTCTGGTAGCCTAACCTGGTCAAAGCCCCCTAAGTTTGGGTCTAATCTAGGGCTCAGGTCTATGGTGAGGTCAGGGATAACGAACTCGTTTTCTTCTGGCCCTTTCTTCATGGACTCTACTATTTTCAACTTGCGATGAGGAACAACTTCCCAGTTACTAAGCTTTAGCCAATCTTGTTTTCTATCTATGTTAAGTTCGCTGGAGATATAATGGGCAAACTCGTGGAAGGCAGTATACTCTTTGGATTCGTCTGATAGGGTGTCGGCACCTCCAAAAAAACGCATATAAGAATTGCCCAAGGTGTTTCCATCAGAGCTAGAATCATGCACAAAGGCTTTATTGTTAGTTAACCCTCTTAAATGTTCTGGGTAAGCAAGAATTCCTTTGATGAAAGGATCAATTTCCTTGGGCTCCCACGCTCGTGCATCTTTGAATACGTGGTGCGATGGATTAATTCCATACTTCACTTTTAGATATAAAAACTTAATTCCTCTTTCTTTGCCGAACACAGCTTTGGAAAGGCAGATTACACTCTTGCAACTTTCAAACTTTGAAATATCTAAAGAACTATGTTTTGAGACGAGCATCTCTTTCAGATGCTCTACCAAATCCTTATCTTCTCCTGGAAGATGGATTGATCCGATGTTCCCGCCACTATTGTCCTCTTGGTTTGCTTTGATGAATTTAACCATTTCATCTAGACTGGGAAGCATTGGTCTACAGTTGGCCTGAGCAACCATGTCGTCGGAGACTGCATGCCAAGCTTTTGTCATTAGAGCTGCTGTGACATGCGCGTGAAGTGCTTCTGCTTCTTTTGTTCCGGTGGATTCGATAATTTTACTACAAGTTATCTTCACCTCATGAGCAAGGGTCTGATGTAAAGCACTTAATATAAGAATTGAATAAAGTAATCTCATACTCTTATATCGGCTATTTTATCGATTGGCCTAATCTTCTAGAGGAAAACCAGTTTTCCTTATGAAATTTGAAATCTTTCCAGCTTTTGTGAGTCCAGTTATAGCTATGGCGTAGGCGTGACCAAACCATTGAATTCTTTCAGTTTTTGCCTGATATGCCTTGGCGAGCTTTATCTGAGATCTTGCTGGAACACCTGAATCTTGAGTACTAATGAATAGGAGTACATTCTCACTGGGTGATGCGTACTCTAATGGGTCTATATGAATAGCACCTCTGAGTTGGTGCTGATAATCGGATAGACTCTCATATTCTCCAGTTTTAAATCTTAATTTACGTTGCTTCTTAACGTCGGAAGTTGTGGAGTAGGTGAGAACCTCGTGAAGTGGTCCTCCTGATGCTGTACCTATAAATGCTTTAACACGTGAAAACCTTGGATAAACTTTTGGCCGGTTCATGCCGTAACTGAAAATGGCACTGGCATAAATTCCACCAAGGCTTGAGCCATAAATGGCAGTATCATTAGGGTATTTTTGCAAAAAATTATCCACACTTTTAAAAACTTTTCTGGAAAGCTCATCATGAATACTAAGTCTTTTCACAACTGAATTGGGTTGATTGTAGTTTAGTATGAATACCTTATGACCTCTTCTACAAAGTCCTCTTGCTAGTTTTTTGTCGATAAAGTTCGCTCCACCTGTGGGGGGAAGGATAAGAGTTTGCCCCCCCACTGCAAGCTTGTCGGGAGTGTATTCCAGCAAGGTATCCTCTTCAGTCAGTGGAATTCTCCTCGTGTTACAGCTAACCAAGTCTGTTGTATTGAATAGAAATAAGGCTAAAAGTGCGTACGCCATAATGAATATTAATCCTTATTACTTTTTATGAAACTCTTCGTTGTTTGATTTTCATTGTATTGGCACTAACAACGCCTTGCGATTCTAAGAAAAATCACCATATTAAGGTTATGCAGAGGAGTTATTATGATTACATTATTTCGAAACTGCGCAATTTTGCTTTTCTTTATTAGCTTCATAGGGATGGCGGGCCTAGAGTTTAGCATTTAATAAGAGTTATCAGGAGGTCTTGTGAAGTACAAATTTTGCTATCAGTGTGGCTCACTAAATCGTATTAGTGACCAAAAAGTGTCTGAGAGAACCCCAATCTGTGGAAAATGTTCCGCTGAGATAGATCATCTTGAAGCCGCAGATCATATCTCAGAGGCTCAGTTGGATAAATTAATTAGAAATTCCGAGCGCCTGATTGTCGTGGATATCTACGCCGATTGGTGTGGCCCTTGTAAAGTTTATTCCCCAATTTTCTCCAAAGTAGGGGCCAATGAATATTTGAAAGCGGAGTTTGTTAAGCTTAATATCGACCAGGCCCAAAGCTTTGCTCAAAAGTTTGGTGTGAGGGGTGTGCCAGCAACCCTATTCTTTAAAGGTGGGCGTCTTGTAAATCAGCTTGGTGGTCTAATAAATGAATCACAATTGTCTCAAGAGGTTCGCGCCTGGAATTAGTTGACTGTATTGATCGGAATGTAAGTCAGGTAATGTTTGAATATTAATCTTGAAGAAGTGTCTCCCTCTAGAAAGAATTAGCTCTACAGTTAATTTCTAAGGAGGGAATTGTGATAAAGAAAACCTGCATTCTTATGTTGACGCTTGCAACTGCACTTAGTGGATATGCTTGCGATGAAGACGGTAAAACCGGATTCTTACCAGAAAACGATCTAAAAATCGGCGTATTTGATAAGTCAAGAAACAATATGACCGAAGCACGCTTCAATGAAATCATTGATAAAGTAGATGCTGTTTACGCTTCTGTCGTTAAAAGCAAAGGTGGAAGACTTAAGTGGGCCAGAAACTGGAAAGATGGCACTGTTAACGCTTCCGCTCAAAGAACTTTCTGGGGAACTTGGAAAGTAAATATGTATGGTGGACTTGCTAGACACCCTCTAGTTACAGATGATGGATTTGCATTAGTAGTTTGTCATGAATTAGGTCATCACCTAGGTGGAGCTCCTCAAACTGGCGGTCTATTCATGAAATGGGCTTCTAACGAGGGACAATCTGATTACTTTGCAACTTTAAAGTGCTTTAGAAGAGTTTTCGGAAATGATGATAACCAAGAAATTATAGCTAAAATGAATGTTCCAGCCACTGTTCAAACGAAGTGTGAAGAAAAGTTCACTCTTGCTGACGATGTAGCTCTTTGTGTAAGAAGCTCAATGGCAGGTCAAAGTTTAGCAAAACTACTGGGTGACTTACGTGGAAATAGCAATGTTAAGTTCGACACTCCAGACACGAGCACAGTTAGCAAAACTAATAATGCTCACCCTGAAGCACAGTGTAGACTTGATACCTACTTTCAGGGAGCACTTTGTGACAAAAGAGTTTCTGATGAAGTTAGCAATGATGATGCAACATCAGGTACTTGTAACAGAAGTGAAGGTTATGACGAAGGTGTGAGACCACTTTGCTGGTACGCTCCTCAATCTTAATTAATATTAAACGAATATAAGAAGGGCCTTTTGGCCCTTTTTTTTGGAGAACTTATGAAAAAACTAACTTTAATTTTTGCACTAATAATTAGTGTTGGTTCAATGGCATTTGATGGCTTTAAATGTGAGAGAGAGGATAAAAAGGCTACTCTTACCGCAGAGTTTTTAAACGATGAGAAGGCTAAAATTGTTGAGACTTCTGAAGATGGGCAATTAAGTTATGAATCCTCATTTAAAAGGTTCACTCTTCCTCACAACGAAAATATTGCAAAAACCAGATTCATTTCAGAAGAATATGGAATCCTAATGGTGTATGAGACAGGAATGCAGATCCTTGGTGTTTTACATTATCCAAATGATTTTCCATCCGTTTATAACTGTTCATATTTAGAACTTTAATGATTGTAATGGAGGAGTGCTTTGTGCACTCCTTCCAAATTTATTTACCTGAACATTCATTGGTCTAAAAACTATTCATTTTATCAATCGCTTCCTTCTAGCTAGCCTAGTGAATAAATTATTTAACCTAAGGAAGCTTTATGAAGTCACTCTTACTGTTTGCAATTTTACTATTTTCAATCAACACATTTGCTAGTTCTGGTTACTCATGTGAGCGCTTGGATGGAACTGCCACGCTTGACGTAGAGTTTATTAATGAAAGTCAGGCAGGTGTTTCGGAGGTTAGTGACGATGTAGGTTGGGCAGTCACTGCTAGTTATGAAAAGATGGTTATACCGACTAAGCCTTATGCTGTCATAACCAGATTTGAATTGGACAACGGGGCGATACTTAAGGTTTTTGATATTGATACAAGTAGTTTAGGGATTCTCGTCTATCCAAACGGTCCAACATACTTTTACAGTTGTGAGTCCTAAACCTCACCTATAGTCTGGATTTTCAAAATCAAATCTACATCCGGCCTCCCACTGTGATCTTTGATTACCATGGGCCGGAATTCCTTCTGAGTCCTTAAGCATTCTGGCGAGGTGAATTAGATTCCAACTCATAAAGGTTGTATTTCGATTAGTGAAGTCGTTCTCCGGTCCGCCAGAATTTTTGTCTAGATATGAAGGCCCTGGTCCCACTTCACCTAACCAAGCTGCGTCAGATTGTGGTGGGATTGTATAGCCAAGATGTTGCAAAGAGTACAATATGTTCATAGCACAGTGTTTGGCACCATCTTCATTTCCAGTCACGATGCATCCGCCTACTTTACCGTAATAAGCGTATTGACCCTTCTCATTAAGATTTCCCGAGTTTGCATAAAGTCTCTCTATTAATTGAGTGCATATCGATGACTTATCTCCAAGCCATATTGGAGTTCCGATAATTAAAATATCGGCCCATTGTACTCGCTCGTATATTTTTGGGAACTCATCTTTCTCCCATCCATGCTGTCTCATATCTTCATAAACCCCAAATGCTATGTCGTGGTCCACAAATCTCAACTCATCAACATTGACATTGTTTTTTTGAAAAATCGTTTTTGAAACCTTCCATAGACCTTCAGTGTTGGAAATGGCCGGAGACTTTTTTAAAGTGCAGTTTATAAATAAGGCATTTAGCTCTGTTTGACTCATGATTAATCCCTTTTAAAACCAATAATGTTGCTTCTGTTGTTGGTAATTCGCAATGTGCACGACTTGATTTTCCTGTACTTCGGGTGCCTCTAGGCATTTTGTCTAATATTTTTCAACCAGCCTCTTTCTTAGTTTTTAATTTCAGGATGTAAGCTTAACTAAACAAAAAAGGGAGTTCTATGGACTGGAGTAGATTAGATATTACGAACGCTTCTAAAATTTTGATAAATAAGATTGAAGGTTGGATAGAGGGTTTTATTGCTGGTCTACCAAACTTTATAGTTGCGATCGTTGTAATTTTGCTCTCATTTCTCATTGCAAAAGGAGTTCGTAAACTTTCATCTAAGTTGGTTGATAAAGTTACACATAATAAGGCAGTAGGGCGTCTTCTTCAGACTTTAATATACTTGACCGTTGTTTTTTCAGGTATCTTCGTCGCCTTGGGGATTCTTAATCTGGATAAAACTGTCACCTCACTTCTTGCAGGAGCTGGTGTAATTGGTTTAGCATTAGGATTTGCATTTCAAGAAATTGCTGCAAACTTCATTGCAGGCATTTTAATCGCTTTTAGAAAACCATTCTCTATAGGTGATCTTGTGGAGATGGGCCAATATTATGGAAAGGTCACCAATATGAACATGAGGACAACGACCATAACAACTCTTCAAGGGCTTGATGCGATCATTCCAAATAAGAAAATGTTTACCGAAGCTTTTATGAATTACACCTCAAATAATGAAAGAAGAATGGATTTAGGTGTTGGTGTTAGTTATGGCGATGATCTTGAGAAAGTGGAAGAGGTTACAATTAGTTGTTTGGAAAAAATAGAAGATAGAGATACATCTAAGGATATTGAGTTTTTCTATACCGACTTTGGGGCAAGCTCTATAAACTTTGATGTAAGAGTTTGGTTAAAATTTAGGGAAGAAAAAGATTTCCTGCGAATAAGACACAAAGCCGTCAAGGAAATCAAAAAAGCTTTTGATGATAATGACATTGATATTCCATTTCCAATTCGTACCTTAAACTTTGATATACGTGGTGGTAAGGACTTGGCACATTCATTAGATGAGGCAAAAAAACTTAATGATGTTGCTCACTAAAAGGGCGATTGCCGGGCCTTATTAAAAAGCTTTTAGTGTTGTTTGGTGCTGGTGGGGTGGGAGTAAAAACTTGTCTTTGAATCCAAAATTTATCAACCGTGGTCATCAAAGCGACAAGAACTGGAGTTGCAAGAAAAAGTCCAGGGAAGCCATATAGAATTGCCATAATAAATTGAAATGAAATTAAGGCTGCAGGCAATACTCTAACTTTTCTTTTTTGAATCATTGGAGTTAATAGAAAACCTTCTAATGCTTGAACGAACATATAGAGTAGTGCTACATACAGCATCATTTTCCAACCTTGAGCAAAAGCAATAAATAATGCAGGAACTACTGATAAAATTGGACCTACATTAGGTATAAAACTTAAAAATCCCGCTATAAAGGCAAGTGGTAAGGCGGCCTTTATACCTAGGATGAGCAAACCTATATAGGTCATCACGAAGACACCTATCATACTGAAAAGCTTTCCCAATAACCAATTTTGAAGATTGTCTACAAGAGCTTGAAAGAAGGTGGCGTAATGGGCCCGTTGTTTGTTTGGAACAATCTTTAGTAATATCTTTGCATAGCGTTTTGAGTCTACCGCGATGTATATACCTAAAAACAGAGCAATCCCAAATGCCGTGAATCCATTTAGAATTACTGTCGCCATTCTTGCTGTCTGAGGAAGCACTTTTGGAGCGATGAAGTTTTCCATCCAGTTTCCTTGGCTTGCCTCAAGTTTCAGTTTTCCAAACCACTTAAATTCCTGCAAGTAATCTCTAAACTCATTCACTGCCTTGGGCAGTTGTTCAGAAAAGGCACTTAACTCGAGAGCAACTCTAGTTGACACCAACCAAGTTGCTCCTATAAAAGCTGTTATGAATAAGGCAACAGTACCAACAAGCAGCATGTTTTTTTTTGCTGGAATTTTTGTCTTTATATATCTAACAATTCCAAGCAGAATTAGGGCGATAAGGATCCCTGCAAATATAATAAACATAGCTTCGGGAACTACAACAAAAAAGAATGTTAGAACTGCCAATATGGCCAAACCAAACATAGGGGTAAGTTTATAGGAGAGTTGGAGAATTTGAAGTACAAGTTCAGCTGTACGGCCTTCGCCTAACCTAGAGTTAAGAAATGATTCAATTTAAGATAGTTTAAGCCGATAAGTGGCTCATGAAAATTTTTATATTAGCTATGTCATTAATTATGCTTTCTTGCAAAGAAGAAGCAAAGATAACAATTATTAAGCAATGGCACCTGGCACCAGGCAAAGACGCCTCTGATGTAGAAGCCTCAAAAAAACTTCCACAGTATTTGAATCAAGTAGAGATCTATAAACTTCTTGAAAGTAAAATTCATGAAAAACCAGTCATTGTAGCTGAAGGCTGCGAGGGCAATCTTAACGAAGAGGAGAAGTTTAACGGTTGGAGCATTATAGATCTAAAAGCAAAGGTCAAAGACCCTGACTATGTTCATATTATGGCCCCTGTATTCATGAAAATAAAGGCCAAATATCCACAATCCACGGTTGTTTGTGGAGACAAGGTTGATGATATTGAAAAAAATAAATTGGCCTTCAGTGACTTAAGGGGTTTTGCCGGGTACTACGAAAGACTAATAGGTAGTAAAAATAGGCCAGAAGTTTTTGATAGGTATAAGCGATCTTTGAATGAACTTGCTGGGAAAGTTCTAGCAGACCCTGTCGAGTTTGCTAGAAAAGAATCTTTAAAGGCTTTGAACCGAAGTAAAAATTTAATCCATTCAAGAAATAATTCTTTCTACGAAGTAGCTAGAAAGCATAAAGAAAAAGATATTTATATCATTATTGGTGGAATTCACACGGAGCACTTATCGCAACTTTTCAATAATGACGGAATTGCACATGAAGTAATCACTCCTAAGGGATACTCAGAAGTTGACCAGGAGCTTTATGCAACATTGGAGAAGACTTTAAGTACAAAGGGGGAAAAAGTTAATGTTTCTTGGATGGAGGTCCCTGAAGCTTTTAGTGCTGATAAGATTCCTTTAGCTCATCTTCTCGCACCTTCAGAGGTTGCAATTCCAAAAGAGTGGGCAGAGCTAACGTCTCTCATGGAAAGTGCTGGCTTGAATCCAAACATTTTGTTATCTGATTTCGATAAAGATGGTATTCGTGATTTTACAGTCTCGACTAGTGGAGCTCTAACAATCATTAGCGCTGAGGATGATGACTGGGACAATGATGGCGTTTTAAACTTAGTAGACTCAACTTGGTCTGACTCTGTGTTCGAAGTCAAAAAAATCAACAAAGACCAGATAAGTAATATTTTTGACGTTCAGAATGTCTCTATTGAAAAAACCTTAAGTGAGATACAAAACAAGGGGATTACGTTGCTATCGAGAGAGGGACTAAGTCACGACCTCCTTATTTTAAAAATCTTCAAAGATGTACTTTCCTATGTGAAACAAGCTGATGTTGATGTCAGATTTTTAAGGGTCACAAAACCGCTATTTACCTATGGAAAGCAAGTGTATTTTTCCTATCGTCCAAGCTCTCAGACAATAGACATCTATTTAGATGAATTAGTTCAGAAGTTCAATGAAATGCATGAAAAACACTACTCTCAAAAAACAAAAGCCGAACTGGTTAAGGGTTATCTTTTGCCACTTTTATATCACAGTCTTGCACACGAACTGGTCCACTCTATGGATCTAAATATTAAAAAAATTGCTCAAAGTGTAGGTTGGGCCTTTGAAGAGAGGCCTACAGGGAGTAAATACCTCACTCAAAAGCGACTCAAGAGAAAGGTTATAGCTTCTACTTTTGAAAATACGAGTTTTAGGGGAAAGAGTGTAAGGGAGTGGATTGATCTCTATAAGAAAGGGGGCGAATCATTCCTTATTAATGAGCAGCTACCTTCACTATATTCATTGGAAAAGCCATCCGAATGGGTTGCAGAGGCTGTGTCTATGTGTTTTATTCGCAAGGTTTTTCCAAAATCAGTAAGTGAAGAGGGATCAAAAGGCTTTGAAAAGCTATTAGGCATAAATCCTTCATCGATGGATGAAAAATTCTGCAAAGACTACTTTTCTGCTAAAAATTGACACCATTAATTGGCATTTCCAGTATTTTTAAAATTAGGCTATCTTGCTAAGTTTTTGAAATTGTTGGAGAGCGTGGTAGCAACATGCTTGTTTGAGATAATAGAAAGAAATGCTCACATAAGAGTTTGCTTTTCCGATAAGGTTGGTAATGAAGACTGTTAAAACTTTTGCATTCATTCTCTTACTATTTTCAGGCATGCCAGTGCTCGCCAAAAACGTTGCGATAGTTAAAATGGTCAGAGGCAGTGCGCATGCTCTTTTGAATGAATCCAAGGTAGAACTCAAAGTCGGAACCTGGATAGAAGAGGGTGCAACTGTAAAAACTAGCCCAAAAAGTTTTGTACGATTGAGCTTTGTGGATAAATCAACAATGAATGTCGGGCCATCATCACAAATGAAAATTGAGAAGTTTTCAAAAAATGAGGCCGGAGTCATAAATGTTCTATCTGGGAAAATTCGTTCTCAAGTATCAAAAGACTATTTAAATATGGACAAAGACAAGTCCAAACTATTTGTTAAGAGTAAGTCTGCTGTAATGGGTATTAGGGGAACGGACTTTATATTTAGTACTAGCCATGAAACAGGTGCCACTACGGCCGTCCTGTTCGAGGGCTCCGTTGTATTTAATAAGTTTGATCCTTCCAAAAGTATTGATGATTTAGAGGCAATAGTTGATAGGGGACACAGGATTAATCCTGGCCAGTTTTCTGTGGCAAATGCAATGCTTGCAAAGCCGACAGTACCTGCTAAGTTGGCCTCTACTCAATTTAGAGCATTGAAAAAGAATACTGAGTTCGTAGATGTCGCTGTGAAAGAGGGCTCGAAAACAAAGCGCAACCTTGTGCCACCAGGTCTTTCTGGAAGAGCTGTGGCCTCAACAGAAGAAGGCTTGAGAGAGCTGTCTGATATTAAAGGTAATAAAAAAGAAGTTAATATAGATGATACCAAAGGTTATGTCAGAGGAAATGAAGTTAAGCCTGTGGATGGATCCCTTGTTCACATAGACTCTGGAACAATAATTCCACTAGGGAAAGACTCTAAGTTTGACCCAAATACTAGGGAGTGGGTGTCGCCATCTTTTGATGTTGACGCTGATGGAGAAATCGTACCTCCTCAAGGCTACATGCTCAATGATGACGGAACTCTTCTTAAAATGGAGAAGGACCAGTTTAAAGAAGTAATTCTTGAGGTTAGACCACTTGATGAAGTGCCTGGTCTTGAAGAAATCCCTGTGAATGAAAGCTCAGTGAAAAAAGGTCCAAGCCCAGCAGGATTGAATGATCTTGTAAATGGGCTTAAAAGACCACCAATTATAGACGGGTATACCATCCCAAGAGAAAATCTGCCTGACTATAGAAACACTCTGCCTAAAACGCCCACAAGGTTTGAAGTAATAAAAAGGTGAGTGAAGCGGAAACTAATTCCCCAACGTACTGAAATTCCAAAATGAACCTATAATGAGAGGGTGAAAAGCTTTATAATCACCCTATTATTCATTTTTTCTACTCTTTCTTTAGGAGCAAGTGAAACTAAGGAAGTTTTAAAAGAAATCTACTCCTCTTATGAAAATGGCGAGTATGAAGAGGCAATTACTCTTCTTAATAAAGTCTCTGAAAACTTCGATAAACATTCAAAGAATCAGGCCAACCTTAAAGGCTTGGTGTATTACTGGCAAGGGCTTTGTTATGTGAGACTCAATGAGTTTGAAGAGGGGATAGGCAAGCTTAGACTGGCCATAAAAGAAAACTACACTGCAAGTGATGTATACTACGAATATGGCCAGGCACTCTATGCCTCTTTGGAGCTTAAAAAGGCCAGAATCGCTTTTAAAAAATCTGTTGAGGCCAAATATAAAATGGCCGTATCAATGTATTACATTGGCTTCATCTCTCAAGAGATAGGTGACCTGAAAACCGCTGCGACTTTTTACAATGCCATTGAAAAGCTTCCTCTTAGTGAAAAGAAAGATGTTGTCCAGGCAGCTAGAATGCAACTTGCCCAAATTTACTTAGACCAAGTTAATGAAAAGGGTATGGGAGCTGCCGCTATAGAGGAGTATGTCCTCCCAATGTATAGAAAGGCATTAAAGTGGGATGAGGAAAGTGCTTTAGCTACAGAAATTAAAGCAAAAATAGAGAATATTCAGAGACGATATAACCTTGTGCTTTTTCAGCTCAGAAACGGTCGACCAACTGCAAGGCCAGCTTACTTTCTAAAGGCGAATCTTAAGTACTCCGTTGATGACAATGTAAATGCATTAGATAGCGATACTCTTAAGGGCCTAAAAGAGGAAGAGTATTCTTCAAATCTATATGAAGTAGGAGCTTTTGGGCGCTACACTTTCTATCCAAACTCCGCTTTTAGTCTTAGTCCACAATTTAATTTTGGCTACACTAGATATCTCTCAGATGAAAGCACTATAACTAGAAATGATAACTACTTTTTCACTGGCACGATTCAGACCACGTATGAGCATTTCTTCAACGAAGCTCCTGCGACAACTTACCTAGATGTCGGTTACACTTACAACGCAGATGATATAGATGAAAATGATGAGTTAGAAAAGTCAGACACAGTCACTTCAGTCACTCTGAGTGAACAGCTGCAAATATGGAGGAATAATCCTTCTACCTTTAGAGTGCGTTACACTCAGACGAATGCTGAAGACATCAACAATGAGCTATCTAGTTACGGTGTTGTCTACGAACAAGCAGTTGGAGCATTCAACACTCTCTTCTACCTATATAGTGCCTATGATAAAAATACTTATACAGAAAGAACTAGTGAAGATAACGTATCGACCACAATCAGGTTAGACATCCTTATGCCAGATATTTACAACCTATTTAATCCAAACCTCTATGCTTCTGTGTTTTCTGTGGACTATGTGAATGACTCGGATAGGGGACAAACTAAACTTAACACGTTCGGTGTAAATTTAAATAGGCCAGTAGGAAAGAACTTTTTCTTTTATATTGATTACGCCCTGTCTTCCCAAACTGGAAATAATGATACTGATAATTATGAAAAAAGTGTAATCAGCATGAACCTTGATTACATTTTTTGATCAAACTCATCGAGTCCGGCCAAAATTGCGTTTCTTGTCTTTTCCATTAATTCTGTCATATTGGCCATAGTCAAACCTTCTGTAGGTATTGGTTCTAGAAACTTAACCTCTATATGGCCTGAGTTTAACTTGTTTAAATTCATATCCTGAGCGTATTGAGAAACAACAAAAGGAACGATTGGAAGTTGAGTCTGAATTGCTGTGTGGAATGCACCCTTTTTAAAAGGAAGAAGACCTTTTTCTGGATTTCTTGTCCCTTCAGGAAAAATTACCACTGAAAGATTCTTGTCTTTCAATTTCTTTTTAACGTGATCCAAACTTTTTCTGGAGCGTTTTTTGTTCTTTCTATCCACAAAAATGTTTCCACCTAAATAAAAGCAAAGGCCCAAAAATGGAATATATAGAATTTCCTTCTTTCCTAGAACAACTACATGGTCGGAAAATGCTTTAGATGCGACTAGGACATCTAGGTTGTGTTGGTGGTTGCCAACTAAAATAGAAGGCCTAGAATTAGTCATATTGTGCTTGTCGTACTCTGTATATTTAAAGC
>Ga0208568_1000103_pt1 | contig 38885 bp, 30 predicted proteins | sample DeeseametaMP2969_FD_184165 | JGI IMG/M metagenome (GOLD analysis project Ga0208568, IMG submission 184165) | Marine microbial communities from the Deep Atlantic Ocean - MP2969 (SPAdes) | ecosystem: Environmental > Aquatic > Marine > Oceanic | place: South of Funchal, North Atlantic Ocean... | reverse complement strand
GAAGGTCGGGCGTGATGGTCTGGTCATTGGGTCACCTGTAATCGAATGAGGTGATGCTATCACCTCTAATTAGGTGGCCAAATTCACTATGCCACTACAGAGCATCGGTTCACCTCCTCCAACTTTTGGACGAAAAAATCGCCAATAACTCTGCCTTGGCTGCCGACCTCGAAGCCATCGCACGCGCTTTTTTCAAATCCTGGTTCGTGGACTTCGATCCCGTGAAGGCCAAGATGGAGGGTCGCCTTCCTGTCGGCATGGACGCCGATACTGCGGCCCTATTCCCCGATGAACTAATCGAAAGTGAATTGGGGTTGATTCCATGTGGCTGGGAGGCCGCAACCTTGGCCAATCACGCAGCACTCAATCCCGAGTCGTGGTCTGCACGCAATCATCCAGAGACAGTCCAGTATGCAGACCTTGCCGGAACTGATCGAGGCCAGATAGTAGAAACAAAGACATTCGTATGGGAGGATGCCCCAAGCCGAGCGAGGCGGGTGCTTAGGCTTGGAGATACGATTATTGGAACCGTTCGCCCAGGCAATCGCGCCTACTCTTTCGTAGGTGTAGATGGGCTAACGGGTAGCACCGGATTTGCAGTGTTACGCCCGAACAATTCGTCACAACGAAGCTTGGTCTACCTTGCGGCGACATCAGATGATGCAATTAATCGCCTTGTCAATTTAGCAGACGGCGCGGCATATCCGGCTGTTCGCCCAGATGTAGTTGCAGCCACACCTATTGTTACTCCACCAGATGCTGTCATTGAAGAATTCGCGAAAATTACACAACCATTACTCGACTGGGTGGTAGCCGCCCATGCCGAAAACACAGAACTAGCACAGCTTCGCGATATATTGCTGCCCCGTCTAATCTCAGGAAAGTTAAGACTACCCGGTGTTTTCAACGATACCGAACCAACCCTCAGCGAGGAGCACACCAATGTTTGATGAAACTATCAAAGCTCTGAAGCGCCTCGAAAGTGGAAAAATTTCGATACCGATTGAGGAAGATGATAAAGGCTACCTCGACAAGCAGTGCCCTGCTGAGGGTTGCGAATTTCTGTTCAAAGTTAACGATGAGGATTGGCACGATATTTTTAAGGACGAAGCGGTTTGGTGTCCAATGTGCAGGCATGAAGCTCCCGCTGACCAGTGGTACACAATTGCTCAGGTAGAACATTCACGGAATGAAGCGCTGACCATGATCAAGGGTCAGATAAATCGTGCGATGCGAACGGATGCCCTCAACTTCAACCGGCGGCAACCTCGTGGTGGGTTCCTGTCAATGTCGATGGATGTCAAAGGCGGTACCCATCGGACTTATGTGATTCCCGCGCAAGCCGCTGAGCCGATGCAATTAGAAATCCAGTGCGAAAGCTGTAACGCCAGATTTGCTGTCATTGGAAGTGCATTCTTCTGTCCTGCCTGCGGCTTCAATTCAGTTATTCGGACATTTAGCGACTCTCTGCGGAAAATTCGAGCAAAGAAGGACAATCAAGAAACTGTCAGAGCGGCGCTTATAGACGCTGTCGGTGCTGACGATGCCGAATTGACCTGTCGATCTTTGAAAGAAACCTGCTTATCCGATGGCGTCGTTGCTTTCCAAAAGTATTGTGAACGACTTTACGAGCCATTCGGCACCCCTAAAATGAACGTGTTTCAGCGACTTGATGACGGCAGCAAGCTATGGGAAGGCGCATTAGGTGTTAGCTATGATGATTGGCTTTCGCCAGATGAACTGGAGTCCCTGAAAGTTTTGTATCAAAAGAGGCATTTACTCGCTCATCAAGAGGGCATCGTTGACGAAAAATACGTACAGCGTTCAGGAGATACCAGCTACAAGCCGGGGCAGCGAATCGTAGTTTCAAAAAATGATATAGAACTATTCTTAGACCTTCTTGAAAAGCTTGGTCGTGGCCTCGCGGAGAAATGTGAGCGCAATGACTGAATCGATTAACATATATTGCGATGAGAGCTGCCACCTTCCTAATGATGGCGAAAAAATCATGGTGCTGGGGGCGGTTGTCTGCCCTGTAGACAAGGCCCGTGAAATTGCGGTCAGGCTCCGGGAAATCAAGCAGGATCACGGATTCGCCCCATCGTTTGAATGCAAGTGGAACAAAATATCTCCCGCAAAGGCGGCCTTTTATCGAGATTGGCTAGATTATTTCTTTGATGACGATGACTTGTCGTTTAGGGCTGTTGTTGCAGATAAAACTTGCCTCAATCACGGCGCGTTTAATCAGGATCACGATGACTGGTATTTCAAGATGATGTTCCGGTTGCTAGAACCCATCATCAAGCCGCAGACCGGCCATCGCATATACCTCGACAAGAAAGATACCCGAAGCGCCAAGAAAGTCAGCAAGCTCCACGACGTGCTCTGCAATAATCTCTATGATTTTGACCGTGAAATCATAGAGCGCGTACAAGTTGTGGAATCGCATGCCGTTGAGCAACTGCAGCTATCTGACCTGCTGCTTGGCGCGGTTGCTTACGTCAATCGAGACTTGTCAGGTAATGCGGGGAAAGACAGTTTTATTGATCGGCTACGACAACGCTCCGGGTACTCGTTAAAGGCATCTACACTCCTTAGAGAGCCAAAATTCAATTTATTCCTGTGGCGCGGCCAATCTGGAGCCTATCTGCATGAGTGATAATTGGCTGCCGGACTTAATGCTCTTCTCGGATTTTAACGGCGACTGGAATGAATATCTTGAAGCGCTGCATTCGGCCTTTGAAAAGGACTTTGTTACATCAAAGCCGAAGTGGCTGAATAAGCGAGTCGGCTTGAAGCGCCACCCTGAGTATGATGGAAAAAGTGCCACGTTTTGGCACATGATTTCTGAAGGAAGCTCAGAGGAAGATCGGACACCTGATTTGCGACGTTGCGAGCACATCCGCTGGCCCAGTCCTATGATGGAGGAACACGATGAATTACCTCCAAGTGAATCAAAAGCGAGAGTTATCTGGTGGGCAGAAGAACGCCGCAACGAGACCAGAGTTTTACTGTCATTTGAGGACTTTAGCTATCTGATGGTTGTCGCCGACCGAGGAGATTATGTACTGCCTTGGACAGCCTACCCAGTGGAAAGAGTGCATCAACAACAGAAGCTTAAGAAGCGATATGAAGCATTTTGGAAGACCCAGAAAGGCTGAAGCCGCCCCAGGGGACGGCTTCGTAACTCCTTCAACACATGGTTGATGAGCTGAGCGCACTGTAATTTAAGTGATAATTGATGTCAATGCGGCTTACCCGTACAGAACACTGGCTTTTCAAGACTAACATAATGATAATTAAGCATATTTTAGAATTATGGACGCATTCTAATGAAAGAAGATCATCTCGAATCTCTGACCCTGGAATGGCTAGAGGGGCTAGGATATGCCTGCCTGACCGGTGAGGATGTGTCGCTTGGCGGCTCCGAAGAGGCCCGCACGAAATATACCGAGGTAGTGCTCCGGCCACGCTTAGAGGAGGCTATCGCACGCTTAAACCCCGGTATACCGGCAGCAGCTCAGGCCGCCGCCGTATCCCGCTTGGCTGATTATTCGAATCAATCCGTCATTGACGGCAACCGCGAAATTTATGGGTGGCTACGCGGTGGCGTTGAGGTAGAGGTTGTCGGTAGTGACGGTCATCGAGGAATCGAGCGTCTGAAAGTCTTCGACTTTGAGAATCCCCGTAGCAACGATCTGTTAGCCGTGCAGCAATTTACCGTTCATGGACAAAACATCCGTCGTCCCGATGTGGTGATCTTCATCAATGGTTTACCGCTTGTCGTTATTGAGCTTAAGAACCCAGCAGACGAAAACGCAGACATAGAGTCGGCCTACAACCAGATTCAGACCTACAAGGCCGATATTCCGCAGCTATTCCACTACAACCTCTTGAATGTACTCAGCGACGGCATCAACGCTCGCTATGGCTCTGTGACCGCCGATTTCGCCCGGCATGGCTACTGGCGACTCATCAACGATCAAAAGAACACTGACAACACCTTGATGGAGCTTGAGGTACTTGTAAGAGGCCTTCTAGCGCCGGAAACCTTGTTGCGCTACTTCCGTGGTTCCGTGGCTTACGCAATCAGTGACGGCTCGCCATCGGTCAAAGTAGTAGCCCAGTGGCATCAATATCAGGGGGTTAACAAAGCCGTTGCCCGCGCTGTTGACGCACTTGAGAACAAGAAGGATGGCAAAGGCGGTGTTGTTTGGTTTACCCAAGGTTCCGGAAAAAGCTTTCTCGCGGTGTTTTACGCCATGGCACTGCGTGACCACCCTGCCTTTCGTGCCCCGACTATTGTGGTGGTAACAGACCGTATCGACCTGGATGACCAGTTATACGAGACATTTGCAGGATGCAGTGAATCCCTGAAGGCCACACCCAGAAAAGCGGAAGACCGGGACGACTTACGGGCCATGCTTGCGGAAACGGAAGTAGGTGGATTGTACTTCACCACTATCAACAAGTTTGCGCCCAAACAAGGCGAGAGCCGAGTACCCAGTCTTTGTGATCGAGAGAACGTCGTCGTAATCGTAGATGAGGCCCACCGAACACAGTACGGCATCACTGCGCAAACTGATACAAAGACCGGCGAGCAGAAGTACGGTTTGGCAAAGCACATGCGCGATGCTTTACCAAAGGCTATCTACCTTGGCATGACAGGAACCCCAGTATCACTGGATGACCGAGACACCGAGGCAGTTTTCGGTTCGTACGTTGATGTCTATGACATGCAGGCCGCTCAGGAAGACGGCGCGGTAGTCCCCATCTCCTATGAGTCGAGGGTTATTGATCTCAGCTTTAACGAAGCCGAACGCCAGGCTTTACAGGATGAGTTTCTTGCCAACGCTGAAGCCGAAGATGTCGAGGATAACAATCGCACCGTCAGCCGATTAACCAGGCTAGAAGCCATTGCCATGGCAGATGGCCGACTGGACACGCTTGCAAATGATCTTGTGACGCACTGGGAGCTTCGCAGGGAGACGATGCCTCAAGGTAAGGCCATGGTAGTGGCAATCAGTCGAGAGGCCGCAGTAAGGCTGTACGATGCGGTTTGCAAGCGTGCTGGCGAGGGCTGGGACAGTAATGAACTAACCAAGGGTAAGATCAAAGTTGTAATGACCGGCAAAGCATCAGACCCGGAGCATTTTCAACGGCACCAAACAAAAGCGCACGAACGTGATCTATTGAAAAAACGCCTACGAGACCCCGATGATGAACTGGAGATGGTGATCGTTCGCGATATGTGGCTGACCGGGTTCGACGCTCCGCCCGTCAACACACTCTACGTAGATAAGCCGATGCAGGGCCACGGACTGATGCAGGCGATTGCCCGCGTAAACCGGGTATGGAAAGACAAACCCGGCGGCTTGGTCGTGGATTACATTGGCCTTGGAGAAGAACTCAAGAAAGCAATCAAAACCTATACACGCGACGCTAATAGCGACAAGCCCCCGGTTGATGTCTCAGGCGAAGCCTTGGGCATATTGCTCGACACCATAGACGCTATTCGCAAGACATTCTTTGCCGGGTTTAATTACGAAGGTTTCACGGATGCCAAAACAGCATTGAAACTGCTTGGGCCAGCAATGAACCATATTTTGACTCAGGCCCAGAAAAAAACAGATGAACAGGGCAATGACAAACACGGCTGGTCGGTAAAATCCTACCTGGACAGTGTTGCCAAACTCGGCAAAGCGCAAGCCTTGGCAGGCACGCTTAAGGAAGCCTTGGAACTTCGTGAAGAAATCGGATTCATGCAAGCCATCGCCGTATCACTACGTAAGCACACTGCGGCAGGCAAGGGCCGCTCTAAAGCGGAAAAAGAAGCTGCTCTGCGACAACTTGTGGCTAAAGGCGTTATCGTTGAAGGTGTAACCGACTTGTTCGGCACACTTGGAATAGATAAACCGGATATAGGCTTGCTCGATGAAGATTTCCTAGACCAGATACGCGCCATGCCGGAAAAAAGTCTGGCTTCAGAACTGCTTGAGCGGCTGCTCAATGATGCGATAAAAGCCCGTGGCCGTAAGAACGCCATGCAGGAAACCATGTTCGCAGAGAAGTTGGAAGAAGCGATCAATAAGTACCAGAACCGTGGTCTCCACACGGTAGAGATCATCGAAGAAATGATCAAACTGGCCAAGGAACTGAATGCCTCAAAGCCGCCTGATGACCTGTCCGATGAAGAATGGGCTTTCTATCAAGCATTGTCTGTAAATGAGTCAGCGGTACGCGAGCTGGGACACCCCGTGTTGCGATCATTAGCTGTCAAACTGACTGACCAAATTCGTAAATCTTCCACCATCAACTGGCAGAAACGTGGTGATGCACGCGCTCGGATGCGGTTGATGATCAAGGTTCTGCTGAAAACGCATAAGTACCCACCGGACGATGCACCTGACGCCCTTGAGCGGGTTGTTAACCAAGCTGAGAGGCTTTCAGACGACTGGGCCTTTGAGCAACCTTGAGGGCCAACCGTGGCGATACTGAGCTATCTTCTGACGGGAGAGGAATCCGATCTCGCGCAACGCACTACTACGCAGGCTCGACTTGGACAGCTTCAAGTAGCCGTTAAACGCGATGGTGACGAAAACCCTACCCAGGTCTATTCAGAGCTAGTTGCAAATCGTCTTGCTCAATTTCTCGGCCTACCCGTAGCAATGGGTGTCGCTGCTCGCGATGGCGTTGACCCTAGTATCTCTCGTTTCGCCAGCTTGTGGGTTGCGGATCACGACGCCCGTGTTTTCGACTTTACTGAGGCTGAACCTGACCCAGACGCGCCTCCAGCACCCGACGGAGCTTTCAATGAATCCGGTTTCTACTGGGAGTTCAAACGCCTATGTGAAAGGCACCCGATAGAAGCCGCGCAACTCGCGGTCTTTGATCTGTGGATTGGCAATGAGGATAGAGACCTCAATATCAAGGGACAGCTCGACGAGGGCAAAGACAACGAGCCAAATATCTTGTTTGCCTTGGATCAGGGCAATTCACTGCTCTCCTGCGGGCTGAACGTCAAGGATTCCTTGGCTAAGCTAGGATCGCCTGATTTCCCTACGCTGCATCCCATGAAGGACTTGCTTGGCGGCTTTGAATGCGGGCAAATGGTTGAGAGAATCAATGCCATGCCAGACTGGGCGTTGATTTCAGCCATTGTCTGCGGAGTTCAGGTCGGGTCTGTTACGCCCGATGTTCAGTATCAGTTATACGACATACTCGACGAGCGACGGAAACTGCTCAGTGAGCTTGTGCAGCGGATACTCCTCACACCACCGTGAAGCTAGCAATAATTTTTGTGAGCGCCCTAAGCGTTTTATTTGATATTCAAGCTGCATCGCTTCAACTTTGCTGGGAAAAGCTTTTGCCGCTAACAACTGCTCTGGTTGGTTAAGGCGAGTAAACATCGCTCCAGTGCCGTTTTGATGTTTGGAGAGACGCGCTTCTAAGTCAGGTGTGACACCTGTATAGACTCGACCAGTCCGGCAACCAAGCAAATACACAAACCAAACACGGCTAGTCATCGTTATTCCCGAGAATTGCGCGATTGCGGGCAGCAACGAGGTCGTGGCTAACCAGGCTGTGAATATCGGATGGAACAAGGAACTCCATTTCTGAAATAGTCTGTTTTGATACTCCCGTTATCGCAGAAAGTGTTTTTCGGTCGAGCTGACCCTCGTGCATAGCGGCGAATATCGCAGAAGACCTCAATAATGTTGTTTCATTTTGAAATATTTCCGTGCCCATTCGGTGCCGTTTGATGACTGAATGCATTACTGGCAAAGCTGGCGCTTTGGCAGGATTCTTATATGGCCAAGAGGAGTCGGCAGCTTGCGCTAAGGACTTCATTATCGGCGCAATACTTTTCGGTAGAGCAAACCAGGCTTCGGCGGGCCGGATTACTAACCGCCCTTCTGAATTAATGGTTATGCAATCCAAGGTGAGGTCATAAGCAGACTTGGCAGTTAATCCAAGTTTAGCCACAAGCCAGAACAGTAAATATTGTTCAGGAGACAGCCGCTTTCGCGCTTCACTCAAGCGCTCTTTTAATTCATCTGGCTGCACAATGGGAATCTGGCGAGTCTCGCGAACCACTTTCCCAGCTTTCTTGGGCGGGCGACCTCGCTTGACCTTGAAGGCATTACCACTATCGATGAAAGATAGGAAAGTTCTCAGTTTCCTTTGTGCGACTCCGGGACGAGTCTTTGCAAATGCAACCCGGTCGCTCATTTTCATAGCGTCCCACCGAGTAATTCCATTTTTTGCGAGGAAATCTGCCAGGGCGATTGGCTCCACCATGCGCCGTCGCAGTGTTGTTGATGCACGCGAGTGGCCGTTTTCGATGCGAGTATTTAGCCTGCGACGATTTTTATCCTCCCATTCTTTGAGGCGACCCAGCAGCCCTTCTGGAAGATCGGGATAACGAACCGGCCGTAGTGGCTCAACAGCAATTAGCTCACGCTCGCGATACGTCGTTAAAAGCCAGTCGCGCAAACCATCAGAAGCGAATTTCAGCAATGACCACCGCTCCTCAGAGGAAAGCCCAGAAACATGCTGTCGAGCTACGTTCTCATTGACTGTAGCGGCTCCTTGCAAACCACGCAGCAAATGGTCGCGAAGTTCTGCGGATGCTGGATTAGGCGGTTTACGCAGAGCCATAGACTCTGCAATGAGTTTGATCAATCCCTCTTGCTCGAACCAGCAGTCTCCGCCAGGGGAGGCCTTCTGGTGCTGGCAATTTCGCACTCTATACGCACGACGATGCGATTCGACCGTGAATAACCCAAGGCAAATTTGGCAGATTGCTTCAGTCACGTTTTACTTTTCTCGCTTGCGTATACTTCCAGCATTCTGGTGGGAGACCCTGCCTCCAACCAGCTCATCTTCATCATCAAAATCATCTTGTTGCTGACTTGCCGAGTCAGCATTAGTTGCCGGACTCTCTTTCGAGGTAGCAGAATCCGCCTCAATGATATGCCCAAATTCAAAGGGCTTTTCCCGCCGAGTCAGATTGCGAATATCATCGGCAGTAGCTTCGGTGATCTCAATCCGGAACAAATCATTTGGAAGACACTGTAATTCATTACAAAGCGCTTCAATTAAGGACAGCGAGTACGCTGGTGTTTCCTGCTCGATCTGACGCGCCAGTGATGTGCGTGTGATGGAATAGTCCTGATTGTTTTTCAATCGCTCCGCCAAATCCTTCCACATCGTAATATCGCGGCTAGCCATTGTGGTTCGCACATTGTTTTTAAGTGTGATTTTCATAGGCAGTCCTTAATAATCATCTTCGTCCTCTTCATCTTCAAACCAGCCAGCTACATCATAGTCCGGATTCAAATGCGCTCCGGCATTAAGCGGGTCAGGATGATAGTAATGAAGTGTCGTTGCGAGGTTTTTATGCCTCATATATTTTTGCGCCACATCCGGTGAATACAAGGGTGCCATCAGAGTACAGCCTGTATGCCGAAGTGTATGGGGAGTCATTTTCTGGGGCGTCATTACAGCCATTGAAAGCTCTTCTAGGCGCTTCCTGAAGCTGCGAGGATTCAGAACATTCCCGCGTTCAGAAAAGAAAAGCAAGTCAGCAACAGCGTAGGTTTTCCCCTTGTAAGAAGTCAGACCGTTATTTTCCTCTTTTCGAGAACGGCGAAGCAATAACTTGGGACGAACCTTTTCTACGTAAAGAATAAGCAATCGGTAAATTGCCTCATCGCGCATGGGAATTGTCCCGGTCACTTTATTTTTTCCGGAAACGGTAAGCGCACCATACTTCCCAAATTTCTCGCGCATTTTGGGGCTTGTATGAGGACTAAACTGCTTTAGGGTAAGCGTGACCAGCTCAGATACGCGCAAAGCGAAATGTATTGCGAGGTGAAACATCACTCTATCGCGGATCAATGCGTAATAAGCCTTGCTGCGGCGTTTCTTTGCGATGCTGATCATGTGCAGCAATTCATCTTCTATTTTGTCGATAAATTCAGGGGTTAAAGCCCAGCCTTTGGGCGTTTGGTCACTTTTGGCTCGCCGAACTGGAATGCAGTTTTGATCGTCGATAAATTCTTGTGGCCGCTGCCCGGCGGCTACAGAAATTTCGTTAGCCACATCCTGCATCAACATATACGCTTGGAAACTCCTCCAAGCTGAACCGTATGCCGCGACAGTCAATTCAGCCAGTGGAACTCCGTCTCGCTCGTTCTGCCGGAATGCCAGAAAATCGACAACATCCTTTTTTCGCAGCATCCAAGGCGCTTTACCTGTGAAAGAGAGAAGCCGCTTCACCGTTACAAGATAACTGTCAGCAGTAGAGTTTTCTGTTTCACCCATCAGGGAGATTTTTGCATGCCAGTCACTCACCAGGTTTTCGGCGATAGCGCGATGCTTCTCCGTCAAACCTGCAAACGAATCCCGCCCTTCTTTAAGGGGGTTCTCGTTGTTAAGTGACAAAATTGTGGGCATCAAATGACCTCTACGGGCAACTTATGCACACAGTATACGACGGATGAGCATGAAGTGCAAGTATTGCACTTTATGTTTGGGTTGGAAAGTGGATTACTCACAAACCACCTCACGGAGTGCAAAATATGCACTTATAGGTGGTCTATATGTAATAAAAAAAAAGGCCTCTCAATGAGAGGCCTTCTCGGGTGTGGGATACCGGTTGGCGTGCCGCCATATAGATGGAGCTTAGAGCAGTTCTATCGCAACCGCGGTGCCTTCCCCGCCGCCAATGCACAGCGAGGCGATGCCGCGTTTCAGGCCGCGCTGCTTGAGGGCATGGATGAGGGTGACGAGTATCCGCGAACCCGAGGAACCGATGGGGTGACCGAGGGCGCAGGCGCCGCCGTGGACGTTGACTTTGTCGGCGTCCAGGCCCAGTTCCTGTATCGCCAGCAGGGTCACAACGGCGAAGGCTTCGTTGATTTCGAAGAGGTCGACGTCGTCTTTGCTCCAACCTGCTTTGTCGAGCACTTTGTTGATCGCACCGATAGGCGCAAGAGTGAACTCGGCGGGAAGTTGCGCGTGGCTGGCGTGGGCGACGATACGCGCGATGGGCTTGGCGCCCGCAGCGGCTGCCGCGCTCTCTGAGGCCAGCACCAGTGCCGAGGCGCCATCGCTGATGGAGCTGGAGTTGGCGGCGGTTACGCTGCCGTCTTTGGCGAAGGCGGGTTTGAGGGTGGGGATTTTTTCCGGCTTGGCCTTGGGCGGCTGCTCGTCAGCGCTGACAATGGTGTCGCCACCGCGACCGGACACAGTCACCGGGACGATTTCTTCTTCAAAGGCGCCACTTTCCATCGCGGCAACAGCTTTGCTCAGCGAGGCAATGGCAAAGTCGTCCATGGTTTCACGGCTGATGTGGTAATCGTCGGCGCTGCGCTGGGCGAAGACACCCATCAGTCCACCTTCGTAGGCATCCTGCAGGCCGTCGAACAGCATGGAATCGAGAACTTCACCGTGGCCCATGCGCATACCGGCGCGGGCTTTGGGCAGCAGATAGGGCGCCAGACTCATGTTCTCCATCCCACCGGCCACCATTACGCCATTGCTGCCCGCTTTTATAGAATCGTGGGCCGCAATCACCGCCTGCATCCCCGAGCCGCACATTTTGTTGACGGTGGTACAGGGCGTGGCGTCGGGCAGACCGGCACCGCGCGAGGCTTGCCTGGCAGGTGCCTGTCCCAAGCCGGCGGGCAATACGCAGCCCATAATCACTTCCTGTACCTGCTCGGGTTTCAGCCCGGCGCGCTGCACGGCGGCGGCGATGCTCGCCGCGCCCAGTTGCGGCGACGGTACGGTGCTCAGGCTGCCCATCAGGCCACCCATGGCGGTGCGGGCGGCGCCCAGAATAACGACGTTCTCGGTCATGTTAATGACTCCTTTTCTGTCCATATTGGATTGCCCGCTCAGCCTCGGCCCAGCAGAGAACGCGCAATAACTTCTTTCATCACTTCCGAGGTGCCGCCGTAGATGCGCTGGACGCGGGCATCGGTGAAGGCACGGGAAACCGGGTACTCGGTGGTGTAACCATAGCCACCAAACAGTTGCAGACAACCATCGGCCACCCGGCACTGCATTTCGGTAGCGCTGAATTTGGCCATGGAGGCGGTCGCCGCATCCAGTTCGCCGCGCTTGTAGCGCTGCACGCACTGTTCAACAAAGGCCGCGTTCACCTGCGCATCGGTTTCCATTTCGGCGATGCGGAAGCGGGTGTTCTGCAATTGCTTGAGCTTCTGACCAAACAGCTCGCGCTCATTGGCGTAGTCGATGGTCAAATCCAGTACGCCGCGCGCGGCGCCACAGGCGATGACGCCAATCACCAGACGTTCGCGGGGCAGCTCCTGCATCAGGTAGGCAAAGCCCTCGCCTTCCTTGCCCAGCAACGCGGAGGCAGGCAGGCGCACATCTTCGAAGAACAGCTCCGAGGTATCGCCACAGTGCTGACCGATTTTGCCGAGATTGCGACCGCGTTGGAAACCCGGCAGCGAGGTATCGACCAGAAACAGGCTGATGCCACGAGCACCGGCATTGGGGTCGGTTTTCGCCGCCACAATCACCATATTGGCGTGCTGGCCGTTGGTGATAAAAGTTTTGGAGCCATTGAGAATATAGTCGTCGCCGTCTTTTTTGGCGCTGGTGCGCATGGCCTGCAGGTCGCTGCCCGCGCCCGGCTCGGTCATGGCAATGGCGCCCACCACCTCGCCGCTGACCATTTTGGGCAGCCAGTATTGCCGCTGCTCCTCGTTGGCGAGGTGGCTGATATACGGCGCGACAATGTCGGAATGCACCATCACATTGGTCGCCAGCGCGCCGTAGCCTAGACGGGCGATTTCACCGGCCACCAGCGTGGAGTATTCAAAGGGCACGCCGCAGCCGCCGTTGTCTTCGTCAACGTCGACGCAGAGCAGCCCGGCGTCGCCCAGGGTATTCCACAGTTCGCGGGGCATAATGCCCTGCTCGTCCCACTGCTCGTAGTGCGGGGCCACTTCGGCCTCCATCACTTTGAGCAGCATATCGCGGAACATCTCCAGTTCTTCTCGGTTCACCTCGGTCATTGGCTTGTCTCCTGATCAGCGGGGCGCCATGCGCAGCGCGCAGTCCAGACGAATGGTTTCGCCGTTAAGAATGGGGTTCTTCACAATCTGCTCGACCAGCAGGCCGTATTCAGAAGGCTTGCCCAAACGCTGCGGGAACGGCAGTGTGGCGGCGAGGCTGTCCTGCACTTCCTGTGTAAAGCCCGCCATCATCGGCGTCATAAACAGACCGGGGGCAATGGTATTCACGCGAATGCCGTCGCGCGCCAGTTCACGAGCCGCCTGCAGGGTCATCGAGACCACGCCGCCTTTGGAAGCACTGTACGCCACCTGACCGATCTGGCCTTCAAACGCCGCCACCGAGGCCGTGGAGACAATCACCCCGCGCTCACCGTCGGCATTGGCCTCGCGGGTCGCCATGTCGGCGGCCGCCAGACGCATAATGTTAAAGCTGCCGACCAGATTGACCTGAATCACCTTGTCGAAGTTTTCCAGTGGCATGGGGCCGTTCTTGCCAAGAATTCGCGAGCCGGGGGCGATCCCCGCGCAGTTCACGGCAATCCCGCAGGGACCGTGGGCCTCGCGCGCGGCGGCGAAAGCGGCTTCGGCGCTCTCGGCTGAGGACACATCGCAACGCACAAACAGGCCACCCAGTTCGGCAGCCACCTCACGGCCACGCGCTTCCTGAAGATCAAAAATCGCGACCTTGCACCCGGCAGCGGCCAGCGCTCTTGCGGCCCCCTCACCCAGCCCGGAGGCTCCACCGGTTACGATGGCTGCTACGCCCTTGGCTTCCATATTGCTCTCTCCCATGCAGTGGTTGCGGCGCAGACTTTGTGCACCGTCATAACATTGGGCAGAGAGTGTGTCTCAGGCCTGATCTGCAAGCCATGACATATTGCCGCAGGAATTTTGTTAAAAACTGCGCCCTCCCCCTTTCGCGGGGTAGCGGCCGCGTACCGCATTGCGATACCCTCTATGTCGCATAAATGCAATTTTTGAGACTTAGCCATGTGGCCGTGATCTCTGTGCAGGTATTCCCCTCGCACAGTACTGCCGCACAGCCAAAGCGATGGTGCATGATTTCGGCTTTCAGTATTAACGACATCATTTATGGCGTAGAGAACAGGGAATTTCTCCTTCGCTACCGGCCGCAGGTGAATGCCGCCAGCGGTCAACTTCACGCCCTGGATACCAAGCTGTTGTGGCACAGCAGCAGATTCGGCTCTCAGCACGGTGAGCAGTTTTTGCCTGCGCTGGAGGAACGGGGCAAGCACCTTAACTTCCTGCTGTTCTACCTGATTCGCAGCCTGCGTGCCCGCCAGCAGCTTTGCAACGCGGGCTATTCACTGCCGCTGGCAATATCGCTGCGCCTTCACGATCTACAGGACCCGGCTCTGGTCGACGCGCTGATGCGGGTATTTCGCGACAGTGGCGACAACCCCGACGGGCTGACCCTGATTCTCCCCTCGCGCCTGCTGGATGATTTTTATCAGCACATCAGACCGCTGAGCCAACTGGTAGACAACGGTTTTCATCTGGCGGTGAGCAATTTCTATCAGAACCCCGACAGCCTGGGAGACACCTGCTGCGACATGCTCAGTGAAGTCCGCCTGCCGCCCCGTCTGGGCACCAGTCTCACCGACAAACAGGTGCGGCAACGGCAATTGTCTCAGGCAGTGGAAGCCGCTCAGCGCCACCAGTGGAGCTGCATCGTGACCGGCGTTGAGAACCAGCAAGATATTCAGGAGGCGCTGACAATGGGCGCAAGCCTTGTGCAGGGCCATGGCGTGGGCGATGATCTGAGCGCCAGCGAGTTGGCGACGATGCTGGCGAGGGTCAAGCAACCCCGCCAGCTACTGCGACGCTGAGCCACCCGGCGCGGCGCCTTATCAGAAACTCGCTTTCAGACTGACACCCATCTGGCGCGGCTCGTTGAGATAGGCATTATACGAGCCCTCCTGCACCGGCATCGCGAAATAGATAGTGCGATAGGTCACGTCAGTACAGTTTTTACAGAACAGACTCAGGTCGTAGTCAAACCGCCCCATAAAACGCATCCCCAAACTCAAATCCCACAGAGTATACGGACCCTGCGTCGGCTCATCTGCAGTGTCGGGGCTGGCCCAGTGTTCACCGCTGTAGGAACCCGACACGCGGCCATAGGCCATCAGCGACTGACTGAGCGGCTGCTCGTAGGTCAGTGCCATCACCCCGGAAAGATCCGGCGCACGCGGCGTTTGCCGACCATCGAGATGCTGAATGGTATCGGGGGCGTTACCCAAATCGGAGAATTCGGCCTCCAGCCAGGTGACGCTCAGCTCGGCGCGCAGGGCGTCGGTGAGCTGCACGGTATTTTCCAGTTCGACGCCGCGAGAGGTCGCTTCCCCGGTGTTGCGGGTGAAGAAATTGAAGCCATTGAAGAAGTTGATTTGCAGGTTCTCATACACCGTGTCGAACAGGGCGATATTGGTTTGCGCGCGGCCATCCCAGTAGCGGCTTTTCAGCCCCAGCTCCCAGCTGGTCGCATACTCGGGCGCATAGGTGGTGTTGTTGAAGTTGGCGGCTTCCTGGAACAGATTAACGGCACCGGATTTGTAACCGCGACTGTAGGTGAGGTAGGTCATCACATCGTCATTGAAAGCGTACTGCAGCGACGCGGTGCTGGTAAGGACGCCCTTTTCATACTCGTCATAGAAGCTCGGCGAATTATAGATACCGAAGAGGTCCAGCGCGTTTCGTGGTGTACTTGCATCGCCTGACGGTACAGGGCCGAGCAAGCCGGTGTTGATGATCAGGCGCGACAGCAGAGAGTCATACCAGTAAAGCTGATCGTAGCCGCCCTCTTTCTCATCGCGGCTGTAGCGCAGACCGGCAATGGCGGTCCAGCCTGCCCCCAGGTCTGCCTGCGCGTGAACAAAGGCAGCGGCACTGGTGGCATCCTGATAGTAATTGTCTTCAATGATTTTCTCGCCACCGGCGGGAAACAGGTCGAAAGCGCCGATTCCCAACGGCCCCAGCAAACCGCTCAGCAAGGTGGTACAACCGAGGGTCATCCCCGGCGGACGACAGAGCGGCGCGGTATCTACGCTCAGGCCGAGCAGCTCGGGAATAGCCATGGTGGTGCGGAAGCTGGCGTAGTTGTTGGCGTCGGTATCGGCCACAAAGTTGCGGTAGCTGCTGTACTCCTCTTTAGAGAAGTACAGACCGGCAATCAGATCCACCGGGCCAAAGCTGGTGGAGAGGTTAATTTCCTGCGAGAAGAAGTCGATCTGCGTGGGCTCGTTCAACTGGAGAATATGCGCCGGGCCAAAGTCCGCGTCGCCGTTAACCTGCTCATCTTTAAAGCGCCGTAAGCCGGTCACCGACTTGATGTCCATATTCTCCAGCGCCCAGTTCAGGGTCCAGCTCAGGCCCATGTCGTCACGCAGTTCGGAGGAGCGGGAATTGTTATTGGTCAGACGCTGATCTTCCGCGTTGCGGTCGGTGTAGAAATCCAGCCCGCGCAGATTCGCATAGTAGATCAGATCGTCGGTCAGCGGCCCGCTCAGCACCTGCACACTGCCCCAGCAGCAACCGGCATCGGCGGTGGAGTAATCAAGAATCAGGTGGGACTCCAGCGAATCGCTGATATCAAACAGCCACTGCACTTTGGCACTCAGGCGGTCGGTTTGATTATAGGTGCGGCCGTCCTGCTGGCGGCTGCGCAGAAAGCCATCCTGCCGATTGGAAATGGCCGATACTCGTATGGCGTGACGGTCAGTCAGCGGCAGGTTGAGCGCCAGTGAAATCAGCTCTTTGTTGTAATTGCCGAGCAAGACTTCGGCATTGCCTGAGACGCCATCAAAGTTGGGGCGCGTGCTGTTCAGCGACAGAGCCCCCGCTACGGTGTTTTTCCCAAACAATGTGCCTTGCGGCCCGCGCAGCAATTCCAGCGAGCCAATGTCATTCATATCCTGCAGCGCCATGCCGGAGCGCGAGCGGTACACGCCATCAATGAATACGCCCACCGCCCCTTCAAAGGTGCGGCCGTTGCCGACGGTGCCGATGCCGCGAATCTTCAGGCTGGAGTTCTGCGAGCTTTGCCCCACATCGAAACTGATACTGGGGTTGATATCGGTGAGGTCGGCAATGTCGGTCACGCCGGCGGCGCGCATGGCTTCTGCCGACATGGCGGTAATGGCAATGGGAACATCCTGCGCGCTCTGCTCACGCTTCTGCGCGGTGACGACAACTTCTTCCAGCATCGGCGCGGCGACAAGCCACGATGAGAAACACAGCAGCAGTACGGCTGACAGCAACACGGATAGGCGTTTCATTAGGGACCGTCCTTGTGAGGGAATCGTTATTTTTTTGTTATCACAGGGACGAATAGTATCTGGATTACACAAGACGGCTATTCTGCGTCACGCCACTTTTGGCCTGGGGCGCCACCGTCGGCGCCCCAGAACATAGAGAAGAAAACGCTAGCCGACGGCCTGCATGGATACACGGTAGCGGCCGGGCGCTTTACCAAACCAGCGTTTGAACGCCTTCTGGAAAGCACTCTGATCGCTGAAACCCAGCTCCGCCGAGATATCCAGCAGGCCGACACTGGAGTCGACAATCAGCTTGCGGGACTGCTCCTTGCGCGCATCGTCCACCAGGCATTTGAAGTTGGTGTTGATGTAGCTGAGCCTGCGCTGCAAGGTGCGCGGCGCCATATCCAGTTCGGCGGCCACATCCTCCAGGCGGGGCACCCCTTCCGGCAGTTGGCGGATAATGCAGTCCATCACCTCGCGAATTACCCGGTCTTCCAACTGCAGGTTGGCGAGCTGCTCACGGGCAATCTGCAACAGCGATTCGTGAATCTCCGGGTGGGGGAACTGCGTGGGGCGCGCCAGAAAAGTGCGATCGAACTCCACCGCATTGCTGTGGCTGTTGTAGTGCACCGGCGCCTGAATGATACGGGCAATTTCGGTGGCATCGCCGGGACCGGCGTGCTGGAAGTGGATTTCACGGTGGCTGCACCAGCAATCGAGCAGCGGCTTATTGGCGCGATACCAACTGGTGAAGAAGAACTCGATGACATGCCGAGACGGCATCTGGCGGGGAGGCACTCGCCAGCTCAACCGCGTCTGGTCCTCATCAATGCTCTCAAAATTCACATCGCCGTGATCGATCAGCAAACGGGAAAACGCCACAACGGCATCGATGGCCTCTTTCATATTGGCCGCGCTCATGCCGAGGTAATTCACCATGCCCCAGGCCTGACGCGAACAATGCACACCGGCGCGGGCACCGAAGTAGCGGTCTTTCAGCAACTGCTCACCGGCATCCAGTACGATTTCAAACAGACGCAGCGGGAAGCGCCCGCTGTCGCTGACGTGCTCCCGCACATCCAGTCGCAACAGACCACGGAGCTGTTCAGGGGTGATTCCACGCCCTTCCAGATAGTGGAGTGTGCTATCAAGGTATTCGCTGCAAACGGTGGGTGTTCTCATGCTTCTCTCCTCCTGAAAGTCCGGCTGGCGACCGACTTTCCTTATTATTTTGATGGGAAGATTCCCTGCACTGCGAAGGCAGCGTATCAGCATAAGGCGATGCAGCAGGAGCATTTGCTATCATTTGGGTCCAGTAATGGCTATCATTTTGGTCCACGCCCTGCACAACAACAGTACGCGATCATGCAGCTTTTTGAGGTTGAACATATCGGTCGACGCCGACTCGGGCTCTTGCGGGATATTCTGCTGAACCGTTACCCGCAGGTCGATGCCAGCCAGCTCGCGGTCGACTGTGGCGTCAAGTCGGACTGGTCGATGGCCAGTCGCGACGAGAACGGCAGCATGCAGGCGGTGTTGCGGGTAATGCATACCCTGCGGCGCGGCGCTGTGCCGGATATTGCCCTGCAGCTCGGCGACCGCGCGCAGATTACCGACTCGGGGCTGCTCGGCTATGCAGTGCTCACCGCGCCGACCGTTCTGCAGGCCGCGCGAATGACCAGCCACGCACTGAGCAGCTCAAACTATCTGCTGCGCAATAAAATTGTGGTGAAGGAGCAGTACGCCAGCAGCGTATTCAGTGTGACCAGCCGGGCGCGCCCGCACCGCGAAATGCTGATGGAAATGAGTATGCTGGCGGTTTGGCGCTGTATCCAATCCATTGTGCCCAGCGGTCGGGCCAGCACGCCCGCAGAAGTCCACTTCAGCCATCCGGCGCCCGACTATGCCGCACGCTACGAGGAGCTGTTTGGTTGTCCGGTGTACTTCAACCGCGCTCACGATGTATTGATTACCCCATCGACGCTGATCCATCAGCGCATTCCCTCAGGCAATACCGCACTGATTCGCAGCCTGTCGACCGAGCTGCGTGAACTGCTTGGCGATGGCTACCGGGGCAGTGGCATTGCCGCCCGCGTGCGCCGCGCGCTGGTGGAAAATCCGCAGTCCTGCGCATTCTCGCTCACCGGCACCGCCGCGCAGTTGAATATGCACCCGCGCAGTCTGCGCCGCTATCTCGCCGATCAGGGCCACAGCTTTCGGGAAGTCTGTCAGGAAGCGCGCATGGCGCTGGCCAAGCAGTATTTGAGCAATACCCAAATGCCGGTCAAGGCCATTGCCCTGCAACTGGGTTATCGACACAGCAACAACTTTACCCGCGCCTTTGCCGAGTACTTCGGCGAAACGCCGGAAGCCGCACGCCGGCGCGAGTTTGCCGATCAGGATGCCAGTGCCAATCCCGCCAGGTGATCGTCTCGCTGGCCCGCCAGCAGCTCCATCAAGGTGAGACGCTTGAAGTAGGCCCCCACGTTCAGTTCGTCAGTCATACCGATACCGCCGTGCAACTGCACCGCCTGCTGACCGACGTAGCGACCACTTTCCGCCAACTGCACCTTGAGCTGCGCAGCAGCGCGATGAAAGCCCTCGCGGCCCTGCTGCTGAAAAGCCGCCCACAACAATGAGCGCAGCTTCTCACCAGCGATAAACATATCGGCGAAGCGGTGCTGCAGCGCCTGGAATGCCGCCAGTGGCATACCGAACTGCTTGCGGGTTACCAGATATTCGCCGCTGACACTGAGCAAGCTGTCGATGCAGCCCAGCGATTCTGCCGCCATCAGCAACAGACTTTCCGATACCGACTGCCGCAGCGCGCGCTCCGCCGCATCACCGCGACACAGCACCGCGCTGTCATCGACCGGCACACTGTCAAACAGGATGTCTCCGGCGGCGCGGCCATCGGCCATCACATAGCGACGCAAACCGTCGGGTTGCGCGGTAAGCAGCAGCAACAGCAGCTCGCCCTGCTCATTGCGGGCAGAGACCAGCCACTGCTGCGCCTCTCCCGCACCCAGAACCGCACATTTTTTGCCGTAAAGCGCGCCATCTTTTACGCGCGTCTGCAAGACCAGCGGATTACCACGGCTGGCACTTTCTTCCCACGCCAGTGACAGGCGAAGCTCACCGCCGACCAGCGAGGGTAGCAACGCCTCGGCTTGCGCAGGTGACGCAACGCTCGCCAACAGGCGTGCAGCCGCGACCACGGGCACCACCGGCTCGGGCACCAGACCGCGTCCCAGTTCTTCGGCAACGGCCATCATGTCATCCAGACCACTGCCCAAGCCGCCGTATTCCTCGTTCAGCGCCAGCCCCAGCACGCCGAGCTCCGCCCACTGCTGCCACAGGCCCGCATCAAAATGCTCCCCCTTGGTGAGGCGTTGGCGATGTCGCTCATAGTCGTAGTGATCGCTGACAAAGCGGCGCAGGCTGTCGCGGAATTCCTGCTGTTCCGCGGTGTATTGATACTGCATGGAAATTCCTCTCTCTTATCCTGCCATGACGGCCTTGGCCAGCAGGCTGCGCTGCACTTCGTTGGAACCGGCATAGATGGATGCGGCCCGTGTATTCATGTAGTAAGGCATTGCTAACAGTTCGTCTTCGCTGAAGTCACTGGGCGCCGCGCCAATTTCCAGCGCGTCCGGGTCGTAGACGAGTGAACGCAGGCCCGTAACCTCAAGCTGCAGTTCAGAGAAACGCTGCATGACTTCGGTGCCGAGAATTTTCAGCAGGGAAGCCATCGGCCCGGGGTTTTGTCCGTGCTTCAACCCGGCATTCACCCGCTTTTCGGTGTGTTCCACCGCCAGCGCGTCAATTTCCAGCGCCTCAAGGCGACGCGCCAGTACCGGGTCGTCGAGACGGCGCTGGCCGAGTTCATCGACCTGCTCACACTGTTCACGCAGGCGCTCGACCGCAGGCACCAGCCAGGCACCCATGGTGCTGCCACCGCGCTCAAATTCCAGCACGTACTTGGCGACAGTCCAGCCTTCGTTCTCTTCACCGACGCGGTTGCCGCAGGGCACACGCACGTCGCTGAAGAAGACTTCGCACTGCTCCGGCGCGCCGTCCAAACCGAGAATCGGGCGCACTTCCATACCCGGCAGGCCCATATCCAGCAGCAGGAAAGTAATGCCCTGCTGGGGCTTGCCCTCGCTGCTGGTGCGTACCAGCGCAAACATCTTGTTGGCGTGCTGTGCGTAGGTGGTCCAGATTTTCGAGCCGTTGAGAATGTAGTCGTCACCGTCTCGATCAGCGCGGCATTTCAGCGCCGCAAGGTCACTGCCCGCGCCGGGCTCGGAGTAGCCCTGACACCAGAAATCCTCTCCCGACAACATGCGCGGCAGTAATTCCGCCTTCTGTGCGTCGCTGCCAAAACCGAGAATCGCGGGGCCGACCATCTGCAGATTCTGGGGAAGAATGGGCGGCATCTGCGCGCGGTTGCACTCCTGCGCGAACACATAGCGCTGCTCCAGACTCCAGCCGGTACCGCCGTATTCCTGCGGCCAGCTCGGCGCCACCCAACCCTTGTCAGCGAGAATGCGCTGCCAGGCCATCGCCTGTTTGAAGGGCGCAAAGACGCTGGTGGTTTTGCGGCCCGCTTCGCGAATTTCCTCGGTCGCGGACTCGCGGATAAAGGCCCGCACTTCGTCGCGGAAGGCCTCTAATGAACGATCTTCTGTCATCAGGCTCTCCTCAGGCGCGCTGTTGGGCGGCGTCATCGTCGACCAGCATATTGGCCAGACGTTGGCCGATAATCGCTTCGGCATCGTTGACCATGCGCTCAATCAGCTCGGCACAGCTCGGAATATCATTAATCAGGCCCATTACCAGACCGGCAGTCCACACGCCGTCGTCGGTATCCCCTTTCTCCAGCACGTTCTCGCGGCCACGCTTACCGGCCACCAGCGGCTGCAGATCGGAGAAGTCCGTATCGCCCGGACGGCCTTCAATATCCAGCACTTCGCGGGCAATGGCGTTTTTGTAAATTCGGGCAGTGTTTTTCAGGGTGCGGAAGATCAGTGCGGTGTCCAGCTCGGAGCTTTCCACCATTTTCTGCTTCACGTTCTCGTGAACCGGGGCTTCCTTCGTCGCCACAAAACGGGTGCCCATATTGACCGCTTCGGCGCCCAGCGCCAGCGCGGCGGCCAACCCCTGACCGTTACCAATACCGCCGGAGGCAATCATCGGAATGCTGAGTTTGGCCGCGGCGCAGGGCAGCAAGACCATATTGGGCACGTCATCTTCACCGGGGTGCCCGGCGCATTCAAAGCCATCGACACTGGCGGCGGCGCAGCCGATGGCTTCGGCTTTGAGCGCGTGACGAACCGAGGTGCACTTGTGCAGCACTTTGACGCCAGCCTCATTAAACGCGGGCATGAACGCCTCGGGGCTGCGCCCTGCGGTTTCTACAATCTTGACGCCCTCGTCGATAATCACCTGCACGTATTCGTCGTAGGGCACGGGGTTAATCGTCGGCAACAGCGTCAGGTTCACGCCGAAGGGTTTTGAGGTCATCTCGCGGCAGCGGCGAATTTCGCGGCGCAAATCCTCTGGCGTTGGCTGCGTCAGCGCCGTAATAATGCCCAGGCCACCGGCATTGGACACGGCCGAGGCCAATTCAGCCAGCCCGACGGCCATCATGCCGCCCTGGATAATGGGATGCTCGATACCCAGCAGTTCAGTAATACGTGTTTTGATCATTCGCGTTGCCTCTTGTCATGCGTGCACCGGTCTTCCCCGATGCGATGACTCACTCTACGGCGCTGCCCCACAAGCCTATAGCGCGTTGACGCCAGCACTTGTCCAATCGCGTCACCTGCCCGCCACTGCGCTGCCGCATCGATGGCGTCTGCCAACAAGCTTTGGCGTCTACACCTCAAGCCCTCAACCGCCCAGCCCCGCAAAATCAGCTCAAACTGAAGATAATAGAGAGCGACACCATGCACATGCACAAAATGATCGAGTTCAACGCGCTGAACCATCCCGGCGTGACCGCCCTGCGCTGCGGCGATCAGACACTCAGCTACGCCGAACTCAATGATCGCGCCGAGCGCCTGGCTGCCGGTCTTCAGCAGCGCGGCATCGCACCGGGGCAGCGCATCGCTCTGCTGGCCAAAAATTGTATTGAATACCCCCTGTTGCTGCTGGCCAGCATGAAACTGGGCAGCGTGCTGGTACCGCTGAACTTCCGCTTGGCGAGTGCCGAACTGAGCGGCATTCTGCGCGACAGCCAAAGTACAGCACTGATTGTGGGCGACGCGGAACTGCGAGCGATTGCCGATAACGCTGACAGCGCAGCGGAACTGAGTGCGCGATTCACCCTGGAAGACAGTGCATCGGGCTGGGAGTCCTTCGACAGTCTGCTCGACGACACTGCGACGCTGAACCGCTATTCCGGCGGCAGCGACAGTACCGTGCTGCAGCTCTACACCAGCGGCACGACCGGGCTGCCCAAAGGCGTGATGATTGCGCACCGTCAGCTCAGTGACGGCTACATCATGACCGCCCAGATTCCCCCGCGCTTGCAGGTCGCCGATACCGGCATCATGCCGCTGCCACTGTTCCATGTGGCCGGTATCGCGGCCAGCCTGTTCTGGCTGTGTAACGGCCTCACAGTAGAGCTGATGGCAGACTTCAATCCGGTGGCAGTCGTCGACGGTATCTGCCGCAGCCAGGGCTGCGATATTGTTCTGGTTCCGGCGATGATTCAGGCCATTCTCGCCTTTGTTCCAGATCTCGATAAGCGCGACTTTTCTCCGCTGCGACGCATCACCTACGGCGCCTCACCGATTTCTCTCGACACTTTGCGCGCCGCCATTCGCGTTTTCGACTGCGACTTCGTGCAGGGCTTCGGCATGACCGAGCTGAGCTGCATGGTGCTGTGCCTGCAATCCGCCGACCATCAACGGGCTCTGGCGGGCGAAGAACAACTGCTGCGTAGCTGCGGGCGTCCGCTGCCCGGCTGCGAGCTGAAAGTGGTGAACGAACAGGGCGAAGAAGTCGCCCCCGGTGAAACCGGAGAGCTGCTGGTGCGGTCAGGCACCACCATGCAGGGCTACTGGCAACAGCCGGAAAAAACGGCCGAAACCGTGGTCGATGGCTGGCTGCACACCGGCGACGCGGGTTATGTGGACGAGGAAGGATTCTTCTACATCCGCGACCGGGTGAAGGACATGATTGTCTCCGGCGGCGAGAACATCTATCCGGCTGAAGTGGAAAATGTCTTGTTTGCCCACCCCGCCATCGCCGACGTTGCCGTGATTGGCGTGCCCGATGCGAAGTTTGGCGAAGCGCCGCTGGCAGTCTGTGTGCTGGCGCCGGAGCAAAGCACCAGCGATGAAGAACTGATCAAATTCTGCAAAGCACAATTGGCGTCGTACAAGACCCCTCGCCAATATGCCTTTGTTGAAGAAATTCCCCGCAATCCCTCAGGCAAGGTGCTCAAGCGGGTACTCCGTGAACCCTACTGGCAAGCGTCGGAACGGCGTGTAGGTTGACGGCCTTGGGCTGCGGAGCCACCTTCGGCCTCCAGCGTTACTTTCTCGCTGCATCGCAGCGGGTTCCGCCGCCCCTTTTTTCTCAGCACCCCCGATTATCGTTTATCAATCCCCGGTGTAGCGCTGCAACTGCCGGATCATCGCCTCAGCACATTCGCGCTGATATACCTCGGTGACCTCGCCGTGAAGGTAGTAGGACAGTCGCAGACACGCGGTGCCCAGCTCAACCGTCAACGCCGTGGCATTGGGTTCCCGATTGGGCAAGACCACCCCCGCCTCGCGCATCAGCGCATCCACATGGTGTCCCAGGTGAGCAATACTCAGTTGCAGGGCCTGATGGCTTTCACTGCTCGCCACCGCGCCAAGCACCAGCATTCCCGCCACCGGATGACGGTTATAGAACCTTGCCACGAGCGAGGCCACATCATTGATCACCTCGCGCCATGGCCGTCCTGTGGTGCCGATGGCCAGCTCGGCCACTTCATCCTCAAGCCGCTGCAAATACCGGCGCGTCAACTCATTGAGGATGGCGTAGGGCGTGGGGAAAAAGTGATAAATGCTGGTGCGTGTGCAGGACAGCCGCGAGGCCAGTTCGGGAATCGACAGCCCGTCGCTGCCTCGCTCGGCCAGCAAGGTTTCTGCGGCTGACAGGATGGTTTCAAAACGCTCTCGGCCGCGCGCCTGGGCGGGCTTACGTGCAGCCTGACCGGCTTTGCTGGTCTCCGGCGGGGACAGTTCTTCAGATAGTGACAGCGGCTTGTTCATAGCGCGAGCCTAACACTTGACGAGAAAACCGTACAGGCGTACAAAATAAACATACTTTTGTACAAAATAATCATAACAGTGCCAAAAGGGAGTCGCACAATGGCAGCCCCAGCCCGATGGATACCGCTACACCTGTTGTTTGTCAGCCTGTTGAGTGCCTGTGGAGGTGGCTCCAGTGGAGCGCCGCAAAACGGGGATCAGGGCGCCGCAGACGGCGGCGGAAGTGGTGGTGGCGCAGCCACTGAAGTCAGCTTCTTTAATCAGCAGATTCAACCGCAGCTCGACTTTTGCCGCACCTGCCATATTCCCGGCGGGGTGGCCGATGCCGACGATGGACGTCGGCTGATGCTGTCGTCTGACGCCGCCAATGACCTCTCGGCATTGAAGGCGGCGTGGCAGGCGCTCGGTGGCGGCGTGGACAGCAACCTGCTGCTGCGCGAAGCCAGTGACCCCAGTGAACCCCACAGCGGTGGAAAGCCCTGGCGCAGCGACTCTGCCATTTATCAGGCCATGCAAACACTGCTGGCCTGCTGGGAATCTCCCGAGCAATGCCATTTTCCCGGTGGCGGCGAGGTAAGCGAACCGCTGGCACTGCTGGGCAGCAGTCGCGCAACCCATGTCTACGAGACCTATTGCGCCGATAAGCCCGACAACACCGCCCTGCCCGTCGACCCGCGCAGCACCATTCAACCGGGACGCAATGCCGGTCGCGCCGTGCACTTCAACGCCTGGTTTGAGGAGTGTCAGGCCGACCTCCCCGCTGCCGAACAGAATGCCAAAACCTGCGGTGAGTATCGCCAGCGTCGCGACAAAGGCTACGCGGCACTGGTCGAAACGCTGGCCGCGCCGTCCCTGATGCCGCTCAGCGCGGAAGACCACGACAACCGCTGGCAAACGTGGGGGCTGTCATCGCGCCCCGAAAATTTCGAAGCGCTTTACAGCCTTCGCTATGGCATGAACTACGCCAATTATCACAACCCCTACCCGCTGCCCGGCGAAGACCCGAACAGCAGTAACGGCGGCTCGGGCAAACTGCCAATGGGACTGCGTCAACTCAAAGACGAGAACGGGCGCTGGACCGGCGAGATCGGCAGCGTCGCCTGTTTTCAGTGTCACGGCGGCCAGATCGACAGCAACAGCGGCCCGCTGCTGACCGATGAAAGTTTAGGTCTCGGCAATGCCAACCTCGACTACCTGATGGTTTTTGCCGACAACTCACCGCTGCAATACTTGGGAATTACCAGTGATATCGGTAATGTCAGCCCGGAAATGCTGTTCAATATGGGCGTAAAACAACGCGGCCAGAATAACGCCGTGGGCGCTTTCGAACTGCTGGCGATGCTGCTGGACTACGACACCCTCGGTCTGGCACCCAACCCGCTGAAAGCGCTGGCCAGCGAGGGGCTGGATTTCGATCACCCCACTGCTCAGGCACAGGACACTCCGCCGTGGTGGAATTACAGCCACCGCGCCCGCAAGTTCTTCGACGCCGGTCAGTCAGTAGATGCCACCCGCATTCTGATGGCCGCCGGGCAGATTTCGCCCGAGATCTTCGACGGCGTGACCTACCGGCATATTATCGAGAGCAACGATCAGGATGTGTCCGCCTACATCCTGTCGACGGTATCGCCAGAATATCCGGGCAACATCGATACCGCACTGGCTGAGCAGGGCGCAGTGCTGTTCCACACCAAAGACCTGTGGGCCGAACCCGGCAACGCCAATGCGCCCCGCCCCGAAGGGGGCAATGGCAGTTGTGCCAGCTGCCATGGCGCCTACTCGCCGCGCTACGTCAACGATCCCGAGTTTTTGGAAGACCCCGCACTCGAGGGGTTAGCGGCACATATTTCACCACTGGACACCATCGGCACCGACCCCGCCCGCGCCGACAATATCACCCCCTACCTCCGCGCCACCTTCGGCTCAACCTATTTCGGCTCCCCCGAGGGCGACCCGGGCTATGTTGCGCCTGAGGATAAAAACCCGCTGAGCGAGGCGCTGGATGACAGCCTGCCCGTCGGCATGCGACCCGAGGGTGCCTGCGGCTGGGAACAGGGCGTGATCGGCTATCAGGCGCCACCGCTGTATGGGGTATGGGCCACGGCGCCGTATCTGCACAACGGCTCGGTACCCACGATCGACGCCCTGCTGGATTCGTCACAGCGCCCGGCTATCTGGCAGCGGGCCCTTCGCAGTGAGTCCGGCATTACCGGCTTTGATCAGCATTTTGAGCGCGCCTACGACAGCCAGGCCATGGGCTGGAAATACCAGGCCCTGAGTTGTGAGGACATCCCCGGCTCCACACAACTCAACTGCAATCCCGTGGATGAGAATGCCCCCAGCCTGCTGCAGTTGGTGGAAAGCTTCCTCAAGCAGAGTGTGAACTGGACGGCGCTGCTGTCGATACCGGACCCCAGCCCGGGCGCGTTCGACAAGCGTCTGGTGTTCGACAGCCGCATTCTGGGTAACAGTCGCGACGGTCACAGCTTCAGTGATGTGCTGACCGACACCGAGCGTCGCGCCGTAATTGAATACTTGAAAACACTGTAAAGCACCGGCGTAAAGCCGCCTCGGTGCCAACACCATAAGGAGTTGTTTATGGCAATTGCCAACCTCGACATTCTCAGCGACGCGTTCAGTTATCAACGCCCTGCAGACATCGACGCAAAACTTGCAGAACTGCGCGCCACCGACGGCATTGCCTATGTCGAGCCGGAGGGCATTCGTCCCTATTGGGCGGTGAGCCGCTATGAGGACATTCGCTATATCGAATCCCACCCGGAGCTGTTCAGCGCTGAACCGCGCACAGTACTGATTATGGAAGCGCTTGAGCAAACCAATATTGCGCGCTTTGGCGATGCTCAGGGTGTGAAAACGCTGGTCCACATGGATGGCGAGCAACATCGGGCACTTCGGCAGATCACCCGCGACTGGTTTATGCCCGCCAATGTCGCCAAGCTGCGCGGGCACGTGAATGAGCTGGCAAGCGAATTTGTGCAACGTCTGCGCGATACCGGTGGAGACTGCGACTTCGCCGCCGACATCGCGTTCTGGTATCCGCTGCGGGTCATTCTGCAGTTAATCGGGCTGCCCCAGGAAGATGAGGCGACCATCCTCGCCCTGACCCAACGGCTGTTCGCCCCCGACGGCTATGTCACCGAAGAGCAGGACGCGACCGCCGTATTTGTCGAAACTGTGCAGCGTATGGGTGAGTATTTTACCGCGCTGGCGGAGGATCGCCGGGCGTCGCCACGCGATGACCTCGCCAGCCTGCTGGCCAATGCCAAACTCGACGATCAATTGCTCGACCCGTTCACGCTGACCTCGTATTTCGTGCTGCTGGCAACGGCGGGACACGACACCACCAGTGCAAGTATCGCTGGCGGCATGCTGGCGCTGATCGAACATCCCGATCAACGGACATTGCTGGAGCAGCACCCGGAACTACTGCCCCAGGCTGCCGATGAAATGATTCGCTGGGTCACCCCGGTCAAACACTTTGCGCGCACCGCGCTGGAAGATGTAGAACTGCGCGGACAGCGTATTCGCAAGGGCGAAACACTGGCGATGTTCTTCGCCTCGGCCAACCGCGACGAGGAGGCTATTGCCGATGCCGGGCGCTTTGATATTCAGCGCAAAGGCAGTCGTCACCTCGCCTTCGGTCACGGTCGTCACAACTGTCTGGGAATGCATTTGGCCCGCATGGAAATCGAATGCTTCTTCGGGCAACTGCTGCCACAGTTGGACAGCGTCGCCCTGGCGGGCACGCCCACATACATCCCCAGCCAGTTTGTCAGCGGTCTGCAAACCCTGCCGTTAACGATGCGATTCCGCTAAGCCAGAGGCGGGCGAAGGCCCGCCTGTTCACGGTTCCGGTATCGCACCGTCAATCCAGATACACAGCCAGCTTGCCGGTGTTGCCACCACTCATCAGCGTGGGCAGGGCAGCCTGCGCATTCTCCAAACCCTGCACAAGATGGTTCTGATTGAGCAGCCGTCCCTCCAGAAACCACTGTTCGAGGGTCTCCAGCATGGCGGGCACCCGGTCGAGGTAGTCCAGAATCATAAAACCTTCAATCCGCAGCCGCTTGGTGGTCACCAGTGGCAGGTTCTTCACACCGTATTGCGCGGCCTTGCCGTACTGGGAAACGCTGCCCGAGGCGACAATGCGCCCATGCAAGGCCATATTGGGCAGCACCGCGTCCAGGGTTTCACCGCCCACGTTGTCGAAAAACACCTCCACCCCGTCGGGAATCACCTCAGCGATGGCCGCCTGTAAATCGTCGCAGCCCTTGTAATCGATGGCGCCATCAAGTCCCAGGGTTTCGACCAGTAGCTGGCACTTCTTTGCCCCTCCGGCGAGGCCGTAAACCCTCGCGCCAGCCGCTTTGGCAATCTGCGCGGCCATGATGCCCGTGGCGCCCGCGGCACCGCTCACCAATACGCGCTCGCCCGGTTGCACCTGTCCCACATCGATCATGCCGGCATAGGCCGACCAGCCGGTGAGACCCAAGGTGCCGACATAGGCATCCAGCGGAATTTCCGGGTGCAATTCCAGCGTCATTGTCAGGGCATCGTCGAGCAGCGTATCGCCGTCTGCCACAATGTAATCCGACCAGCTCTGCAGACTGACGACATGCTGGCCCTCGCGAAATGCCGGGTGCCGAGACGCGTCTACCTGCCCGATGATATGGCCGCGCATCGGATCGCCAATTTGTAACTGCGGCAGGTAGTCCTCGCGCTCGCTGAGCCAAAGCAGATTGGAGGCATCCAGCGACAGCAGCCGGGTTTTGATCAGCACTTGTCCGGGTGCCAGTTCGGGCATCGGCAGTGTTTCCAGTCGCAGCTCAGAGCCATCCAGGCCATCTTGCAGGTAGTGATCGATGATCCAGCGGCGAATGTCTGTTGAGCGAGTCATTGAGGTCTTCCATTGTCGGGCTTCCGGTCTGGGCAACCGGACGCTTGGTTATTATGTGGCATGCATAATAAAAGCCCTGACGAGCCGCCTCATTGTTAAAACTCGCCACAGCGCCTGTTATTTCATGACAGCAGTCGGCATAGAAAAGGCCTCCCGTCAGGGAGGCCTGCAGGCAGAGACCACGTAGAAGCGCGACCGGCGGTATCGCTACCGCCATCGATATCTCTACAGTGTTTTCAGATACTCGATGATGGCGCGGCGCTCACTGTCGGTCAGCACATCACTGAAGCGGTGGCCGCCATTGCCTTGACTGAACATCGCGGTGTTATAGATTTTGCGATTTTCGATATCGCTGTCGGTGAGCACCGGCGGGTTCGTAATATTCCAGGCCAGCAGCAGGTTGGAGAACAGCGTGTTCAACGGAATACCGAGCACCGCGTCCAACAGCGGGTCGAGTGGCGTGCAATCCAGATAGGGAAGGCTGTGATCGCCGCCGCAGTTGAGCTCGTCATAATCCCAGCCCAACTTATCGTCGAGATACGCCCGCTCGAAGTTGTAGTCAAAGCCCATCACCACCTGCCCGGCCTGGTCGGCCCTGGCGGGTTTGGAGCTGCGGCGCCAGATGGCCGGGCGCTGTGCTGAATCCAGCAGCGCTTCAACGGTGGGCACCGAGCCATTGTGCAGGTAGGGCGCGGTGGCCCAGATGCCATACAGCGGCGGTGCAGCGTAACCGCGAGGACGTCCGTTGGCCAGCTCCGGCAGGTTCTGCACGCGGCAATCCTGCTCGGTGCCTGCGGTTTCCGGATAGCCGACAAAGGTATTCGACAGCCCGCGGTTTGTCCCCTCATTGAAGGTGTCGAGGCGCACCCGGTCAGTATCGATGATGTCGATCGGCGTAATATAGCTGGCGATGCCCTCAAGCTCAGGTGACGCCAGATAACGGCTGTCATTCACATAGCGAGGCGAATAGGCGCCGTGACAACTGGCGCAGCTACCATTCCCTTCTGCAGGCGACGCCACCGGATTATCGAGCGAATCTGCCCACAGATCCTTGGTATGAAACAGCACCGCGCCCTGCTCTGCGAGTGCGGTATCAATCTCACCCGGATAGACCGGTGACTTCTGCGCCATAATCCAGTGGTCACCGTGCTGCACATTCTCACTCATCCAAGCTTCAATGCGCTCGCTGTCGAAAATGCCGGGCAGCTCACCATCGAGCAAGGGGTTTTTATCCAGCAGCGGGTAGTAGAGGGCGAAGTCCACACGCACGGCGTCACCGGAGAACATGGCATCGACAAACTTCACCGGACGACGACCGACATTCCACCAGGCGGGCGTGTCGCCGGTGGCCGTCGAGCCATTGTTGAGAATCTCGCCGATGGTGGTGAAGTTGCTGGGATCAAAGGCGCCGACAACCGACAGAACATTGGCGAACTGCGCATTGTTGGTCCCCCGCACGCGGCCGCCAAAGCCGCCGCGGTCGATCAGCAACAGCCCCGGCACACCGGTCGCGGCAAGGTCGCGGGCAGACGTCGTCGCGTCCAGCAGACCACCGCCCGCCCCGTAGAGATATTGCAGGCCGTCAGCGGTCTGCACCGGCGTGCTGTGGCAGCCCTGACAGTTGGCGGCAATATAGCCACTGTAACTGCCGTCTGCGTTGCGCGTCTGGGTCAGCCCCTGAGGCAAAGTGCCCGAGCCGCCGTCGGTCTGATTGGGATCTTCTCCCGGCAATGGATAGGGGTTGCGGGGCGCATCGGGACCGCGCAGCACCGGACCGAAGCCGTGACGCTCAGCCACCAGATCGTCAAAATTGTCCGGTCGGCCGGGCATTCCCCAGATCATCCACAGGCGGTTGTACTGCTCCGCACTGGCGGCCGACATACCGTGCGGCTGATCTCCGGCGAAGGTTGTAGCCGCTCCGATCTGCCCATTGCCTTCCATGATGGGCCGACCTTTCTCATAACTGCTGCGCAGCTCTCCACAGGTCTCCGGATGCGGGCGTTCGCCCACCAGTTCGGGATCTATGTGGCAGTCTTTCCAGAAAGCGTTGAACGCCACCGCGCGGCCACTGTTAACACCCGGCTGGATCAATGAGCGAGGGTCGACAGGCAGCACGGCCGAATCGGGCCGAGGATTGCCATTGCCGTCGTCACCGCAGTAATCAAACCAGCGATGGCCGCCACGGGCACTGCCGAGCAGGGGCTCTTCAGCGGTATCAACGGGCTCATCGCCGCCGCTCAGTGAGCAGCTATCGGGATTATCCCAGCAGGCCAGCAGCGTACGCATGTTCTGATAAATCGCGCCGCCAGCGACCCAGGGTTTGCCGCCACTATGGGGTTCGCTGTCATCGCTGGCCTCGATCAGAATCAGGCTGCTGTCGACGCCGCCACCCAATGCCTGCCAGGAGGCATACAGCAGGTCGTAGTCGTTGCTGGGATTGCTGCTCAGCATAAAACGGCGGCCCTCATCACTGTCGGCAACCGCGCCTGGAATATGACAAGTCCGGCAAAATGCCACCGCCGTTTGCAGGCGCTGCTCAAAGAAGACATCCGGCTCACCGATCGGGCTGCCACCGCCGCTGCCGCCGTTGCCGCCATCGCCCTGTCCCTGAGCCCCGCCACCAGAACCCCCACCACCACAGGCGGAGACAAAACCGGCCACGACCATTGCAAGCAGGGAGTGTCGAATACGCATACCATCACCTCTCTCGGCTCCCGGCGGTGCATTCACACGCAGAGAAGCCGTTTTTATTATTCAGTGATGAATATATGAGCAGTAGTGATTCGAGACTTGTTGCCTAGCGCCGGGATTTGTCCCGCCAGCCCGCAAGGAATTATCCCGGAGAAACCTCGGCCTGCAGACTCCCGCCCCACTGTCCCTCGGCATCAATCCAGACGTGCGGCAGGCCCAGCGCCTGCAACCAGTCCGGGGCACCGTCCCGCCCCTGCAACATGGCAACGGTCGCGCCGGTGCCCGCCAGCAGGCACAGGGGAGCGACCACGCTAACGCTGCGCATGGGGGTTTCCACGGGCCAGCCACGGCGGGGGTCGAGAATGTGGCTGTAGCGCTGCCCGTCCACCACCATGTAGCGCTCGTAGTCACCACTGCTGGCCAGCGCACCCTGCTTGAGGGGCAATACCGCCAGAGCATGTTCGGGGTCACGCGGGTCGCGAATGCCAATCTGCCAGGGCCGACCATCGGGGTGGGGACCGATCAGGCGAATATCGCCCCCGAGATCAACCAAGCCGTGATGAATGCCCCGCTGCAGACAGCACTCCGCCGCGCGGTCTGCGGCGTATTCCTTACCAAAGCCGCCAAAGTCCAGTTGCATGCCGGCAGGCAATTGCAGCGATGGCGAAGACCATTGCAGCTTCTGCCAGCCCAGCCGGGCCAGACAGTGATTCACGGCATCGTCGCTGGGCAGGCGGCCAGACTTGAAGTCCCAGGCTTCACGCAACACGCCGGAGCTGATGTCGAACAGCCCCTCGCTCTCGCGCCAGGCGGTATCGGCATAGTCCAGCAGCGCAGCCGTTTCCGCATCAACAACGACCGGCTCGCCACCCGCCGCGCGGTTAAGACCACTGAGCGCACTGTCGTCACGGTAGCGGGAGTATTTCTGTTCGATACGCTGCACTTCGGCAATCGCCGCACCGGCGGCAATATCGGCACTGGCAGCAGACTCGGCGTAGAGCTGCAATTCGCAGGGACTGGCCATGGCCGTAAACGCGAAGCGAAACAGAGACAGCGGTTTGCTCATTTAAAGCTGCCAGTTCAGTCCCAGCGACAGTAGCCGGAAGCTGACCAGTGAAGGGTTCTCCACGTCGACGGTTTCCAGCGCATAGTCCGCACTCGCCTCATAGCCCTCCCACTCGGCATGCAACCCTATATCGCCCCACTGCTTTTCCAATCGCAGGCGCAGGCTCCACGCACCGTAGGGCGACAGTCGGTAGTCGCTGCTGGCCAGACCGTCGGCGCGTGCAGAGAAGAAATACGGCGCATAGAAAAACGCCTGGGTCTGGCTGTAATAACGCAGTGAAGGTGTCAACTGCCAGCCGCCGGGCAAGTTCTGATACCAGGACACATCGAAGGTATGGGAGGCGATATCCCAGTCGTCTTCAAAGTAGCGATAATCCACATGCAGGGCGGCTTTGATATCCGGCAGGAAATGCCGCAGTCGCAGTTGGCCTACCCACTCTTCGCGTCGCTCGGGACGAGCGTCGGCCACGGTATTGGCAATATCGTCCTGCCACACTTTTTTGTAGGGGTCCGACAGATAGCCGCGCTGCACATTCAGCGACAGACTGCCCTGCACCACGGTCTGCGGACTCAGAATCCGGCTCAGGCCGACAAAGGCGGTCGTCGCGTCCTTGCTGGCTTCGTCAACGCGGTCCGGCAGAATGTCACCGTCGGTGGGCTCGAGTTCGTCGTCGCTATAGCCGATGCCGCCGGTCAGCGTCACCAGACCATCATTGAACTCATAGAGCCCTTCCAGGCCCGCATTCAATGCAAAATAGTCGTTTTCTTCGGAAGCTCCGGCCTTCACTGACAGCTTGGCCTTGTCGCCAATAAGCTGGTTGACGGAGGCCTGCACATCTTTGCGCTGCTCTTCAATGCTGGCACCGCTCATTACCTGTACCGGGCCTTTCTGACCGGGAAGAATAAACCACGGCGACGCGCCGCTCATGGTTTCATAGGTCAGGTCGACTGCAACGTCGGTGGTATCGCCCAGCGGGGCGGCAGCGCGAAACTGATGGCTGTCGATGTCATAACGTTTGGTCGATCCCCCCGACAGCTTCCCGCTGTCCAGATCATCTTCGCGATAGGCCGACGCCTTGTACTGCACGACGGTTTCGGTGAGCACCGTCGCCGCATCCGCGGGCAAGCTCAGGCCGGGAATAGCCAGCGCCGCGCTGGCCAATGTCGCCAGACGGTGTCGATTGCGACTCTCTGTCATTGTATTTCCTCAGTCCCTTTCACCGGCGCTCTTCAGCCGTTCAGTTACAGCCGCAGCCGCCACCGCCGACGGAGGCGCCGCCCTTGCTGGCTTCTTTACTGTAGTAAATTTGTGAACGCAGACCGGAGGATAGCGGGTCGGGGTCCCAGGCCATTTCCGGCCGGGCCAGATAGCCTCGCTGCCAGGCCTCCACCGGTTCGGTCGCACAGCCCGCCAGCAGCCCCGAGAGCAAAACTGCTGTAAACACTGCCTTCAAACGCATCACTTATTCCTCCAGCAAGGCCATAATTTTGCGTCGCAAGGGTTCGATATCAGTTTTGCGAAACCCTTCGTGCACGTGCTGTACGCGGCCATCGCGATCAATCAGGAAGGCCGTCGGCATCCCTTTCACCGCGAAACGCTTGGGCAGCGTGCTGTCGGCATCGCGCAGTGTGGGGTAACTGACGGGGTGGCTTTTCAGAAAGGCGTCGGCATCTTCTTGATAGGCATCGACATTCACCGCAAGGACGACAAAGCCCTGATCCCCCAACTCGCGATACAGCGCATCGAGCGCAGGCAGAGACAGGCGGCAGGGCCCGCACCAAGAGGCCCAGAAATCGAGATACACCACCTGACCGGCATAGTCAGCCAGTGCCACCGATGATTGTCCGCCCAGAGACGGGCGCTGAAAATCCGGCACGGCGTCGCCTTTCGCCAGCGCATGCACAGGAGTCACAGGCAGCAAAAGCAGCCCGATAAGTAGCAGGGTCCGTCTGTCCATCATGGCCTCAATTATTATTATGCGACCAGCCTACTCCGGCTGACGGCTGACGCCCTGTTCAAAGGCGCCAGCAATTATCCCGTTATGACAGGGCTTACAAGGTTTTGAGGTATTCAATAATCGCACGACGTTCGGCGTCGGTCAGCACCGCCGCGAAGTCGTGGCCCTCATTGCCCTGCGAGTAGATATTGGTGTTGTACACCTTGCGATTCTCAATCTGCTGATCCGTGAGCGGAATATTGGCCAACTCATCAATGGGCAGATTCCACAGCAGCGCGATGCGCTCGTAAATAGCGCCGAAGATATCCTGCAGCGAGCCGCCATCTTCGTCGATGGGATTGCAGTTCAACAGGGGCTGCGTGGCCGGGAAGCCCGACAGGCAATCCAACTCGGTGTATTTCCAGCCCAGTTTCTCCTGGTCATAGGCGCGATCAAAATCGGTATCAAACCCCATGACCACACGCCCCTCCATGCCCTGCGGGGCCGGAGCCGATTGCCGCAGCCAGATATTCGGCCGCTCGCTGTCGGGATCGAGAACACCCCACAGATTGGGGACCGATGCATTGTGCAGATAGGGCGCCGACGCCCAGATGCCAAACAGCGGCGGGGCAAGCATGACCGGCGTATTATTCGGGGTATCACCAAAATCCCCTACCCCGCAGGTCAGGAACGGATTGTAGTCGATACCGATATTCGGCGAGCCGTCGGCATTTCGCAGACTCTGCTGCGCCTGTGCGTACACGGGATCAGTGCGAATCACCTCAATATCAACAAGGTTGGCGGCAATACCCATCATGTCGGGATCAGCCAGGAAGCTGTCATCCTCGGCGTAGCGCGGTGAGTAAACCCCGTGGCAACTCGCACAGCTACCGTTACCCAACTGCTCCGGTTCCGGCACGGGATTATTCAGATTCGCGGCCCACAGGTTCTTGGCGTGGAATAGAATGGCGCCCTGCTCAGCCAGTTGCGGGTCGATCGCTCCCGGATATTTTGGCGCGGTAATCGATTCGGCCCATATCTGGAAGGGATAGGATGCCTCATCCACCCAGCCCACCGGGTCGTCATTGATCAACAGCGGGTAGTAAGCAGCCATATCGATGCGCGAGGCATCCATCGGCAATACCGAGCCGTGGAATTTCTGGACCCGGTGTCCCATATTCCACCACGGCGGACTTTTGATGTTGCCGATGGCCTGACTGAACAGAATCTTGTCGTTGGTGAACTCTTCAATATTGCCGCCGTTGAAGACCAGAAAACCAATCTGGAACTGGTCTATTGCCCCGGTGCCACGGTTGGCGGCAATGGTAATCGGACCGCCCAGCAAACCAAAGGTGGGGCTCAGTCCCGCGGCGGCAAAATCGCGGAAAGCCACCGTGAAATCGCCGATGGTACCGGCGCCACCATATACCGGCTCACCACTGATCTGGCCATCGTGGCAGAAGGAGCACAACTTCACACCAATCTGCCCCGTCCAACTGCCATCCGGTTCACGCAACTGGGTAAAGCCAATCGGTAACTGCCCGCTGCCGCCGTTGCTGGCATTGGGGTCTTCACCTGCCAGGGGATAGGGATTGCGTTCTTCGGGCAACGGCGAGCCATAGCGCTCAGCCACCAGCTCATCGAAATTGTCGGGGCGCGCGGGCAGCGCCGGAGCCAATAAGTAGCCGGTCCAGTTCAACCACAACCGGTTATAGGCCTCAGCCGAGATGGTAAACAGCGAGCCCGAGCTACTGTAGGTGGTGGGGTCGGTGAAATCGGCATAGTCGCTGGTGTCACCGCTGAACATATGCGCGGTGCCCACCTCGCCCTGCCCCCGGCCAATCAGCTCGCCTTTCGCATACAGCGAACGGTAATCACCGCAGGTCGTCGGGCGCAGGGGATCATTGGTTTCGCAGCTTCGCCAGTCCACATTGAAAACAACGGCACGGCCGTCGTTGGCGCCGTCAACAATCAGCTCTCGGGGGTCTTGGGGAAGTAGCGCACTATCCGCTTGCCCGGCGCAGAATTCCGCCCAGCGGTGTCCACCGCTGGGGGCACTGGCACTGCGCAGCAAGGGGGCCAGCTCTTCGCCACCCCCTCCGCTGCCGCCGTCTCCGCCGCCAACATCACCCCCGCCGGCGCTGTTGCCGGATTCAGATGAGCCACCACCACAGGCGGTCAGTCCCAGACTGAGAACCGCCGCCGCTAACAGATGATATGAAAACATCCCAGTTTTCCGATCCATCGTGAACACCTCTGTTAATTATTATTAGAATTCTCCGCGTACCGTCACACCATAGGTCCGCGGGGCCGACACATAGCCGTTAAAGTCGTAGTCGTCACCCACATTCTGCAGCGGTGAGTTGAAGTGTTGTGTCACATAACGCTCGTCGCTGCAGTTCTGACACCACAGGCTCACGGACAGCCCGGTCGAGGCCGAGCTCAACGCCAGCGTGGCGGCATATTCGGTCTGCGCGTCGCGCTTCTCATTGTTGGCCGGGTTAGTGAATTGCTCGCCGGAGTAATAGGCCGCCACACGCCCGCTCAGCGACAGATCCCGGCCAATGGGCTGATCGAAGCTTAAGGCGACATTTGCGGTCAGCTCCGGCGCCTGGGCAAAGTCACGACCGGACAGCGAAACCGTGCCCAAGGCGTCGGCACTCAGC